>Ga0116231_10010928_pt1 | contig 14268 bp, 8 predicted proteins | sample S1TSphgellanicum_2_FD_89695 | JGI IMG/M metagenome (GOLD analysis project Ga0116231, IMG submission 89695) | Host-associated microbial communities from peat moss isolated from Minnesota, USA - S1T2_Fd - Sphagnum magellanicum MG | ecosystem: Host-associated > Plants > Peat moss > Unclassified... | reverse complement strand
TTTTTTTTTTTCAAAATTTTTTTCTTTTTTTTTATTAATCTTTTTTTTTTTTTTTTTTTTTTTTTTTTCTTGGCTAAAATTCCACCTCTTGACAAAACCTCTCTACTTATTAACTAAACCCTTATCTCTTGGCTAAACTTTCACCTCTTGGCAAAACCTCTTTACTTCTTAACTAAACCTCCACCTCTTGGCAAAACCAATTTTGTTTTTGGCTAAACAATTATATTTTGGCTAAACTTTGACCTCTTAGAAAAACCTCTTTACTTCTTGACTAAACTTTCATTCTCAACAAAACCTCTTTATTTCTTGGCTAAACTTCCTCTTCTTGGTAAAATCAATCATTTTTCCTAACTAAACTTTTATCTTTCAACAAAACCTTTTTTACTTCTTGGCTAAACCATTACCTCTTTAGTATCATTCACACATAAGAAAATCCTAAAAGTACCACGGAAGGTGATGATTATTGTCAATGAGGGTATTGCAAAAATCAACGCATTAAACGTTTCATGGAACTTCAACACACTTTTGAAATGATTTTGCAATACCTTTTTTACATGGATAAACTTCACTAACCCACCTTAAACCACAATGGAACATCATTATCTACCATTAAATCTAGTTGAGGGGGATAAAATTCCATTCATCTTCTTGTAGTAGGTGAAAATGTTGCAAAAATAACCCAAATGCAAGTATTGCATGGAACTTGGCTTTGTTTACTAAAATCATATTGAAGGCCATGATTCAAATATTTGTAATCACTTGAATGAAGGTAATACAAATAGGGCCTAGGTTGTGAGATTGTTTTTTGACTATCATGTGGGTATGATTGCACATGTAGGAGAAAATCAAAATTAGAGCAACACCTAAGCACATGTATTACATAATAAAAACACCCTTTAATATTGAACAAATATAGGTATTGCATTTGGGGCCAATTTTTTGGGGGCAAGGTCCTATGAGTTTGCCTCCATTTTGGGCCAATTAATGCATATTGTACAAATAAGGTTACTTTAATTTCTTTCCAATTAATATGCACATAGGGTGCCAAACTTTTATGACATTAATTGTTTAAAGCACACAATTACCTTAACGGTAAGCAAATATAAAAAATATTTAAGTAGGGTTTGGGATTTCTAACATTCTCACAATTATTTGGATTTAGCCCAATTCATTTTTCTCTTTTGAAGAGGAGGGAAAACAACTCCCAATTTAGAAAAAGTGTGCGTAATACTTCTTCCTTGCTTCTCTTCACTTCATTCAAGTTTTATGATTTAATTATGTTTTTTCCTCCATAATTAACAATTTATATAATTGGGCTTTATTCATTTATTCATTATTATCTTTTAAGCATTGTATATATTTTTTGTTTATTACATTAGTTGTATGAATCTATTATAGGGCCTTTTCAACTCCATTTGGGTTTTAAAGGTTTTTCTTCCCATGATTAGTTGAACATGAATTGTTTCCTTTTGGGACATTAACCACTAAATAATAACATAATTTGGGTTTAGTGTTCTAGGGTTTTTGAAAATTTATTCATACACTATTTTTTCTATGGATTTGTTTGTTGGATGGGTTTCATTGTGGTTCTAACTCATTAAAGATTGGGTGGGCTTCAAAATTGTAGTTCAAACATGCCAAATGAGCTAGACCTCCCTTGGAAGGTAGTTGTGGCAATTTCCAATAGAACAAGTAACATTGATATCTCCCAGAAGCTTGTCTTTGAAGGTTACTTGCTTGGAACATCATTTTCCCAAAAAATTAAATGGCCATAGAATTTCAAGGGGTTTTTTAAATATTTGCCTCCTATTGTTTGCTTAGTTTTTAAGTTGTATATTGGGTTGGGATATTAAGGTTTGCAATCATGTGAAGGTATGTATGGGGCATCTATACATTTAATATGGGCATCTATTCATGCAAGGTTGTTTTTTGTTGGGTTCAAAGCATGGGGTGAACTACATTGTTTCAATCCATCAAAATCCAAAACCTAACTTGCTTACCTTTTTCCAACATGGACTTGGTGTGGAAAAATAGGTTTAAGAATGGAGGCCAAAACAAGGCCACAATTCAAACAACATATATCCTTTATATTCAAGTGCCAAAATTTTTGGAAGGTGGGTAGGGGGATGCACCAATTTGATCTCCATTACACTAGGATGTGGGTTACTTGGATGATCACAAGCTAACAAACTTGTGCAAATTTAATGGAGTGGTTGACTCCCCTACATGCAAAACTTGTATCAAAGATGCCAAATTGGAAACCATTTTGTTTCATTGTGGATGATGCCCCATATGGATTATATGCATTACAATGAATTGTACTTTGTCCGAACATTTTAGTTGTTTTGTCATAAATGTGGGGTTTGGCTCAAGCTAAGGACCTTGCATATGCTACAATGCAAAGATGTTCCTTTTATGCTCACGTTATGTGGAACTGAAACCATGTGCCAAATTTCCTTTGCACCTAACATGTGATGAAAGCTTGGCACTTATGATCTATGGAGGAAATCAAGGATGTGGAGGTGAGGCATGCAATATTTGATTGCTTACACATATTGATATTTATGACATCAACCTTTGGGAGACCATTGAATCTTTCAAGGCACATGGGAAAGAGAAGGTGGTGGAGTGTTTTGATACCTTTAAGCTTGGTCATGCATGGACTATATAATTTTGGGCTTACTATTGGGCCAAGTTGGTACATACCTCCATTACTTTCAAATATTTGTTCTCATTTTTTGTACTAGATGTAATACAAGTTGCTTTAGCTTGGGTCATTTATTCCAATTAAAACCTAGCATTTATATGCATTATCAATCTCCATGTAAAGCTATGGATAGTTGGCCTTTGTCAAGTGCCACACTCAAATCATGAAACCTAAGGGTGAATGCACACTAAGGTGGACCAAAAATGGCACATGTGGAAGTCCATTGTTTTATTTTTTCAGAATTTTTATTTGAATGTTTGGTGTTATAGGAATGTTAAATTGTCCATTTGAAAGTACAAGGCAAGTGGAATACCTAAACCTTAAACTTATATGTCTTTAAATTGCAACATATGTTTCAATTTGATTAACTAGGGGAAAGATAAGAACCAAAAGATGGGTTTTTCTCATTTTTATAATTGGCAGATGTTATGTAGGGTAGTAATGTCATTTTTTATAAAGCAACAAATTTCAATTTTTCTATTTCAGTAAATCATGGACTTTATAGACTATTGGCAATCTTATGGACACCTAATAAATGAAAATATTAAACTTATTTGTAAGCTTTTACTTTAACATTATAATAACATCACAATCATACTAGGGGGGAAAAATCAACATTTCACCCATGTTTATTATGTTATAAAAGTCCATAAAATGTTTTATGGATTGTGACAAAAGATGTTACATTGCTTTAAAAGTCCATTTTGTAATGAAATGATGACATTTTATTTTCAATTTTTTTAATTTGATCTTACAAGTGTTATAGATTGATTCCCTTTTATAATTTTCAATCATATCCCAACACATATTATAGCAAACTTAGAGGTACTCCCCCTAAGACTATCCTTGTGACACCAAAAAGCGGACTATTTAATGTGACCTTTAAACTAACATAGAATCTTACCATGGGGCTTTAGGGCCCCAATTTTCTATTAATAAAAAAAGTGTCAAGGGGTGTCACATTGATTAATTGGTGGGCACAAACGAAATAAAACGAGCCAATGGCATTACTTTAGAAAAATACTACATGTTTTTTTGTTCAATTTTTTTTTATACATATGAATGAATTTTTTAATAATTTTTTTGCAAATTGTTATGAAAAATGCACATATTTGTTTAGGTAGATGACATGTTTTTTTGTTTGTATTTTTGAATAAATATGAATTTTTGAAAATGTGTCAATTCCTTGTAAATTTTGTGTTTCATTTTAAAAAATGATAACAATTTCAAATCATAGCCAAAAATTGATTTAAAATTTTTAAATGTTTTCTTGTATAAATAAACCAAAATTTTTCTTAAAACTTCATGTACATTATACCCCATTTATATGTGGTAAAGGACTTTGAAGTTTTGAAATTTTGGGTCAATTTTGGAAAGTTCTTTGAATTTTTAAAGGTTTAAAGTTTCACATATTTTAGGGTATGAGTTCTTTTGAATGTGGTTAATAGGTCTTTATTTTTTAAAAAAATTTCCCATAAATTTTGTTTTATTATATGAGTCATTTTGATAGTCCTTTGCAAAATTGATTTAATTTGACGCAATAGGTGTTCACTTTCAAAGGTCCTAAATAAAAATTTAAACTTAAAATTTTATCAAATGGATTTTTGGTTTGAATTCCTTGACATTCACATGAATGAGAAAGGACCAACTTGCCATGATTTCCATGGTTTTAAATGATAAAACATAAATATTTCTCCAATCTTGATTACTTTTAAGCCCATCTGACATCCTTTTTGGCTCGTTTTATTATGACTACACCCTAGTGTGGAGGCTAATTACAACCATGGCATGGCATTATATGCACTAGATGAAGATGAAAAAACAAAGGTTCATAAATAACAATCTAATGAAATGATTTGTCATGGCAAGTGTGGAAATTTTTTTATTGATCCCACACACCAATGTGCTTCAACTTGCCTTTGAAGGGAATGATGGTGACAATGCTTGGATGGTGTGGAGCCAAGGGCATTTGAATGTCATTTATAAAGTTTTGGCCCCTTTCATTAGATATGCATGTTACTAATGAAAATGGACATTGTAGAGTAATTTGTGCAAACATCAAGTTATTGTTCTCTTAACATGTATCGACCTCATTAAAAAAAATATCATCACATATTGTGGAACATGTTACAAGATTGATTATGGTGGTTTCAAAACAACATTTAGGCATCCAACCTATTTGTAACTTGGCAATGGCTATTCAGAAGATGAAGATTACAGCAAGGACCATGGTGAAGAGGTTGGTGTCATGGACATTGCAGGGTTCATGGCCATGGATTACAATGGTCTCAATGCATATGAGGGTGCCGTGATTCATGAACTAGAAAGGTCATTTGCCCCATGTAGTAAACCTTATTTTGATTACAAAATATAGTGGTTGAGATCATTTTCAAATGCAAAGAGTGTTGTATTGTACTTTCTAATCATGTGACATCATTACTACGAATTGTTGCATTGGACATTCGCAACATTTGTTTGACATGAACTAATGAATCAATGCAAGTGGGTATGGTTTTTAATCGAGTGGAAGATGGCTTGGGGAATTCAATTAGTCAATTGAAATACTAGCATGAAATTATGTTGAAACATCCAAATTTTCATAGTAAGAATACCTAAAAAAAATGAAGGTTTCACATTCAAGTACATGCCACCAGAGTAATATGTGGTGTTCAATCCATTTGTGATAGATGATCATGCAAAACTTGTCTTCACATTCACACCTCAATGTGTCAATTGTTAAAATTTCCTTTCCATAAAACATTTGCCTTCCCATGTGTTCAATGCTCAAAAATCTTGTAACAAATATACACAATGTGAGTTAAAACACAAGAAACCTTAACCTTGACTACAAAGGTTTCTACAATAAATATAGGATGGTGATGATTACTATTAATGAAGGTATTACAGAAATCAATGCATTCATGGTTTTATGGAACTTCAACACACATTTGAAACAATTTTGCAATACCCTTTTTGAATACTTGGACTTCATTAAACAACCTTAAACCACAATGCAATACCTTCATCTATCACTAAATCATCAATTAAATGTGAATTTAGACATTAATTGTTGCAAATTCATGTATGCTTAATGTATTATGTAATGAGAAATAAAATTCATATTTTTTGAATTACAAGCATAAAAAATTTCATACATTCATGTTGAATGCAAAATGAAAGAACAAAATGTCACGTGATTAAAATATGGGTGTCAAACACCATGGTACAAAAAATGTGTAAGTTCAAAATATGTCCATCACCTTTATGTCTGTCTAAAAAATCCAAAATTGACTAATGAAAATGAAATATGTTTGCTACAAGTTACTCAATGTCACTAACAAAAAGGGATGACATACAATTCACTCTCCTATAATTTGTTACATAATCCTATGCCTTTTGGGCATGGTGGGGTGTGGCCTTGGAACCTATGGTAAGGGCAAACACATAGATTAATACAATGAATATTATAAGGTAATGCAAAAATACTAGAGAATTTGGATGTGCAAGAATTTATGGCCCATGAATCATTTCTAATCCATGGTATTGTGTAAGCAAGCCAATCTTGGTGCCACAATATTTTATTGGAAGTGTTATTCCATTCTTAGATGTCCCAAGTGCCCCTTTGGGCCTTCATATAGGTGGCTAACTCCCCTAAATGACTAATGCCAAATCCTCACCTTGCTACACCTTGGAAATCACATGGGGGGGATGGACCCCCCACCCTTTGTAGTGATGCCAAGGCAAATGAGCAAGGTAAAGGAGGTAACTTGAATAATGTAGGCTTTAAAAGCTACAGGGTTAGTAATGCAATGGACTAAGCCAATCCCATTCAAGTTTAATACATCTCTTGGCCCAATTAATCACCTTTGTGTTTATTGTGATGGAGTCAAACCAAAGGGTTGTTGAAGACCCTAGATTCATGGATTTGTAGGGTTTTGATGCCTCAACCCTTTGTGCCAAATAGATGGATGCCCATGCTTATTAGGTTTTGTGAAAATATCATGTTCTGCTTACAAATGATGTACAAGGTTGTATTTGTCAATGTATGTTGAATCACAATCATCCACCTTACAAACAAACTTACCTCCATCTTTAACCTAATGAACCCCCTCTTTGGCAATTGGGGGGTGACATCAACAAACCTTAAAAGGAAAAACTTGATGAAAGTTCTAACATTTTGGGTGAAGGTTGAAAAATGCATGATCAAGATATTGCAAAATTGGGTGAAGGTTGAGCAATGTTAGATGATGGTATTGTAACCACTACAACACTTGAAACATGCAAATGAAGACACAATAAAACAACCAAAACTTTGGGGTATTACACCTTTAAGTTTGGAAAAAAAAACCCTTTGTGGGTGGGCCATAAAAAATTGATTAATAAAGTTAAATCTTTCACCTTTAGGAGGGAGAAAAATAAAATGTTGCAGTTACTCATCTATTACAGAAAGAATTTCTTACACATTTTTTTCTACCATAACAAATTGTTTTTCAACTTTAGCCTCCATTGTCATACAATGTGTTTATGTTGTAATTTCTAACTCAAGATTGGCTACCACCATATCCTATGCAATAATTGCATCAACACTTGCTTCTTGATCCTCTTCCACTATTGCCAATTGAATCACTGCATTTTTTAGTGCAACATTAGCTACCACTACATCTATCAATGCAATTACTTTATCAACATGTGCTTGTTGATTTTTTTCCATTATCACCATTAAAATTGTTGGAATTTCAACCTCAACACCTTTCATTGGCTCCTCCATTGTTGATGCTATTGTTGTTATCAATTCAAAAATGTTTCAAAATTTGTTGCACATGATGGCATGACTTGGCTTTTCTTTTGAGTTTGCATCTTTAAAAAAAGAACAAAAAATTTGATGAAGAGAAAAACATTAAAAATACAAGAAAATTGACAATTAAAAAAATAAAAAACATGCTAGCTAGGCAATTGCCTCCTAGTTGGCACTCTTAGAGTTTTTTTATTTTTGTAGCAAATCAAGGTGTTGCAAAAAAAATTTGAATAAATAAATAAATATGAAAAAATAGAATATATATATATATATATATATATATAACAAAAAAAGAGAAAAAACCAAAATAATTCTTTATTATATTTTACCTCACAATACACAAAATGTTTAGTAAAGCACACTTATATTTTAAAAAATCATTCAACATAAATAAGAAATAAAAAAGATATGGGATTTGAAAGTTTGGGGGGGAAGGGGGGGGGTGCGGGGTAATGCATTTTTGTCAAACATTTGTTCTATAGACATGTTCACTCTCATCCTAATTTTGATTCATTGCTTACTTGCCTCTAGAGTTCAAAAAAGTATTGTACACCTCCACTTGGTGCACGCATAGTCATGAAAATAATTAGAAAAGAACAGGAAATGAAGAAAATATGGATGGTTATTAGCTTGTGTTTGGTGATGGGCATGTCTACCCTAGCCTTCCCCCCTTTAAAATGGAAAAATGATTTAACAATTTTACTTAATTTTGTGAAAAAAAATCATGTGTATTGGCATGTGTTTTATTCACTATATTAGTGGGAATGAAATAACCTTAGAACCAGGGTTAAAAGGAATAGGCAAATGACATATTTTAAATAATCACCATTTCAAAGGAATCTAAGGTTTGCATTATGATGATCCTCAAAGATTTTGATTGCAATTCATTAAAAAAACACTACCAATTAACCAATAGTCATTCTACAAGATGAAATGAAGGTTGGTTATATATATAGCTTGAATTGCTTTCAAGTTCATTTGAGGTGGAAGGGAAGGACTTGATCTTGAATGAAAAGTTGATTTGTTCTTCTTTCCGTTTGAAAGAGGAATGGTATTTCATTTTAAGGTTTGTTTATTTCACAAGTTGTTGACATTATATCTTCTATTTTTTAAATTGATGTTATTGATGTCTCTATGATCTCACACATTTATTGTTGCATTAAATGTAAATGTCTTATGTGATTTTGAGAAAACTTGATGTCAATGGTTGTGTGGAGCATTTTGGATGTTCATTGGAAAGTTATTAAAGTTGGTAGTATAATTGGGGTTTCTTCAATGACATGATTAGCTATCAAGGTCTCTAAGAAGATGACCAAGCTTTTTAGTTGAACATTGAATCACTATTCCAATATATTTATTATTGCCCTAAGATAGTAGACATGCATGTATGCTTTTAAGTTTTAGCAAATATGTATGGGGCAAACACAACTAGTTCTTCCTTGGATATGGGTAGTCTCTTCCTATTTCATTCCCTATCCTTACTTTACCCCGATACACATAAAAACCTAAAAGTAGTTAATGATTTGAAAGTTACAAGTGATGGGCTATTTAGATATTTTAATTTCCACAATCATGCTTTTCCCTCGTTCATATGCTTCGTATTCTCCTTCCTATTTTCCTTATTGTTAATCCTTCCATTCATTCCTCAACATCCACACACAATAAACATACAACAAAATTAACTTACTTGCACATCATGCATATTAATTCATTTAACTTTGTTATCTTCCTTTATGTAAAAAGCGCAAAACCTTTAATACCTTATCAACCCACCTTGAAAGATAAAAAGTATGTTTTTTGGGCAAAAGTTTGCCAAATTTCAACTTGAAAACAATAGTTTTAATTTATACAAAAGAATTATCATGGAATAAAAAACCCAAATTCATCAAAATTTGAATAAAAAATTCAAATTGATACATTTTTATGATAAGTTAATCCAACAAGTAGCCAAAAATATAGAAGGATTTTTTTTCTACTTTCATATCTAGTATGTAGCCAAATTTAACTAAATCATCTTGTGGATGATCATCATTTCAGTTACATCATAAAATTGAAAAAAAAACCCTAGAACTCATTCTCCATTGAAATATTATAATATTTTAAATTTTGCACCAAAACATATGGGATAATTGAATATCCCACCCCAATCTTAGAAGGATCCACTTCACCAATACTTTGATTAAGTTTTGTTCCATTTTTATATTAACGAAGGTTTGCTTCACCCTTACCTTCATTGGAATTCCATTTTACCTCTTGTTTAGACGAAAACATATGGGACAATCCCATTGTGCATTACTAATTCACCCTTACTTAGGCTAGGGTTCCACTTACATTTTACCTTATTAGGGTTTGCTCTTAATCTTTTGTTAGATTAGGGTTTGTTCATACCATGTAGCAGTTTTCTTCTTTGTAAACCTTTAGTTGAAAACCACATACCTTATCTCTAAATGCTTTTAATAGTGTGTTAGATATTGGCCAATTTGGAACCCAACATTGGTATCAAGACTACATTGTAGATTATTATTTACATGAACATATACAATATAAAATTGCAATGAACACTTTTGATCTTCTTGCGACAACATCAATTGACCTTTCTGACAAAACACATCTTTTGAAATTATGTAATTAACATCAAAGATGATGTCCTTTTAAATGACAAATAGATAGGATTAACTTTTTATTTGGAACATAAATTTTAATTTTAGTTATTGCCTAATCGAAAGCTCTTATGGAAATGGTACAATTGTAATTTAGTAACATGGGATGTTTATTTTGTAAAAGATGAATTTGCAGGTATGAATGTTGTTATAGAATAGGTAGTGTTATGTATTAAATTATCAAATTACATGTCCTACCATATTAACAATGCAAAAAAATTTGGGCAAATTGCAAAATAGAAAATTAACTAAAACTTTGACAAAACATGTCAAGCAAAAAGATGTTCAAGTGTTTAATTTACATGGGATGAATGTAGCAACAAGTTGAAGAACCATTAAGAAGACATAAAATTGCCATGGCAACAAATACCATTAATTACCAATCATTAATGCATTTATTTGCTTTAAAAAATATAATCCATAGCAATGAGGTTTCATAGAAATATCTTTGTTTGTTTACCATCAAATGCCATATTTCACTTTAGATTGTCGAAAAGGGCAAAAATATTCTTGAGTGGTACCATTAGGAATGTCACACCTTCATTTTATTAGACCCTTCAAACTTTTTAAAAAAAAGATATATTTATGTACGATTTCTAAGAACATGAAGATGAATTAGATAAAGGGTAAGGGCACAATAAAATATATAATTTAGTTTAACTATACAAAATCAAGTTTTAAAATGAGACAATTTTTGACATAAACACAAGAAAATCTATTGAAAATCTATTTAAATTTCAATATAAAGCCATTGTGCATTCTATTGAATTTATGATAAGTTTAATATAAAATTTGAAAACTTTAGTACAATAAAAATAGGTAATAAGTTTGTTTGAAATTGATTGGTCAATATGGTGTTCAAGCTTACATTTTGAATACAAAATTTAATGAAACAAATATGTACTGTAATGATATGTGTATCCTTATATACATATCATTATATATTCAAATACATAATTAAATTTCATATTTTCTCTTTGTTAAAACAAACTTGACACGAAACAAATTTTACATTTAAAAAAAATCAAAGCTACTTGCATTTAAGAAAACTCATTTGAAACTTGCTTGTACAATGCAAAATTAAAAAATTAAAGCACAATAATAAATTTTTTTTTTTTTTGATCATTCAAGTAAAAATATTAAACATAAATAATTTTGTGATGGGTTTTTTTCTAATTTTTGTTGACTTTTCAAGTAGATTCCCAAGGTAGTCAAACTATATAATTTATCTTGCCCACATCGTAAGTAACTTTTTAAATGTTCAACAATGAAATAAATTGAAAAAATTCAAATGTGAATGTTGCTACATTAGTTGATTATGCACATGTAAAGTTTTAAATGGTCACTTGGTTAAGCACATTGTGAACTTGATAAAGTGTTAGTTTAAAACTTTGATGTTCATGTGTTGATATAATGAATTAATTGTATAAAATGTTTTGATGTTCAAACATAACTTGGCAATTTTGACTTTCAAGTAAGTTGTATTGCATGTTAGTGAATTCAATTGTAAACGTTGAACAAATTATAATCATTTTTTTCTTTAAAATTTGTATGAATGGATGCTAGATATTCAACTTGAGATCATTGGAAGTTGATGTTTTCTCACTTGTTTACTAGTTTTTCATAAAATCTTTAACTAGATTTCTACCCATCAAGATTAGATCTCTACGAGTTTCAATCTCAAATATTTACCCATATATCTGAGGTTTGTATATGGACAACAATCAAATATAAAAGAGCATGTTTAACATAACCAAGGTAGACCTTTTTTCTACTTAAAAACCCAAAACTAGAGGTCATATTACAACTTGACACTTCAAAAATTACCCAACACTCATAACTGGAGGTTGTTTGATCACCTTGAGCTTTGAAGCATCTAAAATGTCCAGGCACCCATAAAAAAAAAATTCTCCTAAAATTGGATAAAAATAGTGTTAGGCAAGTGCATGGGTATAATAGAGGGCACATATATTAGGTTATGGGTCCAGTGTACATATGACCTGACCCAGGCCAACAGATGAAAAAAATGCCCAAACAAAGACCTAACAAGGTAGTTCTTTTGTCTCTCACACAGGTCATGGACATACCTAGAAATGAATTTTCTTTCTTATGAAACCTTTGAGATGGTAGTCATCTCTTCATGGTTAGGTGGATAGGGTTTGTGAATTGTGCATCATTTTGTATGTTTAATGTTTAAAAAATGAGCATGGTAGTTAAATCGTGTTCACAATGTAGTGCACCACATAAATTGTAACCTCTACTTAATTTACATTTTTTTTAGTTGTCTTTTCAGTAACTCTGTTTTGACAAAAACATGTGATGTAATTATATTCAACAAATGCTTTTAATCTATCATTATAGCATTAAGATCATTTGAAATGAACCCAATGAGTATAAAATATCCAAAAACACATATAAAAGTTATAACCAATAACTTCAAGCGTTATTTAGGCACTATGATCAAAAGGGGAAAAGCATTAACTTAAAGCATTAAATTTTACCCTGTGTGACTGATTGAGGGAGTAAAAGTTCGGTTGAAATGAGAAATTCTAACCTTTGAAAAAGATTGAGATGATCTTTGCTGCAGCTTCAATGGTCTTTGTTGAAGACTATAGTTGCCATTCTTAGTATGATCATGAGGACTACTATCAATGTGTATTGTATGCATGTGTTCATGTGTATGAATGGTGGCACATTACCTATTCATGGATATATTATGCATGACCATCTGTACAAAGTAAATGGATCTTTGTCCATACTTGGAGGGCCTTATTTTGGTCAAAAGTATAGTATGTCTGAGCCCTACATGCTTGACATGTATGGCCTTCAAGTACATGTCTGCCCAATACTGGGTATAGTGGTATAAACCCTCTTTGTCTTATTTTTTTAAATTGTGTTTTTTTTCTAAATCCTCAGTATTCAAGGAAACCCTCTTGCATTAAAAAGAATCCTAGTATTTCTACTAACTCAGGGGAGGCATTTCCCCTGGGATCCTAATGTGCTTATGGTGCATTCACACTTGATGTTAATTCAGTGTTAAATGAAAATCTAGGTGGCACCTAATGTTAAATGGCCAATAGCTTAATGTTAAATGAATGTTAGCTTAATATAAAATGTTTATGGTAAGTGTAAGTCCCAAATGATTAGCATAGTGTTAGGGGAGTCAACACTAAAGTCCCTAACACCAAGTGTGAATACACCTTTGGTGAGGACAACTTAGGCATAGGCCTTGGCAGTGAAATCACACCTGGGGGATCCCTTGAGAGAAGGCATAAACCTTCACAAAGGCCTACCGACATATATAGCACTTGCATCCAATTCCAATATGCCCCAAAATAAAAGAATAATGCACACGATGGATGCCAATTCCTGATTTAATCCTATATGTCTCTTGAAAATGCACTTTTGGCCATTTTATCATATAATTTATCCTAGTAACTAGGCTGCTTTAGCACTGATTTTTTTTTCTTTTAAAATTGCTGAAAATTTTAAAAATATATGTGCCTGCCATGCCAAAAATCTGAATGAAGATCTCAAGCACAATAGCTTCATCATTTAGTATAATGCTGAATTGTAAATTATTATTATTATTATTGTGACTGCAGAAAATAACTGACCGAAAATAATTAATTATTTAGGCATGTTACTGCCCAACCAGCCTAGGTACAAGGGCAAGCTTCAATGTAACACACAAACAGAGCCTCTGTTGGCCTCAATCAAATGTGGTCAAAACGACTCCAATCTGGGCCGTTTTGCAGTGGCTTGTTTTTCAGGTCTAAAAAGGGTCTTTTTCCCCCCTAAGAAATTAGACAGGCTTGTTGGAGTGCATGGAGAAACACAGTGTGATGTGATTATTTTGCATAAATAATTTCCAGGTGCTAGTTAATTATTTAACAATTACATTGATGACTTCAATGTTTAATAACCAATCTATTTCAAATATACAACCATAAAGGATAAAAGAAATTATAAAATTTGAGACCATAATATAACATGTAAGTTCCAGGGTTATTTTTTTCCAACTTTGAGATACTGAAAAATTGGCTATTCCCCCCCTCCCCAAAAAAAAAAAGAAAAATTAACCCAATTTACACAAAAAAAAAAGA
>Ga0116231_10010927_pt1 | contig 14269 bp, 14 predicted proteins | sample S1TSphgellanicum_2_FD_89695 | JGI IMG/M metagenome (GOLD analysis project Ga0116231, IMG submission 89695) | Host-associated microbial communities from peat moss isolated from Minnesota, USA - S1T2_Fd - Sphagnum magellanicum MG | ecosystem: Host-associated > Plants > Peat moss > Unclassified... | reverse complement strand
TTTTTTTTTGTTTTTTTTTTTTTTTTTTTATTTTTTTTTTTTTTTATAAATAATTTTTTTTTTTTTTTTTTTTTTTTCCCAAGTATGGTTTGGATGGTGAGAGGAAGGGTTTGTACATATATAGGGTGTACAATGATGGGTCATGAAGCATTTATTGCATTCTTACATGGTTGGGGGTGTGTTTTTGGCCAATTTTCCTTTCTTTTATAGACCCCATTCACTTTGGGAAGCTTTAATTTTTTCATTTTTTCCTCAATTTGATTTTTTACAAAAGGAGGCTAATGGCTAGACTAGTGCCTTATCAAAAAGCCTTGGAACACCAAGGCCATCAATAAAATGCATGGTCATCAAACCCCAATTCTTTGAGCTACAAAATGTTCGATGACCAACCTATCTACCCTACAACATCTCATGAAATAATGTTTGAATGAACTTTTTATGATCAAAGAAGGACTTGGGACTCAAATTGTGTTAGACATTTTGGAGGCTTTCCATTTGCAAAACATAAAGAAAATGTTGGGTAAGACATGAGGGAGAGTGCATTACACGACATAAAAATTTGATGGAACCTTCAATAAAAGTTGGTGCAACCTTTAGAATGGGACCTTCATGTTTTTCATAAAGCTTCGTGTGAAAATAGAACACACCCTTTCACATGAAGCTCTAGGGTTATGAAAATCTTCAACATCAAGGAACCTCCGGTCCTGGGTTAGGGTTTATCAAAGAACCGATGGTTTCATGGTAGGTTTTTGGACTGGTTCTTTTGGTTTATTGAGAACCATGATCCTAGATCAAATCCGGTTCTTTGATTTTCCGAGAACCATGAGTCAAAAGGTGTACATATATATATGCCTCTCACCCTTGTGGGTGAGTTGGTCCTCTCTTTCCAAAAGAGAGAACCCAATGGCCCAAGAGTGGTAGAATGTAGGGTTTAGGGTTTAACCCTAGTACTTTGAAGGTTTAGAACTTAAAATTATCTGTTCTGAATAGACTTTGTTTGTCTTATTATGTGATGAAACCCTGCCAATCATAAATAAACCAAAGCACCCAAAAAAGGGGGGAAATACCTACAAGGAACAAAATGGAAGGACCCATGTCCAAGAAGACAAAAGATCCATCTAAGAGGGGCAAATCACAAGGGGAACATCAAGTTTGTGAACCCCTTCTTGTTGTGACAAGAGAATATCCAATAAGGATATTATGTTGTTTCTTTCGGAGAGTGAAAGCCACTTTAGACAAGAGTCCAAGGAACAAGGTCCAATGAAATTGAACATTCTTATCGATCAAGAGCTTTAAATTGGTCCAAAGGCCTTCAAACAAATGTCCAAAACGAAGACAAATCAAATTGTAATTTAGCTTACATGGCATCATTTTAGAAGGAAAACCAATTTTTTTGGTCCAAACCAAAAGAAGAGCTTAAAGGAAAGCTCATGGTTTGAAAAACCAAAGTGTAAGCTAAGGTTGGATGTTGCTCATTTCTTCGTTTTTTTGGGGGCTTTTTTCACCTTTTTTTTAATACCTTTGTTGCTCAAATTCTTTGAAAATGGATGTGACTTCCATTTTCAACAATGTCCAAGTTTCACACCCCACGTGACCAAAGTTTTTTTAAAGAAATGAATTGTGCAACAAAAATGGCTATCACCCATAAGAAGATGGGAAAAAATGATGATCAACTCTAGGAAAATTTAACTAAATTTGGATACAGGCAAGATATGAAATATAAATATTTAATCATTCTTCTAAAATTCTTGTTGCACACTCAAAACCAAACATGGAAATTTAGCAATTTCAGAATTTTTTTAAAATTTCAAAAAAAAACAAAATATTAATTTTTGGTGGAGCAAACCTTAATATATTTTTTAAAAAATTATTCATTTCAACATGAATGACCTTGCTATGTGGCTATGAAATTTTTAGGTTTTGACTTTTGGCGATCGAACTAGTGTAGGTGTTGGTTCACCCAAGCCCAAGGTAAAGGGTCAACTTGTGACGATGGGTCAAGAGCAATGAGTTTTTTAAAGCCAAAAAATTGGTAATTTTTGGACCAAATTTTTTGTACATTTTTGGAATTTTAAATTTTTATTGATGAAAATTAGGCTAATATTACTAGTCTTTTGAGGAAAATTTCCAAATTTTTGGTGTCAAAATTTTGAAAAAGAAAAGCCTAGTCAAGATCTCCTTTTAAAAAATTTCTTGAAAATTGTTACGCCAAACATCAAGATTTGGCAACATAGTTGTAAAAGGAAAAAAATACCAAACAAAATATAATTTTGAAGTTTACATAATTTGGAAAAATAATAAAATTAGGTTTTACAAAAATAATTATATTTTACAAAATATAATTTGGATTTTATATAATTTGGAAAAAAAATACCAAACAAAATACATTTGGATTCACAAAGGCCACACTTACATCTTCATTGTCACTAGTTCATTTTTGTGTATTAGGTAGAATTTGTCTTAGTAGTTATTTGATGCAACCATGCCAATTGGAATTAGTTATTTTATTGGGGACAAATTTTCACTAAATATATTAACCTATAGAATTAAAAGATTTTTATTGAAAAAATGGTCCTTCAATGGTTTTTTTTATTTCCAAGAATTTTTATTTTCCCAAATCACTCTAATATTGTAATTGATTCCAATAGTAAGTAGTGGGTTTCTTTTGGCAACCAATAAAAAAAAATCATTCATACAACAGATTTTTGTGAAAAAAAAAAGCCAAAATTGCCAGATTTTGAGGATTTAAAAAAAAATTCACCATATTTTAGGCAATAGGTTTGAGGAAGTTGGCAAAATATAGAAAGATTTCAAAGTTTGTCTACTTTCCTGTTTGACATGTAGCCAAATTCGCTAATTCCTCTTTTCGACAATCGCCAATGTGGTTACATCACAAAAAAATATTTAAAAAAATTACCCAAAAAAAAAAAAACCTTGCCAATAAGAAGTAAGTAGCCAAGAAGAATATAGAAAGATACAAACATATAATTTTATTTATTAATTTTTCTTATGTGGATTAGAACCAACTCCCTTTAGATGATTGTCATTTTGGCTATCACAAAATTGACCCAAAAACATAACACAATTGCAAGATGTTCCAAAACCTACCCTTTGTTACCAAAAAATGGGATAAAAAAAAAGAAGAAGAAGAAATTATTTTGGAAGACTTCAATTGCCAAAAAAGAGAAAAAAAAAAGAAGAAAAAAAGTGAGGGTCCTGCATTTGGCTTTGATTGAGTATAGCCAGAAATATCGAATAGTTAATTAAATACTTTGTACTTCATATTTGGTGGTTTATATCCATATTTGGCTAAATCTTCCTAATGACAATTGTCATTGTATCCACATCTTCCATTAAAAAAACACTGGACCTACCTACCTACCTACCTACCTGACTGATGAGTACCTACCTACCTGCCTTCCTGAAGAGTACCTACTTACCTGATGGGTACCTACCTACTTACCTGATCAGTACTTACCTACCAGCCTGATCAGTACTTACCTTCCAGCCTAATGAGTACCTACCAACCTACCTTCCTGATGAGTACCTACTTACCTATCTGCCTAATTTAATACCTACTTACCTACTCATCTTCTTAAGGAGTACATACCTATCTAACTACCTACCTGATGGTTATCTACCTACCTACCTGATCAGTACTTACCTACCAGCCTAATGAGTACCTACCTACTTACGTAATGAGTACTTACCTACCAGCCTAATGAGTACCTAGCTACCTAGCTACCTGATGAGTACCTACCTAGCTACCTGATGAGTAATTACTTACCAGCCTAATGAGTACCTAGCTACCTAGCTACCTGATCAGTACATACCTACCTATCTACCTTATTGGTAAGTACCTACCTACCTAATTGGTACCTACTTACCTACCTCATTGGTACCTACCTACCGATCTCTTTGGTACCTACTTACCTACCTCATTGGTACCTACCTACCTACTCATTGGTACCTACTTTCCTACCTCATTGGAACCACTTACCTACCTCATTGGTACCTACCTACCTACCTTATTGGTACCTACTTACCTACCTCATTGGTACCTACCTACCTACCTTATTGGTGCCTACGTACCTAATAGGAGCCGACCGACCTACCTACCTAGGCGGGGGAAGGAAAGAATGATAAAATTGAAGAGTGAGGTAGGTAGGTAGGTAGGGAGCAGGTAGGTAGGTCCGGGCAGCGTGAAGGCAAGCACTAGTGGTATTAATGAGAGCATTAACGGCAGCCTTGTCTGTTTCCCTTGTGTGGTAGGTGGCGCTCGTAATGGCACCCCCCAACTGCACTGCACTGCACCAGCATCCTCTCCCTCCCTCCTCCCTCCCTCCTCTCTGCCATCGCTCCTCTCTCTCTCTCTCTCTCTCTCTCTCTCTCTTGCAATCCATCCCCCCACTCCCTCTCCAACACATTCCCCTTAGTTACCCACTTTCGTAGCAGTTCTTGAACCAGTAGCAGTTGGTGCTGCGTCTGCTTCTTCTTCTCTACAGCTCCTGGGTTGTTTCCTGAAGCTGCTGCTGCCACCGCCTCTAGTAAGCCAGATATCGAGACACCCTCCCCACCACAGCAACAGCAGGTACCCAACCTACTACTCCTTTTTGTATCAGTTCGATTTATGCGTCTGCATGCAGCTGAATGAATGAGAGATCTTGTCGACGTCTGCATGCTGCTGAATGAGCTGCAGTTTTTTTTTATGTTTTCATTTGTATGTATGCATGGGACCATGGTAGTGTAAGCAGCTTTGGAAGAAGAGCAAGAAACTTAGGAAAGGAGTTAGATAGATAGATAAATAGATAGACTGCAGCTCAGTTTTTTTTTTCCCCCTTTTTTCCAGGCAATGCAGCAAGAAACAGATAAGCTTCAGATATGGTTGCAAAGATCGTGGGTATTGTATGTTCAAAAAACTGCAGGACTTGGGAGATCATGACATGCGATAGAGAAAACAATATGTTGTTGTAGTTTGAAAAAGGTGCGGCAGTTGCTATCTTGCTTTGCTTTGCTTGTCCTGGAGTCTCAGATCAAAGGCTCATCAGGTGTGTGCAGGAAGGAAGGAGAGTATTGGGGGCAGTTTTTGATGATCCGCTGCTGCTGCTGCAGCATTACTCAAACTCCAAAGACGAACAAGAGAGGAAGAAAGAAAGTTCGAAACCACCCACCACCGAAGAAGAAGCTCATGGAGTAGTAGTAGTAGTAGTAGTGATGAAGCTAGCCCTCAACGACGTGTTCATGAGCGTCAGGAGCAGCTTGTGAGATCATGGGTGGCTGTTTGCGGTGATCTGCTTGCTGTGATCAGAAGATGCACCGTAATATTTTTGTTGTACATCCTCTTCTGCTGCAGGTGCATCCACGTTCTTGTTCTGTCTTGAGCCAGACCCAAGTCTTCAGTCTCTTCTTGCTCCCGACTGCTGTGGCAAGGAAGAGCGGCGGCGGCGTTGTTGGATCGATCGGGGCCCAAGAACTGAGTGAGTGAGAGAGACAGAGAGATAGCTACCGAGCAAGCACTATGGCGGCTCCAAATGGTGTGCATCAGGCAGGAGGAAGAGGAGGAGCAGCTGCAGCATTATATGCAGCAGGAAGACCACCAGTAGGAGGCTTGTCTCCACTGAGTGAGTCTTTGTGGAAAGCTAGAGCCGAAAGCACCAGCATTGCAGTCCCCAGTCCGCATGACTTCTCTGCCAGGCTCACATGGATAGACTTGTGGGTGACTGTCACTGGCAAAGGCTCCAAGCAAGCGATCTTGCAAGGCTTGACTGGTACCACAAAACCATTCATCTCAAAACTTGCTGCTGCTGCTGCTGTCTGTCTGTCTGTCTCTCTGTCTCTCTGTGTCCATGCATCAGCTTCTTGAGTTTTTCCTGTGGTTTCAGCAATTCATTTCTTCTTTCAGCAGAACCAAGAAGCTGATGCATGGACAGGCAGACATGTGGTCCTTTCTGTCTGCCAGTAGCAGCATCTGAGTTCAGACAGACTTCTGAGTTAGGTACTTTGCACTTGTGGGTGGTGGGCAGGCTATGCGGAGCCAGGTGAGATCATGGCAATTATGGGTCCATCAGGAAGTGGGAAATCGACTTTGCTTGACACACTAGCAGGTGCATTGAGATCGATCCCTCTCACGTTTCAGAAGATCCAGATCTGCAAGATTTCTGCAATGGGTGCCTAAGAAGCATTTAAGAAAAAAGAGAAAAGCTCATAAGCTTCTTGGGCTTTCATTGTGCATTTTCCTAGACCCCCTTGAAGAAGTTTGGTGATCATCAATTGAAACAGCATTGCTTGTTGCAGTCTTGAACCCAGTATCCAGATCAGAAGAAGAAGAGAAAAAATGCCTCGGCTCACTTGGGTAGCTTATGATGCTTCTTGGTCTGTCTTTGTTGTGTGTGTGTGCCTCTCTGCCTGCAGGAAGATTGGCCAAAACTGCCTCACAGACTGGAGAAGTTCTACTAAATGGACGTCGGAAAACCAATTTGTCTTATGGAATTGCTGTAAATGTCTTTTCCCACAAAATCATTTCAATTCATGAATCTTTTCTGAATAACAAATTTATTAAAACACATCTCAAATGCCATCCCAGACATCATCAAAACACATCTCCAATGCCATCTCAGACATCATCTGTTTTGGGTTATGGTCTGTGATCTTTCTTTCTGTCGTCTCAGATATCATTTGTGGTTTTGAGGTTTGGGGGTGGGTTGTGATTTGTGATCTTCTTTCATGTTTCTGCAGGCATATGTGACGCAATCAGATGATCTTATAGGAACCTTGACTGTGAATGAAACTGTGTACTACTCTGCGAGTTTGCGGCTTTCCAGTAAGATTCCACGAGCAGAGAAGAAGGCAATTGTGGAGAGCACGATCCGTGAGATGGGTCTGATGGAGTGCAGGAATACACCTGTTGGGAACTGGCATCTACGTGGCCTCAGTGGCGGCGAGAGACGACGTCTCAGCATTGCCTTGGAGATCCTCACACGACCTCGCCTGCTCTTCTTGGACGAACCCACCAGTGGCTTAGACAGGTCAGTAGGTACCTACCCACCAATAGGTACCTGGTAGGACAGATCCATTAGGTATCCACCAATAGGAGGTACCCACCAGTAGCAGAAATCAACCAAGCTGTTTTCTTTGTACATGGCATGAGGAGGGTTTTGGATGAACCCACCCATTGGATTAGACAGGTCAGTAGGCGCCTGCCCACTAATAGCTACCTGGTAGGTACCAGTGGCTTATTAGTCAGTTCTAAATCTTATGTTCTAAGGTCTTAGATTGTGTGAGTGAGTGCTGACCTTGGATAACTATCTAGTAGGTACTGATCTGACTTAAAGGGAATTTTTATTTTTACTTTTGGGTGGTGCAGTGCTGCAGCTTTCTTTGTGGTATCAACTTTGAGGAACTTGGCAAGAGATGGGCGCACGGTGATTGCTTCCATACATCAGCCCAGCAGTGAAGTCTTTGAGCTCTTTGACAACTTGACACTTCTTTCCGGAGGGCGACTTGTTTATTTCGGAGAAGCAAAAGCAGCACGTGAGGTAAGCATCAGCATTGCATGGCTTTATTATCTCTGTCGTTTGTGATGATGGACAGATGTTCTCCGTCATGTCTACATTTGAACCTTGTTCTCCCACCATGTCTACATTGGTTTTTTCCATTTACAAGAATTTTTGATTGGATTGGGATGTGGTGGGGTTTTTCAGCACTTTGCAGCATCTGGATTCCCATGTCCCGCTCTCCGCAGTCCATCAGATCACTTTCTGCGTGCCATCAATGCTGACTTTGATCAAGTGAAAGCTTCCCTACAGGGATCTTTTAAGATGAAAGTGAGTACCTAACTGGTCCAGTAAATGCAACAAGACACCTAGCTATCCATGAACATTCATTGCACTCTGGATGGATACAACCTATCTTACAATCTTGCTCCAAAGTCCTGAGCGTGCCCTACATGGTATGGACTAGATAACCAGCTTTAGGCCAGTAGCCAGTTACTGAAAATAGCAAAGGTGCAGGAGCACGGAGGCTATTTCCAGTAACTGGCGGCCTCGAACTGGATACCAGGCATCCAAGAAGCAATAGGGTTACAGAATCATTGGACTAATGAGAGTTGATGTTGGTACCTTTGATGTAGGTTTTTGCAGAGTCAACATAACCCACTAATGAAAGGAATGTTGGAGGTTGTGTGTAACTTGTGACTTAATAACCAATTTGGGCTTGCAGATTCTCATTATGCTCCAGTTAGCTTTGAGGTGATGAATAGGCTTGACATTGGAATGATGGACTGGCTGATTTGTTTGCTGTTTGGGTGGGTTGATGATTTCCAAAAGGCCAAGGATTTGGAGACTGCAGACCTGCTGAACAGGATGCCCACTCCACAAGTGGTAAGGATTTTGGTTGAGGCATACCAGAACAGCGAGTATGCAATGGCATCAAAGTTACGGATTCAGGAGATTCTCCAAACTGTAAGAAATGTCTACTACCTTGAGGAATTATATGTCATAAAAGATCTGGGTTTTTAATTATATGTACCTCAACAACCAGACCTACAAAATTTCACCATTTAATTTGAATCATTTTTAATTTTACCTTGACAATTCTTGGCCCCGAGGTGCCATTACTGAAAGCCACTAATTTTGATTATTCTTCTTGACCATCAATGGGAGTTGATGCAATGGAGACAAGTGGGTAAAATTTGTGCCAAGCCAGATCTTAGGTGGTTCAAAACTGTTATTGGCTGTGGCAATGAGCAATCTCGCACTCACATGTGGGAGGGTGGTGGATTGAGGTGTTTGCAGCAAGGGATGGTGCTAGAATCAGGTGGAAGCCAGGCAGGATTTTTCAGGCAGAGCTTTACACTGACCCGTCGCTCGTTTGTGAACATGAGCCGGGACATTGGCTACTACTGGCTCCGCCTTGTAATCTATATTGTGCTTTCTATCTGCCTGGGTACCATATACTGGAGAGTTGGCCTGGAATTCAGCTCCATCTTGGTAAAGACAATTTCCTTGGTTCCATGTCTTACACAAGTTTTTCCCATTAAGTACCATTGACCAGGAGTAAGGTGGGGTAGTAGACACTGAGCACAAACACCCCCCCTCCCACACACCAGAACACTATGATCCTAAGCTTATGCATTGGGTGACCCTAAGCTTCCTACCCTTCTTCAGATCATGGATCAACTAGGTGGAGAGCAAGAAGTTCTACTGCTCCTCTTCAGAAGCAACAGTAGGGTGATAATTTATCCAGACAATTCATAAGTACAATTAGCCGATTATCAGTAGGTTACCCAAACCTGGGGCATCACCCTTGAGGTTTATAGGGTCAGGGAAAATGTACCCCCATCTACCTCACTCCTGCCCAATTGTTTCTTTTTGCATTCACAGAATCTGAAGTGCCTCCAATGGTCCCTTCTCCAGGAAGTGAACAAAGAGGTGGTTCAAACATGGCTGTAAAATAAAAAACCCTAAAACTGCTTAGGCAGTGGATTTACCTCATGTTTGTTATTTACTTGGTGTCCAATTGGGTTCTCTTGGTTATTGTTGTAGTGAGAACTCATGCAGGTAGCATTCGGTGGGTTGCACAGGGAAGAGCAGGCTGTATTGCATATGTTGGTGGCTTCCTGACATTTATGTCCATCGGAGGCTTCCCGTCTTTTGTTGAAGATATGAAGGTTGAATTATATTTATACCATTTCCATCCTCAAACTGTCAATTGTATAATACACAAGTTTTGAAACAAATATCGAGGGTAAAGTAGTTATCATAGTGATGATTGTATTTTTATTTTCTAGTTCATCTATTTTATTTAGCTGAGTTACTCATGCATTTCTTTTGTTACCATTTGTGTTCTTAAACCGGTATTGGATGTGCAGGTGTTCCATCGGGAGAGGTTAAATGGACACTATGGCGTGTTGGCTTTTGTGGTGGGGAACACACTGTCATCACTACCATTCCTCTTCCTTATTTCACTCGTGTCAAGCTCCATTGTGTACTTCATGGCACAACTGCATCAGGGTTTTGACCACTTTGGATATTTTGTCCTTTCACTCTTTGTCCAAGTCACAATTGTGGAAAGTCTGATGATGGCTGTAGCCAGCATTGTCCCCAATTTTCTTATGGGTATCATAACCGGTGCTGGGATTCAGGTAAATCAATCTTTCAAAATCCACGACCCTCAAACCATGCAATCTTGCAGTCAAAAGACTGATGAGCATAGGTAGGTGGAGAATGTGTAGGGTACAGCCCCAGGGTAGGCTGTAGCTGAGTCTAGTGGTAGTAGCAAGAGGTACCTTACACCTGCAAGAGGCTTCTTACACCTATAGTAAGTTAGAGCTTTTGTGGTTGTGTGTATTGTCATGCCTCTTCTGGTTGTGTTGTGTGCAGGGTATCTTCATGTTGGTAGCTGGTTTCTTCCGATTGCCAAAGGATATACCAAAGCCATTGTGGCGTTACCCACTTTCGTACATGGGTTTTGATATGTATGCTCTTCAGGTTAGTATTGCCCCTTATCTGACAAAAATAAATACTATTTATTCAATGTTGATTGATTGACTGATTCTGCAAATAAATGTTATTTTCAAATTTCAGACTTCATTCCATTTCTCCCACACTGAGATTTTTGTTAATTTTGGACAGGGAATGTACAAGAATGACTTTCTTGGATTGACCTTCAAGAACTTTGTGTTGGATGGAGTTGCGGTTGGTCCTGATATTCCTGGGAGTTATGTTGTGGAACAAATCTATGGTATTCAAACCAAGCGGGGGAAGTGGGCAGATTTTTGGATTCTGTTTGGAATGATATTTGCTTATCGCCTCATTTTCTTTGTGTGCATTAAATTGAAAGAGAATCTGGGGCCAATGATACGCTCACTTCTCACGCAGTACCGCACCAACAAGCGTCTTGCCCGAAGGCCATCTGAGCTGCAGAATGTGATTAGGCCGGTTACGGCCTCACCATCCCCAGCACCATCACCATTGAGCGATTGCACACCATTGCAGAGGAGCCAGTGGTAGTAGTAATACAGTGCGCAACAACCGTTTATTACAGCAACAAGCATCTATCAATCATCAGGTTCTTAAAAAAAGGTTTGTGAAAGTAAATTTTTATTTACCCCCACAAATTTGTACACCTTGCTACTTAAAACTTTCCAGGTTTGTTTTTCCCTAGATTTGCTCAATAGGGAGAAACCATGAACAAGTTACCAACCTACCACCCCCACCTTATTCTTTTGCATAGAAAGGTGAAGAGAAAAATAATCCAGTTTGCTTCGGAAAAGCAGAGGACGAGGAGAGAGGGATTCATCAGTAGAAAATCAAAGGTGATTAGGTTAATAGCTTATTAGGGTTAGATTTCGATTAATGCCGAAAAACAGTTTGCCCTTTTTATGTAACAGTAAAGCTGAAAAGCTATGCAAGGTCAATTGAAACTTTGGTTGAAATTCATTCATTGTGTGGTGGATGTGCAGATACTACTGAAGTTATCCAAGTCTAGTAGGTGTTGTTTAAACCCTAAAACCACCCCCATGCCCCTAATTTTACCTTAAATTGCAGAGATAGGTGCTGTTTCAACTATAGACCTGAGAACCCAAATAGCTCAAATTGCAGAGAAAGTTGTTTTTTTTAAGTCCCACACTAATATACCCTAATTCCTTCAATTGCAGAGATAGATGTTGTTTAAACCCTAATTACCTTTTAATACCTGAAATTGCAGAGATGGATGTTGTTTAAACCCTGAACCCTAATAGTCCAATGCCTTATATTGCAGAGATAAATCCTACTTTTGAAGGGAAGTCGTCTGATGTGGGTTTGTCTCATTTGTGAATGTGACAACATCTATGTTGCTCATGGGGAAAAATTGCAAACCATGTCAAAACTGCAATTGATGTCATGTTCATGAACCTCCTTTTGGAATAAGAAGACTTTTGTCACTTTTTTTTTTATCTACAGGAATTTGCTGTTAAAACTGCTTTTCTTCTTCAAGCTCTTCCCTAAGGTTTAGGGCCTAGGGTGCAAGCAGAGAGCAGATATCAATACAGAAAAGTGATTGGTTTTTTTTCTCTCCAGAGAAAGTACAATTAAAGCTGATGCAGAAGTGATGATGTTGTTCATCATTTCATCATTCAATACCCATGATTGATTAATTGTAAAGCTTTCATAAAATGACTTGATTACAAATGACAATTCAAACCTTGAATGTCATTCTTATTATGGTGATAGTAAATGGTGTCCACTTATGTATGGAGAAGTACATATTCATTTCAATCCAAATTGTGACCTAGTTTTCTATTCAAACAAATGTCCTTGTTCACATTGTCTTAATGCCAATTGCCAATAATAAGATAAATGTTCAAAAACAATGCATATGTCTAAACACCATTAGGGTTGCCATTGAAAAGTCACTGAAGAGAAGGTTTAGGGTTTAGGGTTCAGGGTTTAGTATACAAGTAAAATGAATGAAAGGTGGTACATCAATGTTACCTCACTTTTTCATCCATTGTACAATTTTAAAACTTCAACTTTCAACTATTATGTAAATTTTAATCCGTTATGCAAGCTTTTCCCCAATTTTTTCCTTCATTTCTTAGTATGTATCCTTGGTTTTTCATTCATTGCGTAGCTTGATTCTCAAAAATTTCATCGCTTATGCAAAATTTTCCAATATTTCATCATCATACAAATTTTTCTTCGTTATGAAAACCTTTGGAAGCAAGTTCCCAGCTTTTCATTCATTGTGCGACCTACCAATGAATGATGGATGAAAATTTTAACACAAATTAATCCAAAATGTTTCACACAAATTAATTGTTATGAAGATTATAAAATTGTTAAAATAAAATCAAGTTGCTCCAAAGGTGAACATGTTCATACTTGGGCCAACAACGCAAGCTACATGTTAAGATGATATCCAATTTTTGCGGGGAAGAGATCAAGCCCTTGTTTTAAAAACAACATTACCCCTCCCCCCATCCCCCGCTCCCAATTGAGGCAACACAACAATGAGCAACTCATTGTCCACCTTGAGAGCACTAATTGTGCTCCCCAAGGAAGGGAAATGAGAGCATGATTTTAACCAAGCTAGGAGAAACTCATCATTGGCAATTTTTCTTTCGGTTTTTTTTCACAGACTGGTATTGGACCGGGAAACTAGCAAGCCAAAAGGCTATGGTTTCTGTGAGTTTAGGGATGAGGAGATAGCTTTAAGTTTACAGCGCAATTTGCAGGGTTATGAGGTCAATGGACGGCAGCTCCGAGTGGACTTTGCCGAGAATGAGAAAGGAGGGAACGGTGAGCGAAATCAAGACTAGGTGCTTATGCTGCCTTCGTTGTCATACATTGTTCACTATTGAAGATTCTGCATGGATTCTCTATGCATGCTGTGAATTTGTGTTCACATCAAGCCTGAGGTGTTCTCTTGGCAATCTCAATTTGCAGTGATGTTTGAAATTTCTAAGCAGTTGCTACACATTGCAGACCCTAATCTCTACTATAACTATTGTAAGCAGCATTGGTTACATTTCTATGGTAGTCATCTTTCTTACTGATGAGATTCTTCAGAGTTTCACCTAAACATTCAGATTTAGGGTGTTTCTTTGGATTTGCAGAAAGAGGTTGGACAGGGTCTGCTACCATCAGGTGCTATCATTGTCGGTAAGGTTCCTGACTGACTTTGGTTGTCCTACATTTCTTCAATTGCTAGAATCCATTGTCTGACAAACTACTTCTTGACAGTCTGCAACAACAGCCATTTAAACTCTTAATAGCTTAACAGTTTTTTAAAAATTGCACTTGTTATCAAGAGTTCCATCACGCTTTTTGGTTGCATCAAGCTTTGCTGGACTTTATCTTTTTAAATAGTGTTGTCACTGCTTTGTAAGTGGACACTAACAGAGTCCCTTGATTTCATCAAGAGGAAGAAATGTACCAGCATATGCTTGAGGTCTTGGGCTTTTTTTTTTTGCTACAGATCTACTGAGGCAAATAGGGACAAGACAGACTGGAGTTGGGATTGTGGGAGAGAGAGTTGGTGAGCTGCCACTAGGGCAATCTGTTATTGTGGCAGCAGCTTGTATCATGGCAGGTGCTTTAAGAAGCAACCGACAATAGGTGCAGCTTTTGTCTTTTAAATTGCTATCTCTTTTGAAGTGCAAAGCATGCAGTGGTCATATGGTGAGTGTTGAATGTCATCTGATGTTTGTAGTATCATTAATTAAGACTGTTCTCCTGTATATAGTATGGCCCAAATGTGAATGGACATTCTATGCCCATGGCCAATG
>Ga0116231_10010926_pt1 | contig 14275 bp, 9 predicted proteins | sample S1TSphgellanicum_2_FD_89695 | JGI IMG/M metagenome (GOLD analysis project Ga0116231, IMG submission 89695) | Host-associated microbial communities from peat moss isolated from Minnesota, USA - S1T2_Fd - Sphagnum magellanicum MG | ecosystem: Host-associated > Plants > Peat moss > Unclassified... | reverse complement strand
GTTTAAAGTAATAAAGATTGAGAAGTAGAGGGGGGTTGAGGGGGTGGTGTTTTTGTGGTGGGGGGAGGGAGGGGTGGGTGGGGTGGGGGAGGTGTTGAGGGAGCCAAAAACATAGAAGGATGTTTTTTTTTTATAATACTTTCATAATATCTTGTTTATATGCAAATTTGGCTAAATTGTCTGGTGGCTGATTGCCACTTTGGCTATATCACAGAATTGACCCCAAAAAAAATCAAACGCTGATAAGGTGTTCTATGGTATAGAGTAGAAAAAGGCACAACAAAAATGCATAACAAAAGTGCAAGCTATAGATGGATGCCAGACACCCATGTTTAAGTAGGCAGAAAAAACCAAAAATACAACACTGCCAGGTACTCTTCAGATGCATAATCCTAAAGGGCATGATGCATTCTACATAGGCTTTTCTTTTTTTGGGTCCACAAAGAAACCCCAAGATAGCACAAGTCTTGCAGAACAATCAGTTTGGTTGTAGTTTGTGCAAGTCTCCTCAGCACTTTGCAATGGACTTTGTAGAGCATGGTTTGAAAAGTCATGTGCCAAAGATACCCAAAAAATAACAAGTCATCCCCTTTATTTGTTTTTCTAAAATTGCCTACTTCCAATTTTTGGGTGCTTAATAACTGCTGCCATTTGTCTTATTCCCAAGTTCTTTAAAGTGCCAAAAAAAGTGCCAAATTACTAATGCAGATCTAAAGTCACAACAAACATTCACAAGTAATTTTACAAATCATCACCATTGAATTTACTATGTAAAGGTTGTTGTTGCCATTTTTGAGGAAAACAATTACCGAAAAAAACTTATAGGGAAAATATGTTGTTCTGAAGGAAAGGACAACAACCCATTTGAGAGCTTTATACAGAGGCTTTTGTTTTTACTGACTAATCCTAATACAATGAATTCACAATGTACAATGGCAAGATGATGGTGATATGCTTCAGTGGCCAAGTTGGTTTTTCCATATGTGAGAGAAATGGTGAAAACAAAATGTGCATGATCTCTAGTTCTAGGACAAGGAGGCTATGGACAAGAAAAACCTGATGACTCTTCAAATGTTCTTTACAGCCCACAAACTATGCATCACGCTGGTTTTTGAGTCTATAAGCATTCACCCATATGTCATTTTTGAGTCTAGAATCATTCACGTGTCAAATCTCTTTGAAGAAATGCATTGCTAAGAGCAGATGGTACCTAACATTCAAAGACTAACCTATTGGCATTAACCTAGTATCGACCAATCTTTGTTCCTCCTCCTCATCAACACATCTGCCTTTCATTTGCATGTCTAGTGCAATGATATAGGTACTCGTGAAATGTAAGAAGCTATAGGAGCTGCTGCAACCTTTGCATGTAGATGTACATCTTTGAGGAATCCTCATCATATCTGAAAATCCCATCTTGATCTCTCCTTCTTGTATCGTGGGGTCATGACATGTAGACTTGAACACTGGCATTCTTGAGTGAGCGGCAAAGAGGGCACGTGTCAAGGCGTGTTTCACACTCCTTGCACAGGCAAAGATGGCGACAAGGTAACAGCAGAATTGAAACGTCATTACAACGGCATACCCTACACATGCGCTGCTCACGAAGCTCTCGATTCTCTTGAAATGTGCGTGCATGGGGATCATCTCCATGATGTGATGAGGCTGCATCATCAGCCTCACTGTCACCACATCCCTCTTTACTCTGCTCCCGGCTCAATGCAACCGCTTGATGTGCCTGTTGAAGGTTCGACTTTAAAGCTGCCACCATGGCCTCATTCGTCTTGGCCTTAACCTCCCACCGATGTGCCTCCATTCTAAGCTGCTTCACATGCTCTGCAAGTTCTTCATTTTGTCTCTTAATGTTCTCTATTTCCAAGTCTTTCTCTCGAAAGTGCCGCACTATGCCTTCCTCAATTGCAGCAACCAATGCTCTTGAATGCCGCTGCCTCTTCTCTTCCAGAAGTTGGCGAACTTGTTCCCCCTGGATTGGGTTCCAACATTTTCCATCAGCTTCTAAGAAACACCAGTTCCAAATGAAACTCACTAAACCTGCACACCTCTTTGGACATGGAAGAGTATATATATATACACATCAAGCTCTGTAAAAGAAAGAAACAAGGGGGAGGGGGTATAAAAAGACAAACAAACAAACTACCTGGGCTTTCAGAAGCAATTCGATCTCTTCACTCTGCTGCTGAATTTGAGTGCTCAGATCTTCACCCATGATGGAAAACATAGTCGCAGAAGCATTTCCTCGTCCACTTGTTGAAGCACAAGTAGTCGAGTTCAACCGGTCATCTTCAAATGTGAGACGTAACCCTGTGGAGACTCCTGTTGATTGGGGTGGCATCACTACAGGGCCTGTTATATGGTTCCGATAGTCCGAAACATTTAGCAGCTGATGTTCCTGCTGCTGTTGTTGCTGTGGCTGTCGCTGCTGGTTCAATAGCTGCTGCTGCTGCTGCTGTTGTCTCTGATTGGCCAACACGTCTGCTGCTGCTGTTGCTGCTTCCCTTGCCCTTTTCCTGGAGCCCAGTAAAGTACATGTGAGCTCATTCTGAGCTTCATTGCTGTTGAAAAGCGTTCCATTCAGTGCTGCCGGCTGTGGTTGTAGTACATGGCTGGGTCCTCCCCCTACTGCATCATAGATGTGAAAAGCCAAAAGGGTTCTTGTTCAGGTTCTTGTTCACTTCCAAATGCCAAAAAAACAAAAGATAAGCAAAGAAGGTAAGAGAAGAATCCTCATCCACCCAAGAAAGGAATCCAATGATTGATCCCTTCATAAAACCCACTGATCAATCTCTTCTTCGCCAATTCCTTCCTTCGAGATTGAAGAAGAATCCACGAGGGGTAACAATTCCCCTTCCAAGAACGAAAGCTAAGTAGAATCTACGTAGTAGATGCATCTATCCACACCCCGACCATCTGACCATATAGCTATTGGGTTGGTAGTGCTTCTGGATCTTGGAACATGAGACACGAAAGCCCTACCAACTCTGCTGGTTCTGCAACTTAAAACTATCTCTTCTCAGCTCAGCTCAGCTCAGCTCATGGGGAGGTGATATATAGAGCAGCTGGGTATCATCATCAAGATATATATTTTTGATGCTTTCCTCACTGGATCAAGAACATCAAGAAGAACACAGTGGGAAGAGCATCATCATCAACTCAAGAGCTTCTTCAGCGCCCAATTCAAGAATTCCCCATATCTGGAGTGGCGGCAGCGTGCTCCGGCTTCTTCCTCTGTTGCCGAGGGATTTTCAGACCCATTGGAATGTTTACACACTCTTAAAGATGATCCCCAGTGAAGCTTCTTAGGCCAGAAGAAGGAAGGAGCTGCTGCTGCTCCTGCTGCAGACAGTTTATTGAACGATCCTGGAAGACCAGGACGAGGAGAAAGAGGAGATGGAAGAAGAAGAAGTCCTCACGTTGATTATTGAAAGTGCGCAAAGGATTGGATTCTCCTCCAGTTGTTGTTGCAGCAGGAAGAAGATGTGGGTGGTGGAACTGAAACTCGTCAAAGAAAGAGCTCTGGTTGAAGTTCAAGGGCGAGGAAGACGGCAAGAAACTATTTCGGTTATTGTTGTTGTTGTCGCCTGCTCCAGACACCACTGCCCTCGTCCTACTTCAACAAGAAACCCATCACAAGATACACTACAAAATTAGATTCTAGACACAACCAACTCTGGGCTCACATTTGTGTTCTTCCCAATTCTTCTCCACACATCCTCGTGTTTCACATCAAGGCAGAATCAAGACATGCAGCAGAGAAAGAAAGCCACCAGCAGCAGAAGATGGAGCTTGCTAGCAACCTGTTGCGGTAATTGGGTAGGAGGGCATTGGAAGGATATTGCGCTTGCACTGCCATTTCTGCTGCTGTTGTTGTGCTCAGCACCTTCTTCCAACTAACTGCTGCTGCTTCTGCTTATGAATCCCACGTCTCTCACAACCAGCCAGAACAACAGTGCGACCAAATCTTCACACTAAAATTGCTGGCGTTGTAGAACCCAATTCCCCACACCAATTATGTCGTCACTCTCAAGTTCTCCAAATTAGCACCACCGTCAGCCGCAGCAGCAGCATTGCCTACGGAATGAATACGCACGCAAGAAGAAGCTACAAAAACTCGAACCAAACCAAACGACACAGGAAATGGGCACCGAAGAGAAAGAAGCAAACAAAGAAACAAAGAAAGCAACAACGAACAACAGAATCCTTGAAAGCCTTCAAAGCCTTCAAGAAGCGGAGGAAGAGACGAATCGGGTCGTCGAGGAAACAGGATGCGGAAGGAAATTCTATTTAGTTTGTAGACACTGATGAAGAAAGCAAGCGACAGCCAGGAAACCAACAAAAAAGAAAACACACACACAAACAAGGACCAAGAATTGTTGCACCAAAAACTGGACTGGACTCCACAAATCTCTGATTGTGGATGGGTTGAGAGTGGGTTTGTTTGAGCGAGTGTGTTTCTGCAAAAATAGATGATGCAAAACTGTGCGATCTTTTGATTTCTTGAGCTAGAGAAAAGAAACGCACAACGGTGGGAAGCGAGGGGACGGAGGGAAGACGGCAGCGACGACGACGACGACGGCAGCGACGACGACTACAAACGTGGGAGGCCAAAGAAGGCGTGGGAGTGACGAGGGGGGGTAGAGTAGGTACGTAGGTAGGTACGTAGGTAGGTAAGTAGTTACTTAGTTGGTAGGTAGGTGGAAAGGGTAGGTAGGTAGGTATGGAGGTGTTGCGGAATGGGGCACAAACAAAATGGCTTTCTTTCCTCTTGGGCCCTTACAAAACGGGGGTTTCTGCCACCCAACGTTTCATCGCCCGGCGCTCATGTTTCCTTCTTTCCACTTCGAAGTTAATTCCCTTGGCATATTTCCTTTAAAAAACAAAATGAGTACCTACCTACCTACTCACCTACCTACCTACCCAACAAACTATATTCACATTGGGAGAAAGAGCAATTAAGGAGTCTCCATTTTCTACTGTAATTAATTAGTGTCATATGTGTGTGTGTGTGTGTGTGTGTACACCTGCTTTACTCTCTTGCATGTGAGTCATGTTATTATGAGGCAGCTAAAGTGGAAGAAAGCCTGCTGCTGGGTTGTTGATGAAGAAGGAATGAAGGGGGGGGAGAAAGGGGCTAAGGCTAGGAGCCTGGTGGAGGCCACAGAGCAGTTGCAGTTTGCTGTTGCAAGTAGAAGAAAGCCAAAACTTAGTACCTACTGCTTACTGAGAGAGGCAGAAGGAGAAAGATGATGATCATGATCATGCATGCATGCATGGCTGCTTGCCTGATTGTTTGCTGCAACAATTAGGCTTTAACTTACAGCATCACTAATAACTGAAGCTAATTAATGTTCAAGCTTTGCTACCTGGGGGGGAAAGTCAAGGAGGTAGATAACTGTGTTTGGTGTTTGTACCCTTGTGATGCCCATGGATATATCCTCTTTTCTTGCATACCTTTCCTGACTGCTATGTTTAAATTAGGTAGTTTGTTACCTGGGTTCGTTGTTATGTGCCTAGAATATGGTAGCTACTAAAGAACTATTTTTTTAAAAAAAGAACTATAAATTTGTATAAAAAGGTTTGGGATTACTTGGGGAGTGGGCTTTCATGTGTGTGTGAAGTTAGCAGAACTTGCATTCAAGATATCGCACAAATTAATCTCATCACTCCAGCAGCTCTGTCTCAGTTATATGTGATAACTTGTAGCCTCTCACTAGGTCCTTAATGGGCAAGGGTGAGGCCATTCCATGACATTAAAGTCTGCGGTGGCAGACTCAATGAACAACTTAAAAAATTCATGTTTGACAAACATTCAGGTCACAGTTCACAAGTGTATGGACATAGCTGTAAGATGATATCATGTGATCAAGAGAATGACATAATCTACCACCCGCAAACCTGAATGAGAGCATTTGGGCCAAGACTTAAGGCTCATCAAGTGAGTTTACATTAGTGAGTAATACTCCATGTGCACAATATTGCCTGTTTGGGGTGGATCTTAGGAATGCCTCCTACAACAAGAGCTCTCAACCAACCTCATATAAATCAGTACAATAAATTGTCTTACTCAAGGACCACCCAAGTAAGTTATGGTTCTCCCGTTTTAAGTTACAATTTGTGTTTAGGCCCATGTTGCCAATTTAACCATTGCTTTGTCTTAATTAGGTGACTTAATCATTAGAGCTAGATATGTTGACATAAATTAGCTACATAATTAATGGATTTTTATACAGCCCCAGGCCCCCAAGTATGTATGTATGTAGGTAGTAAGTCGTAAACCAGAAGCAATAAGTTTGAACAGAACCTTCTAAAACTATCTAAGTTAGCCCAAACACCACAACAACTGGCAATTGTAACATGAAAGGAATTTGGTATGTTTCATTGTTTATCTTTTTTCTTTTGGTTTTCAGCCCAAACCCACAACTAAACCCTAAAATCCATTTAACCCAAATTCACAAGTACAAAAAATGGTTCTTTCTCATGCCAGCAAACTGACCACTTTTCATGAATGGCCGGGTATTTAGTAGTGTCAATCACCATACTGCCACTCACAAGTTACAGCCAGCTTTGTTTAACATCTGCAACAGACAACAGTTTGGAATAGGTACTGTGTGAGAAGCCACTGAGTTTCATGACCTTGTTAGTTCAGGGTACTGAAGAGGAGGATGCCAAGGACACAAAATTGCACTCTCTACTGCTGTATTTCTCTTGTAACTGAAAAACAACATTTATGTTGTTTTTGGAAGGGAGTCTGTTGAATATCATTTCCCCGCATTGGGTACAAATCCATCCAATAGTTTACATTCAAGTATGCCTTTCATATGTACCCACAATTTGCCGTGAGCCGTATGAGCTAGTGGGGGCTGTTAAATCGCCCAACTGTTGCACATTACATGCAATTGTCCTCACCAACAACCTGTTCAAATCGAACTAGCCTAACCTAACCTAATATGTACATTGATCAATATATTGACAAAATATACTTGAATGGGTGAACAACAATGAAACAAGTAAATAAATTGTATATATATATATGTCTTGTGTGTACTCTTGTAATCTCCTTCAATTTTTGCACAAACCAATGCAGGTAATATATATACATATATATGTATTGTAGGGTCACAACCAACCTGAACCAACCAACCCCACCTAAAAGAGACATGTTGCTTTGGTCCCTAGATACAACAAATCTTGGATGCATCAGGAGCAATGTAGTTAAATAATATAGACATGGGGTTTGCGGATGTAATCTTGTTGTAGAACCAACCAACCATTAAGTTGACATGGATCGATAAAGGCACCATATGACTTACTTGGGTAACTGATGGTGTGTCATTCAGTACACCGAGTGGCACATTGATTGATCAAAAGGATTATCCAAACAAGTTGAAGAAGATTTGCACCACGATTCAAACTGATACTCTGTTTTGAACCACTCTTTTTGGCAGCTACTTAAAACAATTGTTGTTGGAGCACGAATTGCAAGACTCTGTTCTTGTCGAAGTTGATCCCAGTTTCCGACAGGTGTGAACATGGAATAGTTTGCCCACTAATTAGGGGCCTGTAAAGTACTCACAGAAAAATTTCCTGAGAGTATTTGGAGGCCACCTTACATCCAAAAATATCCCTCCTAGAAAAAAGAGGAGGGATCTTATGCCTACTTATAGGTATAAGACTTCTCTCACTCTTTAACGTGTAAGTCTAAGAAACCTCCTCTCTTACACCTCGTCCACTACCATGGGTAAAGCCCATGGGCTAGGGACATTCCCAAAATGTAGGGTTGGACTTGACTACCTCATCCTACAGCCCTTATTTCAGGAATCATGTCTTTCACCCTTGCACTTTACCTTACACCCTTTCTTTTTCTTATTTCTTGAAAGTTCATCTAAAACCCTAAACCCTAAATCCCCCAGAGCAAAAAATGGTGATTTCCTCCTTCACATTCTCCACAATGTTGGCAGGTTTTGTACTTATTAGGTTAGCTCTGATTTCTACTGGAACATGGAAATGCAGTATACCTGTACATCCTCCCACCACCACCACCACCACCACCACTTCTTCTTCCTCTTCTATAGTAGTACTTTGATTACACTCCTTATTGATTTTGGGGGCATTGATGGGGAACGGTGTAGCATGTTATGGGTTGTATGGGACTTGTGTATTTGGCGCTTGTGTGGGTGGTACTACTAGGTACCTAGCTTAAACACACCCCCCCCCCCAAATCCCACCCCACCCCAAAGCATTTGATGAGGGCTCCATTTTCATGGATTTTATGGATTGGGTGTGGTGCTTTGATTGTGGAGAACATCAAGGACACTTTACTTAAATAGTATCTCTTGCCTGCCATCCAACCAGCCAGCAACCATCAACTAACCTTGGTTGCTGTGGGTGGTGAGTCCTACTTATTACACAGGTAATAATAATAATAAAGGGGAGAGGACTTTTATTACATTATGAAATTTGGCCACCGAGTTCTTTCCTTGTCTCCAACAAGAATGTGTGTGTTGTTAATTACATTTAAGACATTTCCATGATGTAAGCAACATTGGTGATCTTACATCACCCCGAAGCACATTAACATTTCTTTTGTTGGCAGGATTTGATTCACTTATTGCCATTGAAAGAGGGTTAAATTCAAAGGCTCCCTTCCCCCACATCACTTAGGTTAACTTCCATGGTTAAAGAGCTTGTGAATAAATCATCATAGGTAGTGGGACAGTTATTGTTAACCCCAACTATAATTGGAGACTCACTTATGGGCTCAAACAAAGCAGCTGATCAAGGGTAACTAACTAACTAACTAACTAACTAACTGATCACTTATAGGGCCTTAGTCATATCATGAAAAACTCCAAAGGTTGTTCAGAAATGAATTAGTGTATATATGTATACTATGCCTTCATTATGGCCGTCACAATTTATTTGCTTCCACATGTGAGGGTAGCCGTCACACATTGCCTTCCATTCTCAAGCTCCATATGAAAGTAAAAGTACTTACTCACGACGAGAGTCCTTCCCGATCACAACAACTTATTAGAATGTTCACCAGCTTGTGGTGACTTCATGAAGGGCAGGGCATCATGCTTGGCATTCACCTACACGGCGTGAGTGAACGGGACTACAGAATTCACGTGTTGTCAGGGCCGTGTAGTAGTCAGATCCATCAAGTGCGACTCCCCTTTTTTCTCACTATAGCCAACAAGCCAGCCAGCCATGATGTGAGTGAGCAATTTTTTAACAATTGGAGAATTATGGGTGGTGTTATAATAGCAGCTGAACATGAGTAATTATGTCCTAGAAATGTAAGGAACTTAAGGTTCTCATCAGAGGGTTTTTTTTTTCCAGGGAAAATATTCATACTGTGGAGACAATGAATTTTTGAATTTTTTGGGATGTAAATTGAAATTTTTTTGGAAACCACAATATTGAAAAAAAAAAAGAAAAAAAAAAGAAAAAATCCCTGGTTCTCATTAGGTGTTAAGAGCAACATGCAACCAGGAACTATCTTTTCTCCTTGAGCTGAATCCAATTAAGCTATACTACCCCCATGCATGCATGGCCGCTCTCCATGAAAAATAAGGAAGTATTGGGTGGGTATTTGATTTTGTTAATAACCGAGAGTTCAAGTTTTGAAAACCCTCAACTACCCGTCATCAGAACCAGGAAGGAACCCATGGTTTCCTGCATTCATATTCGACTCTTTTGAAATGTTTGAGAACATATGTGTTTGCGCGTGTGTGTATCAGGAATGATAACCGGATGGGATTGAAAAGGGGGTGTGAGGTCCAGGTGTGATACCCGCCCACCATGGAAATGAATGTTATTAATAAGAGCAACACTAGAGAATGAAGGATGGAGGATTTGAATGCTGGCTTCGTCAATTTGTTGCCCCAGTTGCCATAAGAGAGAGACAAAAGGAATGGGGCAACTGTGAAAGGGCTGGATGATCATTACCAACTCACCCAACAAACCAACCCCCCTTCCCTCTCCACCTGGACTTAAGTTATTGATTGGGGGGAAAAAAAAACAAACAAACAAACTTGAATGCATCATAAGTGAAAAAAAAGGCAAGGAATTAAGCTCTGCAATCCAAAACCAACAAAACAAAACAAGCAAATGAAAGTCAAAGTAAAAACCTCTGCCATTTTCTATGGTATTGTTGCACATGATAACCTCACCGCGCGTAATAATACCACATACGCTGGCAAGTTTCTCAAAAATGTAATTGCATACCTCTCTGCAGGCAGGCAGGCATTATGGTTTTCAAGAACCTGCGGTTCGGTTTCTCTGCGATACCTGTTATATATCCTCCGGTTATCACTGGAAATTCCCCCTCCCCCCAAAACAGAAACGTGTGCAATTTTTAGACTGTGTAAAGCCCCGGGGGCTGGGCTAGCTTGGTTTACGAGAATCAGGCCCATGCTCAGCTCTCTGCCTCGCGGGGCCCTTATTCCTGTAAAGCCCATCCCTCAAGCTTTACTCCATGTGTCCATTGGCATGTGTGGAGAGCTAAAGGGCAGCTGCAGGGGGGAAGGTGGTGTAAATTGGTGGGGTTGTTGGTGGCCTATCCCTCTTCCCCCTCCTCTTCCTCCTCCTCCCACATGCCTTGTTTTCTGGAGGAGCTTTTGGAATTGGCCTTGTTACCACTGCCACCATAGCTAGCTAGCTAGCCAGCCTGAGCCAGCCACCCAGCCATCCACCCAGCCATCCACCCACCACACTCCATTTCTTTCATTAAAAAAAGCTGGTTGTCTCCTGTTGGAACCAGTCAAATAAGGTGTAAGTAAGTAAAGCTAGAATGAATGAATAAATAAATTGGGGGCTGTTGTGCAGCATCATTATAGTACATAACAATTTATTTAGTATTTCCACCACTTACCAACATTTTCTCTCCTGCTTCTCCCCCTCTCCCTTAATTTTTTTTTTTTTCCAAACATAAATTTATAATATTTTTATAACATTTTAAATCATTTTTATTGAATTTTTTGCATTATTAAACCTTTAAATGTTGTTTTAATTTTTTATTTTAAAAATACTTTCCATCTCAACCAACCCAGGGAGAGTCATCAGTCAGTTTTCAGAGATTTTGCAATGAAAAAGGCAAGTGTTGCTGGCCATGGGCCCATGGCACAACCCTAAATTAACAATTTGATGGCCCTAAATACACGTACTGAACTCACCCAACGAGAAAACAGAGGATTCTTTAAGTAGTGGCCCTCCATGATCACTAAGTGAAGCCCCTTCCTACTTTTGTGCTGGGTGGCACATGCTTTGATCCAGGGATTGAGTAGGTAGTAGGGTTTGGGAAGAGGGGGGGGAGGAGGAGGAGAAGGTCATGTCAATCACCAAGGAGACCTAGTGTTTCTTTTTTTAAAATTCAAATTCTGGAAATTAAAATTTTCAAAAATAAAAATAAAATTATTTTTTTTAGTTTAGAAATTTCCTTTTTTGGCCAAAATATTTTTGGCCAGTGGAAAAAAGGGTGCCAATGCCAAGGACTAATAAAAAAACCATTTTCACAGAGTCCACACTTTCTTTCACAGATTTTGCCTGATTTTTGAACTGGAGCCCACAATTAGGAGGACTTTCCATTCAGTCCACAACATCCATCAAGGATGTTTGTGCTTGTAGTAATTGTATATTATATTATTTTATTTTTTAAAAAATTGTTCTTATATCATTTCTTGGCACTGGGTCAGGAGGAAGGCGGTGCAAGTTTTTTAATTTTGAAAAAAAAATTAATTGGAGTCCATCACCTTTTTTGGCTTAGGCTAATGACAGGGGTATGAATTGTGGGGGGGGTGGGGATATATAGTAGTACAGGGGCAGCTTCAGTAAATGCCTATCAAATAATTAATTAATTTTGAGAAATCCATTTTGAAAATAATAATAATATTTAGAATATTTCAAAATATTTTTCATTTTTCCTTGATAAAACTAATTTTTTGAGAAAATAATTTGTGAAAATTCCAGCATTTCTAAAAATAATATATAATTTGTGTTGAAACTGCCAAGGTACTATGGTAGTGTGCACCTATCTGATAGACGCTTTATTGGGAAAGGAGTGGGGTTAAAAAAATGAAGTGATTTTGGGTATTTCAATCCAGAAGAATTACATTTTGAAAGAAGAAACAAATTCACCAAATTTCTATATTTGGTTCTTGAAGGTAGCTACACATATAGATGGATGCTTAAGTCTTTTTTACTTCCATATCATATATAGCCAATTTTGGCTATATTTTTCCTATAGATGATCACCACTTTGGCTATATCATAAAATTGACTAAAAAAATAACATATATGAATGATATGGGTGTTATTCAGCATTTCTTTTACTGGTGAAGTTTCTCCGAGAAGGAGAAATTTCAGATGAAAAATGCCAAGTGATTTTTCTAGGTTTTGAAATCCAGAATTTCAATAATAATAGTAGTAAGTGATTTTGGAGGTTTTCAATTGCCAAAAGTTGGGGGAAAATAATAAAAAACTTCAGATTTCTATATGTGATCTTCAGTGTGTAGCCAAAAATATAGAAAATAATTAAAATGTGTACTTCATATTTAGTTGATAGCCAGATTTGGCTAAATGTTCTTAAGAACGAATGATAGCCACTTTTCTACATATTCCTATGGATGATTGCCACTTTGGCTACAAGGCAAAAATCCTTTTAAAAAAAACACTAAAAATTTATTTTACAATTTCTCCAAACTCAAATTTTGGGAAGTAATAATAATAAGGACTCTTTGAGTCAAATCCATCATACTACATACTAGTTCTTTAAGTTTTTTAAAGAAGGGTTCCGGTTCCGGTTCTTTGAAACAAATCAAATTGAGGGCCGGAGAGCGAGGGGAGGGACTGATAACCGGAGGGTATATTCCCCTCATGATGAGAACCGCCCAACACCGGTACATATAGCCTGATTTCGTCCCATTTTGACTAACAAACACAGGCCTAATAAATGCACAGAAAAATAGAATCTGATATTCATCATTTGACTAAAATCTTTTGTTCACATTAAATGCAAAAGGTTGGCAAAAGATCACAACAGTTTCACTGCATGAATTCTTTGCACTACAACCCTAGTACCCTCTACCTACCTACCTACCTACCTACCTACCTTCCTACCTACTTACCTGCCTACTTAGTGTGAGGTGTACAAAAGTAGGTAGATGTGCACTCATTGAGAATCAAAAGAGTTGTACTGAAACTCCAGCTTTGAAAACTGGGGAGTTAATGAAATGGGGTTTTAATAGGAGGGGGGGGTGGGAAAGAAGGAAGAGGGAGGAGGAGGTGAGTGAGGACTGAGGAGCTGATTCAAAAGAAGGGACACACACACACTCTGAATGTCACCATAAACCCTAAAACCCTAAATGTATGTACTGTTCTATTTGACCAGCCAAAACATTTTCATTGCAGCTGGAGAGTCTTCTGGAGTCTAGACTCTGGAGAGTTTTTGAAGGCCACTCCTTCCCCCTTTTGTAATTTAGTTGCCAGAGATCTGTTCCATGATGAACTCACTAAAAACACTCCAATCACCTCCCCTTCTTCCCTCCCTTCCTCCCTCCCTCCCTCCTTCATCATAATGAACAGGGAGATGGATTTGGGTGTCAGGACAAAAGCAATTTCTTAATTTTGTGTGTCAGGAGTTTTAGGCCTTAGGGTGTGTGGATTTCTGAAGCCTAAGCTAAGTGCCAAACTTTGACAGGAATTTTGTTTGGTTTGTCTTCTTGTAATTAATAACTAAATTCTCAAAACAACCCACCCATTGCCTCTCTGTGGCAGCACCAGAGCACACACACCCTTATTATTATGGGCAACTTGAAACCAAGCAAGCAACTTGAAACCAAGCAACAGTTAAATATAGAAAAAACTGTTCCATGAAAAACCGTTCCCCCACTCACAATACATTATTAACTCATAGGTCTAGTTCACAAACAAATTCCACAAAAGTTCAAAATTCCCAATTTCACTTGATTTTGGGATCATTTTGTCTTCTTGTAAGTTAGTTTTCAAACAACCCGTTGGCTCTTTTCATGGCACATCCCTATGGGTGAGCAACTTCAAACCAGCAATAGTTTAAAATAGGAAATGTTTCATGAAGTTTCTCCCCCAAAAAAATGAACTCATAGTTCACAAATTGATTTTACAAAAGTCCAAAATTCACTTTGGTGTAAATTCAAAATTCTCTTGTTTTTTTCCCAAAAAAATAAGTGCAACATAAGAACAAAGTAGTTCTTGCCAAAATAAGAAATGTTCCATGAAG
>Ga0116231_10010925_pt1 | contig 14275 bp, 12 predicted proteins | sample S1TSphgellanicum_2_FD_89695 | JGI IMG/M metagenome (GOLD analysis project Ga0116231, IMG submission 89695) | Host-associated microbial communities from peat moss isolated from Minnesota, USA - S1T2_Fd - Sphagnum magellanicum MG | ecosystem: Host-associated > Plants > Peat moss > Unclassified... | reverse complement strand
TTTGTCAACGTCTTCCGCGTCTGCTTCGGCATGCGCGGCGATGGCGGGCAGCGGCGCGGCGGCCTCGGCGACCAATGCTGCCGCGGGCGGCGGCGGTTCCTTCAGGCGGGCACCGATGGTGGCGAGCAGATCGGCCACATGGTGCACGCGGGTCATGTCCGGGTCCACCAGCCAGAAATCCATGTAGGCGAGGGCGGAATCACGATCCGGCGCGGCCGATTTGCCGGCGGCGATGCCGACGACATGGTCGTTCACCGAGCCGGCGGCGGCCCGCAGGGTGATGCCATAGCGGCCCGCGACCTCGCCCACCTTGCGCACATCGGCATCGGAGAATTCGAGGTCCTTATAGGATGCTGTCTCGGTTTCGATGGTGTCGAAATTCACTTCGGTGAACATCAACTGGTCCCCGGTGCCGGATATGCTGAGATTGATATGCGGGCCGCTTGAGCCGCCGGTTCCCTGAAGCTGCGCCAACGCATCGCGCAAAGGCAGGCCGAGATCGTGCCCGTGATAGACAGTATTGGTGGAATCAGCGCGCGCGGCGGTGAAGGTGGTGGCGCCCAGCGCAATCATTGCGACAGAAATTGAAGCAATCCCACGTCGTTTCGATGCGCGCATGGATTTCGCTGGAAAATCAATGGCTGCGGCTGCAAGGCGCATAGTGCCTCCATAGGGGTTTTCTGGAATACCAGGTTACCTGAAGTGACACCTCACCTCACATGCGACGTGTAGCGAAACCAGCATGAAGGAACCGTAAATTGTTAGATTAAAACTGCAAACTTCGGGATTTTGCTGCTCGCTTTACCGGGCATTGGCGAGTGTCAATCCCAGGCGATACGCATCTCAAAACGCGTCATCTTCCTTGTTTTTTGAAACCGATGCGGCGCGCGTGCCGTCAACGCACAAGCACGCTATGTTCGCCTGCGCTCGGTGGTTTCGGCCGCAAGTGGAGTTTTTCGCGCCGGTTTCCGCGTTGAGTGTTCCGCGCCTTGCGTGTAGCAGCATCGCCCATGCCTCACGATGAATCCGCCCCCGTTTGCCGATCGCTGGTGATTGGCTGCACCGGCGGCATCGGCCGCGCGTTGGTGGCGCTGATCGGCCAGAGCGAGCCGGTGGTGGCGCTGGGGCGCCGCACCGATCCGGCGATCGACCTTACCGATGAGGCGAGTATTGCCGAGGCCGCCAGGGTACTGGCCGGCCAGGCGCCGTTCCGCCGGATCGTCGATGCCACCGGCGCGCTGATGATTGACGGGGTGGGGCCGGAGAAGCGCCTGGCCGATCTCGATCCTGTCCGGCTGGCGCGCGCGTTTGCGATCAACGCCATCGGCCCTGCCCTGCTGCTCAAACATGTTTCGCCGCTGCTGCCACGCAGCGGGCGCTGCGTGTTCGCGACACTTTCGGCGCGCGTCGGCAGCATCGGCGATAATGGGTTGGGCGGCTGGTATGGCTACCGGGCCTCGAAGGCGGCGCTGAACCAGTTTGTGCGCACGGCCGCGATCGAGATTGCGCGCAAGCGGCCCGAGGCGCTGGTGCTGGCGTTGCACCCAGGCACCGTGCGCACCGGCCTCTCCGCACCCTTCACTACGCCCGGACAGGGGTTTACGCCGGAGGAGTCGGCAGCAAGACTTCTGCGGGTGATGGATGCGGCCACGCAAACCGGCGTGTTCCTCGATCACGCCGGTGCGGTGATCCCCTGGTAGGGCTGAACCGTTCCTGCATTTTGGGTGGCGGGGAAATAGTCCCCTTTCGATGACCCACATCATTGAAGCGTCCGTTGCTTCGGCACATCCTCATCAAAGCGTGGCAAATATTCGCCCGCGGAAGGATTTGATGAGGGCACTTCGTTTTTTGCGGCCCCTGCACGAGTATAAGAATATACTCTCCGAGGGCGGTGTCACCGCCATCGAATACGCATTCATCGCGATGCTGATCGCGCTCGCCATTATTGCGTCGGTTTCCTTGATCGCCCCGGCCCTTAACCCAATTTTTACTAAGGTGTCGACAGCGCTGTGACGAGAATTTGGTGGAAGGAATATGTCTCTGCCAAGAGTCAACGATGAGAAACTGGAATTCGGCATATTCAATCGCCTGAAAGACATTTCTTGATGGGGACATTTCTCGCAGTGCTGATTATCGGCGCCTTCACTCTTTTTGCAGCGGCCGGAACACTTCTTGTTCGCAAGCTCATCCTTGGCCACGTGGCGGAAGGCCATAACGACGTGCTCGCGCCGATTTTCCTCAACGCCGGCGTGCTCTATGCCGTTCTGATCGGCTTCCTGGTCATCGCCGTCTGGGAAAATTACGGGGCCGCGAAAGAGACCGCCGCCATCGAGGCCACGTCGATGATCCCCCTCTACCGCTATGCCGACGGCATGTCGGTTGCACATGCTGCCCATGTGCGCGGGGAGGTCCGCACATATCTGGAGGTGGTCGCGAAAGAGGAGTGGCCGATGCTCGCCACCAATCCCAAAGGCAGCTCAAAGGCGCGCAAGCAGCTTGGCGACATGTATCGCGATTACGCAACGATCGACGCGGCAGCGCTGCAAGCGCATGGCCAGGTAAATACCGCGTTTCTGGAAGCTCTCGGCCAGGCCACAAGTATTCGCAACAAGCGGCTGATCCAGGCGGCTGAAGGATTGCCGGGCATCATGTGGCTGGGCGCTGTCGGCGGCGGCTGCATCATTGTGGCGATGAGCTTTTTCCTGTTCATGGAGCAGCGTTGGCTGCACGCCGCGATGGCTGCCGTGCTGGCGGCCATGATCGGCACGTTGATTTTCATCATGCTGCTGCTCAATCGGCCCTTCGCCGGCCCGTTGGCCATCGAGCCCAGCGCGTTCGAAGCGGCTTTGGCGACACTCGACGATATCGATCGCGGAAATTGAGGAAGACTCTTCTTTTCTGAAGAAAAGAAGCAAAAGACTTTTGTTTTCCCGCAGCTTCCTATGGGGAGGCTATGGCCGGTATCTCTCTGCCGGCGCAGGAACAAAACTCTTTTGCTTGCCGGAGGGCGGGCGCCGCCCTGTCTTCAGACGCGAGCACCTTTCTTGTCTTACGACGTCTCCTCGATCATCGCCCGCAGCTTCGGATAAATCGAACCCGACCAGGCCCGCCCCGAAAACACACCGTAATGCCCGGCACCCGTCTGCAAATGATAGGTCTTGCGCGCCGTAGGAATACCGGAACACAGATCGAGCGCCGCCATGGTCTGCCCGACGCCGCAAATATCGTCGCGCTCGCCCTCAACCGCCAGCAGGGCCGTTCGCCTTATGGCAGCCGGCTCAACTTTTTCGCCGCGCCAGGCCAGCGTGCCGCGAGGCAGGCTGTGCTCCTGGAACACGCGAGCGACGGTTTCCAGATAAAATTCAGCCGGCAGGTCCGCTACCGCGAAATACTCGTCGTAGAACTTGCGGTGCGATGCAGCCGCTTCCGCATCCTCGGCGAACAGCCGGCGGAACTGGGCGAGATGGGCGTTGATGTGGCGGTCGGCGTTCATCGCCATGAACGAGGCCAACTGGTAGAAGCCGGGATACACGCGTCGGCCGGCGCCGGGGTAGCGGCGCGGCACGGTTGAAATCGCGCGGCGCTCATACTCCTCGATCGACTGGCGCTTGGCCATCAGGTTCACCTTGGTCGGGCTGGCGCGCGTGTCGATCGGGCCGGCAATCAAGGCCAGGCTGCGCGGCTGAGCGGGGTTCTTGGCCGCCGCCATCAGCGCGGTGGCGGCGAGCGCCGGCACCGCGGGCTGGCAGATCGCCACCATATGCGCGCCCGGGCCAAGGTGCTCCAGAAAGCCGATCAGATGATCCACGTATTCGTCGAACCCGAAGCGGCCGGCGGAAAGCGGCACGTCCCGCGCATTCTGCCAGTCGGTGATATAAACATCGCAATCGGCCAGCATGGTCTGCACGGTGGGGCGGATCAGGGTGGCGAAATGGCCGGACATGGGGGCGACCAGCAGCACCTTGGGCTGCGGCGTCAGCGTATCCTTCTCGAAATGCAGCAGGCTGGCGAAGGGGGTGGCGGCCACCACGGTCTCTCGGATGTCCACTTCGCGATTCTGGCTTTGCACGGAGCGGATGCCGAAGGGCCGGCGCTTGTGGGTGATCACCGAGGTGGTGAACAGCTCCGCGCCCGCGGCGGCCAGGCGCACGGCCGGCAGTTTGCGGGCGCCCGAGACCTCATCGAGGAAACGGAGCCACAAGGCTGCCCCCTCCCGGGCGGGGGCGAGAAGATCGGACTGGGCCTGGTAAAGTTGATAGAGCATTATGACTGAGGCGCGCCTCTGTAACAGGCAGGTTGCGCCTGATAGGTTGCTGGTAGATTGCCCGGGAGGCAAGCGTGGTTAATTTGGCGAGACCCGATAGTTCAACAATGGGCGCGGGCGGCCCAGACAGTAATATAGCGACGCTCACCATCAGCAGCCGCAATTATTCGTCGTGGTCGCTGCGGGGCTGGCTGTTGCTGCGCATGTCCGGCCTGCGTTTCCGGGAGGTGCGCACGGCGAATGACGACGCGGTGGCGCGCGCCGAGCTGCTGCTGCAGACCAGCTCCATCCGCATCCCGGCAATGGACTACAAGGGCGTCGCGGTGTGGGACGTGCTGGCGATCGCGGAGTTCCTGAACGAACTGTGCCCGGCCGCGCAGATGTACCCGGCCGATTTTGCCGCGCGGGCGCGGTGTCGCTCGGTCAGCGGGGAGATGCATTCGGGGTTCAACGCCCTGCGCTCGGCGCTGCCCGTCAACCTGCATGCGTTCCGGCCGAATTTCCCCATCTGGTCGGGCGTGCGGGCGGATATTGCGCGGGTGACGGAGATTTTCCGCGAATGCCTGGCCGCGCATGGCGGGCCGTTCCTGTTCGGGGCGCGCATGAGCGTGGCGGATGCAATGTTCGCCCCGGTATGCACGCGGTTCGCGACCTATGACGTGGACCTCGATCCGGTGAGCGAGGCTTACAAGGAGCACATTCTGGCTTTGCCGGACATGGTGGAATGGATAGAGGCAGCGAAACTGGAGCCGGAGATGGTTTCGGAGCTGGAGGTGGAGGGGGAGTTTTAAGGAAGAAAGGCCTTCTTTCTTGAAAGAAAGAAGCAAAGAACTTTTATTTTTTCCGCAGCTTCGCATGGGGGGCCCTGGCCTGGATCATTCCGCAGGCGCGGGAATAAAAGTCTTTTGGTTCTTTTCTTCAGAAAAGAACAACTTTCTTAAAAGAGAACTATCCCGCTTTTCGCCTGTTACAATGCACTGGGTTTCTTGCCCGGTGGCGAATCGGAGAGTCGGTGACGAAGGTTTCAATCGACCGAATTTCGGGCGGCGCGGAGCTCTGCACCTGGTTTGAGGCGGCGCCTCTGCGCACCGAAGGGGCCGCGGGGCGGGTTGTGGCCCATACGTTGAAGATGATGTCCGGCTTGGATTCGCAGGGTTATTTCATGCTCACCAAGCATGTTGATGTAACTTTTGCCTTGTTCGGCCTTGTTGATGTGGGGCTGACCCGGTTTGCGCAGCTTGATCTGGCACGCGGCATGGAGATTGAAGTCACCGAGTCCGGCATCACGCTCCGCTTCGGCTCGGTGCAGGGTGCGCAGGGCTGGATCAAGGCAAAGCGGATCGAGGTTTCATTCGCGGTGAAGCCGGATCACGAACGTCATGCCTGACAGTGGATAGTGGCGTTGGCGGAATGGCGTCCCCCCTATGGCAATGCCGCGGAGATGGCACAGGCGAGGCGAACGCCCCGCATCGCCTATAGGCGATGCGGGCACCATATGGAGCGACCGATTGTCTGATCTGCGCGATACGTCTCAGTCTGCGGATGCGGTGCGCAAGGCACTTGGCCTTTTGCCGCATCCGGAGGGTGGCCATTACAGGGAAATTTGGCGCGACCTGCCGGCATCGGGCGGCCGCGGCGCCTGCACCAGCATCCTTTTCCTGCTGGCGGCGGGGGAGCGGTCGCACTGGCACCGGGTGGATGCGGCGGAAATCTGGCTATGGCAGGCCGGGGCGCCGTTGGAGCTGAGAATAGGCGCGGCCGAACAGCTACGGCTCGGCCCCGATCTTGCGGGCGGCGAGGTGTTGCAGGGCATCGTGCCGGTGCGGGCCTGGCAGGCGGCGCACAGCCTGGGGGCATGGAGCCTGGTGAGTTGCGTCGTCGCACCCGCTTTCGAATTTTCAGGGTTTGAGCTGGCAGCGCCAGGCTGGTCGCCGCCGGCCCCATAGGCAGGGAGCGGGCGCCGCGCCGGCGAGTGCTTGACACCTAGTTAAGAATGATTATCAATTGCATCTGTTGGCCCCTCATGGCGGCTGACGGACTTCGCCTGCCTACCTCCGGCGCGGCGCGCCGGCTTCAAAAGGATGCACGACCCTGATGGCCCGCCCACATTCAGGCATGGCCCTGTGCCTGCTTGGCCTTGCCACAGCGATCGGCCTGCCCGCGCAGGCCGATCCGCCGCCCTCCCCCGCCGCGGCGCCGCCTGCCAAAAAGGCGGGCAGCGGTGTGGAAACGGTTGTGGTGACAGGCAAGCGTATCGAGCCGGTGGTGCAGCGCGAGAACACCGCGCTCGACGCGGCGCGCGACAAGAACCTGCTGCCGAAATTTGGCGCCACCTCCTACGATTTAGGCCCGAAGGCGATTGCCGCGCTGCCACAGGGCGAAACCACGCCGATCGACAAAGTGCTGCTGCAGGCGCCAGGCGTTTCGGCCGATACGGCGATCAGCAATCCGGATTTCCACATCCGCAACGAATACGCCAACGTGCAATATCGCATCGATGGCATTCAGCTTCCGGATGGCGTCTCGGCGCTCGGCTCCGTGCTGGAAACCGGGCTGATCGGCAATCTGAATTTGCTCGACGGCGCCTTGCCGGCGCAATACGGGCTGCGCACCGCCGGCGTGGTGGATATGAGCACGAAGACCAGTTTCGCGCAGGGTGGAACCATCGATGTCACGGCCGGCAGCCAGGCGACATTCAGCCCCAACCTCACACTCACGGGTACGGCGGGTCAGACAGAGTATTTTCTCACCGCCCGCTATCTGCAAAGCGATGAAGGGCTGGAGAACGCCATGCCGACCGAAAATCCGGTCCATGATCGCACCAGCCAGGAAAAACTCTTCGGCTACACGTCAACCTTGCTTGGTGAAAACAGCCGCCTGATCGTCATGGGGGGATTGTTTGACGGGCATTTCCAGATACCGGATGTGGCCGGGCAGACGCCTCTTGGGGATTTCGGGCCGGCGAATTTGTCGTCCAGCCGGATCAATGAAACCGAAACGGATCAGTTCTGGTTCGGCATGGTCGCCTTGCAAACGCATACGGATAGGATCGACACACAGATTTCGGCCTACACACGCACCGCCTCGACCAATTTCGTGCCCGATGTCTTTGACGACCTGGCCTTCAACGATGTCGCCTCGCATGTGCAGCGCCGCAGCCTGCTGAACGGGCTCCAGTTCGACGGCGCCTACCGGCTGAACGACGCGCATACGCTGCGCGCCGGCTTCACCGCGGGCATCGAACAAACGCATGTGGATGATACCTCCACCGTTCTGCCGCTGGCACCGGATGGTAACCCCCTGCCCACGCCTGTCACACTGGATGATAGCACCGCAAAACTCGGCTGGAATTTTGGCGCCTATATTCAGGATGAATGGAGGATACGCCAGAATCTGACGCTCAATACCGGCATTCGCTTCGACCAAATCGGCCAGTTCGTCTCGGCCAACCAGGTGAGCCCGCGCATCGCACTTGTCTACAAGCCGGCACCCGGCACCACACTTCATGCCGGCATCTCCCGCTATTTCACGCCGCCAATGCAGGCGCAGGCAACGCCCACCAATCTCGCCTTGTTCCGCAACACCGTGCAGCAGCCGGCGATCCCGCAGGACGATCCCGTGCAGCCTGAACGCGCCACCTATTTCGATGCCGGATGGGACCAGACAGTGCTGCCGGGCCTCGATCTCGGCATCGATTTGTATTTCAAGCAATCGAAAGATACGCTGGATGACGGCCAATTCGGCCAGGCCGTGGTGCTGGAACAATTCAATTACGCGCACGGCTTCAGCCGCGGCGCGGAATTCAAGATCGCCTACGGAACCGAAGCTTTTCACATCTACGGCAATTTTTCAGCGGAAATCACCAAGGCCAAGAACGTGGTTTCCAATCAGTATCTCATCGGCGATCCAGCCGAACTTGCAGCGCTGGCCGGCATGTACACCTACGCGTCAGATGCACAGACGATCAGCGGATCCTGGGGCGCCTCGTATGGCTGGCACGGTGTGCTGATGAGCGTCGATGGGATTTACGGCAGCGGGCTGCGCACCGGCTTTGCCAACGAACAGCATACTCCCGGCTATACGCAATGGAATGCGGCCATTTCGCGGCGCTTCAATCCTTGGGGCGCAGCCAAGCCACTGACACTGCGGCTGAGCGTGATCAACCTGTTCGACAAAACTTATATTCTGCGCAGCGGCGACGGCATTGGCGAGTTCGCGCCGCAATACGGGCCGCGGCGGGAGGTTTTTCTGCAAGCAACCCAAGCATTTTAAGGAAGGTGTTCTTTTCTGAAGAAAAGAACCAAAAGACTTTGTTTTACTGGGATACGCTGCGCGCAAAGTTACGCACCAGACATCAAAAGTTTTTTGCTTCTTTTTTTCAAAAAAGAAGGCCTTCCTTACTCTGCCTGCGCGGAAAACCCAATCACATTCCCGCTCGGATCCAGCAGGAAAATTTCGTCCGCGCCATAAAATGTGCGGCGGCGCGGCACCGCAACCGGCGCCCCGGCGAGCGCCTCGATCACCGGGTCGAGCGCGGCGACCGACACATAAAGGATGGAATTGGTTCCTCGATCGGCGATGCCCGCCATATCATCCTTCACCGACTCACGCGTCTGCAGCATCACCTCGATCCCCTCGCGCGCAACTATGGCAAAGCCGAAGGGCGGCGCATCGGGCACGGTCACTGTGGCCGAGAAGCCGATCTTCTCCCAGAACTCGAGGCTGGGTTCGATCGCGCTCACCACCAGGATGGGTGCCAAGCTTTTGATCTGTAAGGCTTCCGACACGGCATCCTCCTGAAAACCGCCCGATGATACCCCTGAACGGCGCCCATGTTAAGAACAAATCGGAAACTGTTTTCTCGCCGGGCACGCCGCATTTCCCAGGACGGAAATATTTTGTAATATCCGTTCATGACGCCCTACGATCGCCTCACGGCGCGTTTCTCGCGCCTGGCTACCCTTTCCGAGGTCAGCGAAATGCTGGGCTGGGACGCCGCTGCGGTGATGCCGCCAGGCGGGGCGGCCGCGCGTGGCGACCAGATGGCCGTGCTGGCCGGCGTTTCACACGCCATGCTGACCGCGCCCGATCTGGCGGAGGACCTGCAAGCGGCCGTGCCACCGGAAAACCCATGGCATACCGCCAATCTGGACCTGATGCGCCAGTCGCATGCGCGTGCCACCGCCCTGCCGGCGGAGCTTGTGGAGGCACAGGCACGGGCAAACTCGGCCTGCGAACGCGCCTGGCGCAATGCAAGGGCGCAGGCGGATTTCGCCGCCGTGGCGCCCTATCTCGAAGAGGTTGTCAGCTTGGTGCGGGAGCGTGCGGCGGCACTCTCGGCGCGCCTTGGCCTGACCCCTTACGACGCGCTGATGGATGGTTTTCAGCGCGGTATCACCTCGGCCGACGTCGCGCCGATTTTCGACCGGGTCGAAAAATTCATCGCCGAGACGCTGCCGAAAGTGGAGGCACGCCAAGCGCGCAACCCGGAACCCATCAAGCTCTCCGGCAGTTTCCCGGCCGACGCGCAGGAGGCGCTGTGCCGGCGCCTGGCCGAGCGGGCAGGCCTCGATTTCGCCCATGCCCGGCTCGATCGGTCGCTGCATCCGTTCTGTGGCGGCACGCCGAGCGATGTGCGGATCACCACGCGCTATGACGAAACCGATCCGGCGCAGGCGATGCTGGGGGTGCTGCACGAGTCAGGGCACGCGCTGTATGAGCGCGGATTGCCGTTGGAATGGGCACGACAGCCCGTAGGCCTGGCGGCCGGCATGGCAGTGCATGAAAGCCAGAGCCTGATCATCGAAATGCAGGCCTGCCGCAGCGACCCCTATCTCGGCTGGCTCTCGAACGAACTCGTCGCGGCCTTCAAGGGCCAAGGCCCGGCCTGGGCGCCCTCCAACCTGGCGCGCCTCTGGCGGCGCGTGCGGCGCGGCTTCATCCGCACGGAAGCCGACGAGATGACCTATCCGGCCCACGTGATCGTCCGTTTCCGCCTGGAACAGGCGCTGGTATCCGGCGACCTGCGCGTGGCCGATCTGCCCGGCGCCTGGGCGGAGGGCATGCAGCACGCGCTCGGCATCGTGCCGCCCGACGACAGGGTGGGCTGCCTTCAGGACATCCATTGGTACGAAGGCCTGTTCGGCTACTTCCCCGCCTATACGCTGGGCGCGATGGCAGCGGCGCAATTGATGGCGGCGGCCCGTGCGGCTTTGCCGGATCTGGATCGCGCGCTGGCGCAGGGCGATTTATCGCCGCTGGTGGGCTGGCTGCGCATGAACGTGCATGCGCATGGGAGCCGGTTGGGCTTTAATGATCTGTTGCAGGCCGCGACGGGACGCAAGCTGGACCCTGCGGATTTCGAGGCGCATTTGCGGGCGCGGTATTTGAGCTGAGGGTGCCCTGGGCGGGCCGCGCGACAGGCGCTGACGAAGCTCTGCTGCGCGCCGTGAGCCGGACATCCAGGATCGTCAGCCGGCTCCCCGGAAGCGCCCATATCTGCCTTCCGACACGAGATCGTAAGAATACTCCCGTATAATTGCGCTTGCCTCATGCCTGTTTCCATCCCGGTCCGTTAGGTGCTAACGATTCTAGAACGGACGCTGACCTCGATGGATCAGGAGAACGTGCAATGACACGAGCCGCACTGATCGCGTCCGCGCTTCTCTGGATGTTTCCAGCGACTCTCTGCACAGCGCAGGCGACCATCGGCTGGCCGGAGGTGATTTCGCTTCTTGCCAAGACCCGGACGCAGGCGACGACCTGCGTCGCCGTCTTGAAGTCGAGCGGCAACGTCGCCGCGATCGCAAGCGCGCGGCTGACCTACGGCATGGCTGCGGGCGAGAACGACGGGGTTATCGCCGGGCTGACGACGGCTCTCGTTGCAGGCGGCGATCCGGACCGCCTGCCGACAACGCGAGCGAGCCTGGAGTCGTCGGGAAAGGGCCTGAAGGAGATTTGTGACGCCGCGGTCAAGACAATTCCCACCGGCACCAAAGGCGTGTGGGACGAAATCGCCAAGGGCGCGGTCGAACCGCTGATCAAGGCGATCTCTGACGGCGTGGGCGGGCTGTGGGCCCGCCATGTCGAGCTGGACAAGCTGGAGCTCGAGACGAAGAAGGCACAGCTGGAGGCTGCGAAGTGGCCCAAATTCGCAGACATCGCGGCGCAATAGGCACCGCTCTGTTGTGGCTGGTCGCGCTGACCTTGGCGCCCGCCCTTGCGCAGGATCAGGGTGCAAAGGAGCGGACTGATCTGTTCGATCGCCCGGTGCTCGCCTTTGATCCAGGCAGGCATGCGGCCGCCATCTTCGGGCAAGCCGTCGATGCGGCGGCGCGCTTCGCGGTCACCGGCAGCTCCGACCGCACGGTGCGCCTATGGTCGGTCGCCAACGGCAAGCTGCTCCGCACCATCTGGATTCCAGTCGGCCCTGAAAACGTCGGCGTTATCGATACGGTCGCGATCAGCCCGGACGAAACGACAATCGCTGCCGGCGGCTACACGGAGAGTCTCCGCGGCGAACATTCCATTTACCTCTTCGACCGCGAGTCGGGAAATCTGCTCCGGCGCATTCGGGGCGGCCTGCCAGAGGTCACTGTGTGTCTCACCTTCTCGAAGGATGGCCGCTACCTCGCTGCCACACTCGGCGCCAAGAATGGATTGAGGGTCTTTGACCGGGATAAGGGCTGGACCGAGGCGTTCCGCGACACGCAATACGGTGACACCAGCGCCGGAGCCACATTCGCGCCCGACGGCCGGCTTGCCACAACGTCGTTTGATGGCAAGATTCGTCTCTATGCCTTTGACGTGCAGAGCCGCAGCCCGAATTTCCGCAGCTTGGGCGCGCCGGTCAAGGCGCCTGGCGGACGGGAGCCGGCCGGCATCAGTTTCAGTCCCGACGGGAAGATGCTCGCCGTCGGCTACCAGGACGTGGCGACCGTCGACATCCTGGATGGCCAGACGCTGGACCGCAGAGGCGTGCAGAGCCCGTCCAACGTAACGCCCGGTCCGGCCGGGCTTTCTCGGGTTGCCTGGTCGTCCGACGGCCAAACGCTGCTGGCAGCCGGCTCGGCGCGTGATGCCCAAGGCCGGTTCATTCTGTTTGCGTGGGACCGCGGCGGCCTGGGCAATGACCGGCGCATGACCCATTGCGGTCCACAAACAGCCGCGGGTGTGAACGCCTTGCCCGGAGGCCAAATCCTTGTCGCCGGGATCAGGCCCTGCCTTGGTCTCATGCAAGCCGGCGGCCAACGGATTTGGACCCTCGATGCCCCGATCCTCGATTTTCGCGGCCAGGCCGACCTTATCCGGGTCTCCCGCGACGGCCAGATGGTCGATTTCGGCTATATCGGATATGGCGGGCATTTTCTGAGATTTGATGTGCGCGCGCTCACCTTGTCGCATGCGCCGCCCGACGACGGCCTGACATTCGCGCCGCAACATGACGAGCTGAAGATCGACGGCTGGAGGAGCGCACACCGCCCCACGCTGAACGGCAGACCACTGGCCTTCCCACCGAGAGACCTTTCAAGAAGCCTCGCCATCGGTCTGGACGCCAAGCGCTTCTTTCTTGGCTCGTCGTCCGCCCTTGCGGCATACGACGACGCGGGAACGCGGAAATGGCGGCAAAGAAGCCGGTCCGAAGTCTGGCAGGTGAACGCCAGCAAGGATGGACGCATCGTCGTCGCGGCCTATCTCGACGGCGCGATCCGATGGCATCGCGCCGATGACGGCCGTGAGCTGTTGTCGCTTCAGGTCATTCCGAGCAAAAAAGACCCCGCCGAATGGGAGTGGGTGCTCTGGACACCCGAGGGTTTCTACCAGGCGACGCCCGGCGCCGAGGACCTGCTGAAATGGGTCGTCAACCACGGGCCCGACTCGGCCGCGTCGACGCGTCCCGTCTCCGCCTTCGCCAAGCTGCATCGGCCGCAGGCTCTGTCGCGCGTTCTCGTCGAACTGGAAACCGCGCGCGCGCTGGGTATCGACGATGAAACCCAAGCGAGCTTGGACGTTCAGGCCGGGACCGGCAGTGCCAAGGCCCCGGGCAGAGTGCTGCACGTCCTTGCCGTCGGCGTCGACACGTTCGGCGACAAGGCGGGCGGCCTGCATCTCAACTATGCCGCCAAGGACGCCCACGACGTCGCGAGCGCCCTTCTCGAGAGTCAAAAGGGTTCGCCCGGCAAGGCAAGCCTCTACGCCGACGTCGACATGCACTATCTGCCGAATGACAAGGCCAGCAAGACGGCAATCGAGGATGCCCTCGACGACATGGCGCAAAGCATGGCGAAGAGCCAGCCGGGTCAGGATCTGGCGGTCATTCTGGTGTCAAGTCACGGCGAGATGATCGACGGGCAGTTTTATCTCGTCCCCTATGGTTTCGATAGCAACGGATCGCGGAATGCGGCCGCGGACAGTGCAATCTCGGCAAGCGAATTCGCAAGGAAGGTCGGGGTGCTCGCGGGCTACGGCAGGGTGCTCCTGTTGATCGACGCCTGCCATTCGGGCGCGGTCGGCGCCCAAAGCTGGGCAACAGACCCCGACGCCAAAGCCCTCCAGGACGTCATGGACCTCGAGAACGTCACCGTGCTGACCTCGTCCAAAAGGAACGAGGTGTCGGAGGAGCTTCAGGATTGGGAGCATGGCGCCCTGGCGCAGGCCTTCCTGGATGCGCTTGCCGGAGCGGCCGACCCGCAGGGCTATGTCCGACTCTCGGCGTTGACCGACGCCATGGACAACGAGGTCAAGTCGCTGACCAAGGGCCGGCAGCACCTTGGAATGCATGTCAATTTCAGCGGCGACCTTTTCGTGGCCAGTCCCCGTTGACGATGCTGCCGGACCGTGGCGCATCGAGGCGCACCGGGATGCGACCCGACAGCTTCTCGTGAGGTGATACCAACCTCACTTGAGTTTGACCGATGCAAAACTCCCTCGCCCGCTTGCGGGAGAGGGAAGGGGCCCACCGCGCAGCGGTGGGAAGGGTGAGGGTTCCCAGCCGGGCAAGAGTCAAAAACC
>Ga0116231_10010923_pt1 | contig 14277 bp, 8 predicted proteins | sample S1TSphgellanicum_2_FD_89695 | JGI IMG/M metagenome (GOLD analysis project Ga0116231, IMG submission 89695) | Host-associated microbial communities from peat moss isolated from Minnesota, USA - S1T2_Fd - Sphagnum magellanicum MG | ecosystem: Host-associated > Plants > Peat moss > Unclassified... | reverse complement strand
CTAACAATTAAATCAACATGTAACGCCCGCTTCCAAGCCGCCATGTGCCGGTTGGTCCTAGCCAGTTGCCCGTCGAGCACGCCGGTAAGCGGCCCGTTACTGCAGAACGATTTCCACACGGCGGTTCTGCGATTCGCGTATGCCTGGGCCGGTGGGGACCATGGGGTGGGTTTCGCCGAAGGCGTGGATTTCGATTTGGGATTGCAACACACCGTCCAACACCAGCGCCGCCGCGACAGTTTGTGCCCGGCGTTCAGAGAGGTCCTGGTTATAATCCAGCGCGCCAGAGGTGTCGGTATATCCGGAAACATTGATCGTCGTGATGTTGGTGGTGGCGGCGGCGGACGCCGCCCGTGCGATGATCTGCGTGGCACGCGGTGTTAGATCAGATTTATCCCAATCGAAGAAGACCAAATAGGTCTGCGAAGCTGCAGGTGCCGGGGCCGCCATTGGTATGGCCGTTGCCACTGGGAGTGCTGCGGGCGCGGTGCTGGCGAGCGCCGAAAGGCCAAGGAGATTGGCGACGTTGAGCTGGAACTGTAATCCTATAACGAACGCATTCTTCAGGTTCGACGCAGGATAGGCGAGAGTTCCACCGTTGCCATCCGGATTGACGATATATTGCAGGTTTGGCGTGAAATTCAGCCAGGCGTTCAACTGCGCGGTGTAGTTAATCTCGAACATTACCATGTTATTGTGTGGGAACGCTGTACCGCCCTCCGGCACACGGAAATTTCCGTATAAATAGCCAAGATACCGGTTATTGAAATGGGTGTCGTTGACCATGAGGGCGGCATCGTCGAGCGGCCGTGTGGGGATGATACCCTGATAGACGGCGCCACCTTCTGCCGAAAAATTCGACGATTGCGATGACCCTGCGAGCCCGATTTCGCCGCCGGCGAACAGATACAGGCCCGCCGGCGCGTTCGCCGCTGGCTGATAGACCAACTGCTCAGCCTGCGCATAGATGTCCGCCCGGCCATATTGCGGGTTTGGCGAATACCAGGGGGCGGCGTAGGAGCCACGGTCAACCACGGCACCTACATCGTACTGGTTCGGGTACAGCGCGCCCGGCGCGGTGTCCGCATAGCCGGCTTCCCCCGCGATCTGTACGCCGTTCGACCCGTCACCACGCCAATCAAAGCCGTGATTACGATCCGGATTTAAATTCGGCATATCCTGAAATATGCCGGTTTTTAAATATAGCGCGGGCGTTACGTTGAACTGGGCCGTGCCGCCCCAGGTCGATTCCGGATAATAGGAAGAGCCGTCATCGATCAGGTTTGCGGTATCGCTCGGCTGACCGCAGACTGCGTTGCTCTGGAATTGGCAATAGATTGAAGCGGTATCGAAATGGGCTTGCAGATAGTCGCGGCCGATAACAATCTTAATTCTGTCGTTGAGGATCTCATGGGTATAGGTGAACACCGTCAACTGATAGGTCTGGCCACCGCCATAAATCTGCTGCACGGACACGCTATTATTGATTGATCTCTGTGAGAGATTTGTGCCGGCACGGTCGGTGAACAGAACTTGAATGGAACCGCCTTGCAAGCCGGCCAATTTAGCGAGATCGAAATCCGCGCCGAGGCTAATCTCTCCGGTAAACGCCGCACCTTGCCGTTCACCGCCCGATGGGTTGGCCGCGAATTCACTGTTGTAACGGCTGTTGATCGTGATGCCATCATTCGCCAGCAATTGGCCGTATTGCTGGAGGGGGGATTGGCCCAATGTCACCGATGGAGTGCTCTGTGCTTGCGCGGCTGCGCCCATGGCGAGCCACAGTACCGGAACGGCGAGAGCTGCGCTCAAACGGATTTTCGTATGTGTTGCAACACGCTGCATGATAATTTCACGCTCCCGATGCGTTAATTCACCTCACGTTATTCGCCTGCGAGTCTGGACAAAGATTCCATGAGCTATCACCTGGGCGGCGCAGGGCAGCACTAACGCGCCTTGGTCCATAGCAGCTGAATCTGCTCCAGCGATTGCCCCTTGGTCTCCGGCACGCGGAAGTAGATCCATATCGCGGCGAACACGGAGAACGCGGCGAAGAGCCAGAAAGTGTATGAATTGCCAATCGCGCCGATCACCGTGAGGAAGAACTGGCTGACCAGGAATGCCGAACCCCAGTTGACCGCCGTGCAGACGGCGACCGCGCGCCCCCGGATATGGCCAGGAAAAACTTCGTTGATCACCGTCCAGACCACCGGCCCCATGGAGAACGCGAAGCAGATGATGAAGCCGACGAGCGCAAACAGCGTTACGACTCCAGCAACCGATGGGCCATGCGCCGATATGGCCCCGGCGGCAGGGGCGGCAATAAATTGGAAAGCCACACCAACCACGGCAAGGCTTATTGCCATACCCGTTAGCCCGGTGAGCAACAGAATGCGGCGCCCGATGTTATCGATAAAGGCAATGGCGATAAAGGTTGCCACGACATTCACGCCGCCGATCGCCCATGTGGTCACCGTGGTCTGTGAGGCCTGCGAGGCGAAACCCGCCGAGGCGAAGATCTGGTCGGCGTAGTAGATGATCGCGTTGATCCCCGTGATCTGCTGGAACACGGCGAGCCCGACGCCGATCAGCAGCGGGCGGCGCCATTGGCGATGGAAGACTTCGGCCCAGGACGCTTTTTTCCCGTCCTCTTTCAGGGCGGTCTCGATCGCGTCCAGGCGGGGTTTGAAATCGACGCCGGGCCGTACCTTGACGAGTTCTGCCGCCGCTTCCTCGCGTCTTCCCTTCATCATTAACCAGCGCGGAGATCTCGGGGCGATGAGTGCGACCGCGAAAAGCAAGATCCCCGGGACCGCGGCGGCTCCAAGCATAACCCGCCAAGAATCGCTCTTCGAGAGCCAGCTATCAATCAGATAGGCGAGGAAGATGCCGATCGTGATCGCCAACTGATAGGCAGAGACGAAGCGTCCGCGAAAATTGGTCGGCGCCAGTTCGGCGGCATAGAGCGGGGCGGCGACGGCGGCGACACCGACGCCGGCACCGATGATGAGCCGGCCGGCCACGAGAATCACGGTATCGGGCGCGAAGGCCTGCACCAGGGACCCCAGGCTGAACATCGCGCCCGCGATCAGGACCGTGTGTTTGCGGCCAATGCCGTCCGCCAGCTCCCCCGCGGCAAGCGCGCCGAGCAAGGCGCCCAGTGTCATCCAACTGGTTACCACCTCGATGATAAGAGGGCTAAGCGAAAACGTATTTTTGATGCCGTGTAAGGCACCGGAAATGACGCCCTGGTCGTAACCAAACAACCCACCGGAGAACAGCACAACGACCAGAACCACCAACAGCCAGGGGGTCACATTTTGACCCGTCTGTGGTAACTCGGCCGCTGGTTTCGACGTTGCTTTGACCGGTGGATTTGATGGTGCGGCGCTTATCACGGGTAACGTCATCCGTCGGCTCCTCTTATGGGTCTTATGATTCCAATCACCCTCAGCGAAACTCACGTCTTGGAACGCGGCTCGTCGTTTGGCAAAATTTTTCAGCTATATTTTGTGTCGAAGTATTCTTGGAGGTAACGGCCAAAATTATTGAGATCATCATCTAACAAGAGACAGCGCGATGGCTCAAGATTCGGAAAATACCTAAAGCCGACTGTTTTTTCATGCAGGATTGATTGCTTAGGCAATGTCTTAAAAGTTCGGAAATAGCCAAAAACAACGAGTGAATACCTACAGCAAAAGTAATGTTTTTGTTAATAGGCGGCCTACGCAGGGTAAAACCGTATGTCTGACTGGGCTGGGCAGTTTTGCCGGCAAGATATCGTTCGCCGTAGTTTCGTTGCAGTCATGCGGCATCCTTCGACACTGGAAGATCGCCTATGGGATACGATAAAAAAATATTTGTTAGAATTTATATGAAAATGCCAGGCAAGCCACAAGATTTCGGTTCTCTAAATGTATTTAAAGATGTTTTTGAAATTCTGCTGCATTTGTGTATTATGAAGTTGTTTCATTAAGCGGACATGTTGTCCGCGGGTCAAAGTCTTGGCGATCTTGCACGTCAATAAATTTATTTGCCCGCTAAGGCGGTTTTGGCTTCGCACCTGCTTTGCATGATACTGATCGTAACGAGTGGTCTTGACCCTCTAGCGATTCATACGATCACCACGGTTGGGCCGGATGGCAACCAAACCGATCGTCACTGGTTAGGTGCGCTTGGCCGGATATTGCCATTTGACCTGTTGAGCGATGCGATCGTTTTGGCCGGCTAGAGCCGGATGACATTCCGTGGAATCGCTTTGCGATCCCACGGAATGTCTGAATCCGTCTCTAAAACATATCTAGAGGGCGATTCAGACATTAAGGCGATCCATTTCATGGATCGACTTAATGTCATCGCGCTCTAAACGGCACAGCGGCGTAACGCAACGCGATGACCCGATTGCCGAATTCCGTTCGTCCAAATTGCGGGATTTTGGCACGGCGCTTGCATTCAATAATAATCTTGAACTTGTCAGGTTATATAATCTCCCCCTTTCACTTTATTTTAAGTATTCATAAAAAATCCATTCTTCGAGGCGATTGAGATGAGCAGTAGGAGCGACCCGCGACAACCTTGCGATCAAACCGGCTCCCAAGCCGTTTCAAGACTTTCTTTGCGCGACATGGCGGAAAAAGCGCTGGACAAACCATCAACCCTGCTGGTTTTTCCACCACCGCTGGAAGCCCGGTTCGAGGCCGATTCGGCGCCATTGCGGCTGTTGAACCTGCGGGTCATGGGCACGGCATGTGCCTTAATTTATGGCCTATTCGTGTTCACCGACATGCAATTGCTGCCGGATGTCAGGGACCGCGCCATCATCGTGCGGCTGGCGGGCAGCTTCGGGTTGCTGTTTGCCTTCCAGCTTGCCGCGCGGCCGGGCGTTCCGGTCTGGGTGCGGGAGCTGCTCTTCGGCGTCTGCCTGATGCTGGGCACCTCCTGCAACCTGGCGATGTTTTGCTTCGAGACCGATGATATCGATCAAATCCTGCAGATTTGCGGGATCATCGGCATGGTTCTGGGCGGGATCATCACCGTCCCCTGCATGTTCCGCCATCTGCTGGCCACCGGCACATTCACGATGATTGTGGTAGAGACCGTGCTGTGGTCGAGCGCGCTCTCCGGCCATGCCCGGCTTTGCCTCGGGTCCATCATGTTTTTCATGCTGTTTATGGGCATGTTAACGGTGTACCGGCTGGAACTGCAGCAGCGCAGGGACTATCTAAAAAACCTCTTGGAATCAATGCGCTATACGAATTTGCTGTCAGATGCCGATAGTTTGCGGGTGCAGGCGGAACGCGATTCGCTAACCGGGTTGCTGAACCGCGGCGCGGTCGATGTCCGCCTGCAGATGGACATCGAACGCTGCCGGATGGGCGGACTCCCGCTCGGGCTGATCATGATCGATATCGACTGGTTCAAATCTCTAAACGATCAGTTCGGCCATGCCGCGGGGGATGAATGCCTGCGGCTGGTGGCGCGGATTCTGGAAGAGCATTTCCGTAGCGAGGATATCGTGGGGCGCTATGGCGGCGAGGAGTTCGTTGTTGTGTTGCGCGGGCGGAGTCTTGCCATGTGTACGCGCCTGGCGGAGCGGGTCCGCCTGGCTATCGAACGGGCGGGCATCAAGGCCCCTTCGCCGACCGGCGCCGTGACGGCGAGCTTTGGCGTGGCGAGCCTGGTGCCAGGGGCTGACTGCCTGGGTGAGACGTTGCTGAAGCTGGCCGATCATGAGCTTTACGCGGCCAAGCGCGCCGGCCGGAACCGGGTGTCCCCGGCGCCGTTGTCGGCCACGTCCTTGCGCTCGGCGTAGAAGACATCCCATTTCTTAACATTGGTCGTTAGAGCGCGATGACATGTGTCCCTGAGATTTAACGCGCATGGCGTGCAACAGGTTCCCGATCATTCCGGCGGTGCGGAAGCCATCCAAGATATCATTCTTCCGCCATGCCGCGCGGCCGGAAACGCCTGAGGAATTTGAACAGAACCGGTAGTATTTGCCGGTCTGGCCAACTGGTCCGCAGCATTTCCGTCATCAGATCGGGCTCTTCCCAGGGCACGTCGTGATACGCCGCCGAGAGCAATGCCGCGTCGGCAACCAGGGCCTGGGCGCGCGGGAAATAGGCCACCAGCTCGCTGGCCGCCGCCTGCAGCGCGGCGCCCGGCGGATAACCCAGTGCCGACATGGCCTTGCCCACCAGATCGCCATCCTCCCCGGCGCGAATATTCGCAAGCGGTGTCGGCCGCGGATTTAACTCGATCAATAAAGCGCGGCCGGTTGCCGCCTCCACGATAAAATCCAGACCATAAAAGCCGCTCAAGCCCAATTCCCGCGCCAGGCTTGCCGCCGCCGCGCTGAAATCCGGAAGCTCCACCAGCCGCACCACCAGAGACGGCCCGGTCGGCCCTTGGCTCGCCAGCGTGATGGCGGAGACGGCATGGATCATATCCCCCTGCCGGCAAAACATCGCCAAATCACCGCGCTGACCCTGGATATATCGCTGCGCGATCACCTCCGTGCGCCGGTTTGCCTGGCGGTCCGCCAGCCAATAAGGATCCCGGTTCACCAGCAGGCGCTTGAGCGCGAAGAGCCGGCCGGGCGGTGAGCGCAGCCGGCGGAACGCGGCCAACGCCTCGCCAGGGGTTTGCGCGATACAAACCCCCATCCCGCTCCAGGAGCCTGAACTTTTCAACACCCAGGGTGCGGGCTGGTGCCGCATCCAGGCCTGCAATTCAGCCTCCGAATTGATGCCGGTGGCCTCGGCGGCGGGAATGCCGAGGCGCTGCGCCAGCGTCAGCAGGTTTAACCGCGATGAGGTGACGGCGTATCCCGGCATCGGCCCCAGCGAGCGCTCGACCAAACGGCGCTCGGCATCTGAGCCGTGGCGGTGCAAATCATGCAATTGCGCGAGCGCGCGCTCATCGCCCGGCACCAGGATGAGCGGATGGCAAGCGGCGATTGCCGCCGAGAGACCGCGCAAAGGGTGACGCCATTGCGGCAAATACCGCCTGATGCCCGATAAGGCTGCCAGCGGATGCCCAACCGGGCAGAGCGCCGACACATCGCAGCCGCCAATTTTTAAAAGCTGTGCCAGCCTGGCGAAGCTGGTCCACCAGCAGGTCGTCACCAGCAAGATCGGCAAGGCGGTGTGTGGCGGCGCATGGCGCGCCGCAATGCTGCGATCGCCGTATGCACTCACGATGGCGCGCTGCAGACTCTTTTGCGTATAACGCGGCGCCTGGGCTGATGACCTAAAGACGTGCCGCGCGCAGGCGGCCGGCAAACATGCCGCGTTCGACATTGATTGCCGTGCATCATTGCCTCCTCATTGAAGTTGCGTTCATATCCGAAAAATTTTTCGCTCAACGAATCTCAAGCGGAGCCTATAGATTTAGAAATATAACGGTAATGGCTGAATTGCACGGTTAAATCGCATTGCATCTAAATTAAATTTCAGAGATCGCCGTCAAATTTTGGTTTGACGGAATGATGTTGCGCCGCATTCATCCTATCTCATCTAGATATCCAGCTGGGATATGATCGAGACAGGAATTTCATAAATGGAAGATGTCGTGATTATCGGCGCTGGTCCGTATGGCTTGTCGATTGCCGCGTATCTTTTGCAGAATTCATTAAAAATCAGGGTCTTTGGCATTCCGATGGCGAGCTGGCGGTATCACATGCCGGCCAACATGCATTTGAAGTCGGAGGGGTTTGCATCGAGCCTGTATAGCCCGGGTGGCACCTATCAACTGGCGCGGTTTTGCGAGGAGCGAGGCATCTCCTATGCGGCGGTTGATCTGCCGGTGGCGCGGCAGACTTTCGCGGATTACGGCCAGGAATTTGCGCGGCGTTTTGTGCCGATGCTGGAGGAATGCGCCGTTACCGATATCCGCCGTGGCGCGCATGGCTTCGACGTGGTGCTCGATCATGGCGGTGTTGTTGCCACGCGGCAGGTCGTGCTCGCCACCGGTATCATGCACCATGCGCATATACCGCCGGTGTTGCGAGAGCTGCCGCCGGCATTAATCTCGCACGCCTCCGCGCATCATGATTTCACAAAATTTTCGGGCAAGACAATTGCGGTGATTGGCGGCGGCGCCTCGGCGACGGATTGCGCGGCGGACCTCTCGCAGTCCGGGGCGAATACCCATCTCGCGACGCGCCGCCAGCGCATTGACTTCCACGCGCCACCCAGGCGGCGAACGATCTATGACCAATGCCGCGCGCCGCGCAGCAAAATCGGCCCGAGCTGGAAATCGGTGCTTTGCACGCAAGCGCCGCTGCTGTTCCATACGATGCCCGAGGCGTTCCGGCTTGAGGTGACGCGGCGATATTTGGGGCCATCCGCCTGCTGGTTTGTGGAACACCGCATCAGGGACTCCGTCACCATGCACACCAATGTCATGGTCCATAGCACCGCGTCGCGCGATGGCCGGGCGGCGCTCAGCTTCGCGCCCGGCAATGCCGGGCTGCTTGAGTTTGATCATGTGATCGCGGCCACCGGCTATAAGATCGATCTCAGCCGGCTCTCCTTTCTGGGCAAGACATTGCGTGGCGCGATAAGGACGGCGGCGGGGGCGCCGGTGTTGACGCGATTCTTTGAATCGAGCGTTTCTGGCCTGTTCTTCGTGGGGCCTTCCGCGGCCAATGCTTTCGGTCCGCTGCTCCGGTTCGCGTGCGGCGCCGAGTTTGCCGCGCGGCGCCTTGCCAAAAGGCTAGGCTGATGCTGCGTATTTTGCATGTTTTATGCGCGGTAGGCGTTAACCTATCATATATTTAATAAAATTTGATGCCAAAAAGATACAATAATCTGGGACAGTCGTCGCCACCTTGCTGAGAAGGCCGTCGGCAGTAAGCCATTTATATAGGGATAGGCCTCTGTGGAACGCGTTTCACCGCTACGGTTATATCCGGTCGCCACCGATGCGGTATTTTCAACGCCATGCTCATAGCGGTCGGCATTGCAACTTGCGGCCGCCCGGCTGTATTGCGTGCAACGCTGGTGCATTTATCCCGGCAGACCCGCCTGGCGGACAGGATCATTCTTTGCCCGGCCGCGGCCGCGGATCTGGACCCTGAAGGCTATGCCGATACCGGTTGCGCCTATGAGGTCATTTTCGCGCGCCAGGGCACATGCCGCCAGCGCAATGCCATTATCGAAAGCGCGGCCGATATGGATGTGATTATTTTTTTTGACGATGATTTTCTGATGACACGCCATTTCATCGCGGCAACCGAAATGCTGTTCGATCAGTTCCATGATGTTGTGATGGCAACCGGTCTGGTGCTTGGCGATGGCGCGACCAATGCGGGATTGACCGGGGATGACGCTGCAAGGCTGTTTGCCCGCCCACATCAAGCACACGCGGCGCCACCGATATCCACACGCAATGGATATGGCTGCAATATGGCGGTGCGTGTGGCGCCGGTCCAAGCCCATCATATCCGCTTTGATGAAGCCCTGCCGCTCTATGGCTGGCTGGAGGACATGGATTTTAGCGTGCGTCTTGGTGCGTTTGGCCGGATTGTGAAATCTTTCCAGTTGCAGGGCGTGCATCTCGGCATCAAGCAGGGCAGAACATCCGGCGTCCGGCTGGGCTATTCGCAAATTGCCAACCCGCTTTATATGGTGGGCAAGCGCTCAATGCCGCTGCTGCCGGCATTGCGGCAGATTTTGAAGAATATATTGATGAATACATATAAATCACCTAGGCCCGAAGCGTGGATCGACCGGCGGGGACGGTTGAAGGGCAACGCGATTGCGATTCGTGACCTTTGGCGCGGCCGGCTGGCACCGGCACGGATATTGGAGATGAAATGAATTCATTCACAATACAAATCTGTTATCAAGGTTGGATGTTATATTCGAAAACGGACCCGGAGATTTATCGTCGAATACGATTTTTAGAAAAGCCGCGGGACCATTCGTTCATTGTCTGTTTCAGAGAATAATTTTAAGCATGATCCCGGCGCGTAAACGCAATCTCGTGGTGGTGAGGGCGGGGCAAGATAGCCTGCATCGCGCGTGGCATGCCGGCGCCGGGCCGGAGCCGGGCTTTGATCTCTTGGTCGCCGCGTATGATCGATCGGCGATGGATGACGATCGCGATCATGTAACGCATATTGAAATTCCGGGGACCAAAGTCGCGGGCTGGGGCAATCTATTTGCCGCTCATCCCGGGCTTCTGGAGCATTATGATGCAATCGCGCTGATCGACGATGATATTGAAACCACAATCGCCGCAATAAACCGATGCTTCGATCTTGGTAGAGACTATAATCTCGCCATCTGGCAGCCGGGTCTCTCCGCCGATTCGTACATCACATATGCCGCGTCGCTCGCCAATCAGCGGTTCGATCTGCGTTTTGTCAATTACATTGAGATGATGTGCCCGTTTTTCTCGGCCGAGATGCTAAAGGCTACGGTTCCGTTATTCTCCCTCGGCTTTGAATCGGGTATTGATCTTATTTGGTGCAGCCTTGCGCGCGAGCGCGGGTGGGATTGCGCGGTGATCGACGGCATTGCCGTGAAGCACACGCGGCCAGTAGGGCAGAAGAAACAGCAGAACGGTTTTTCGGGCGGCCGCGTTTATGAGGATGATATCCATGCGTGCTTGAAGCTTTTTGACATGACATGGCCGTCCTGGGTTGCTTCGCACGCCATCGACAAAGGCGGCGGCACGGTATCGTCCAAAATTGCGCTGACGATGCGCGCGATCTCCCCGTTCATGACATGGCACAGATCTCCGAAGGGCGCGCGCGCCTCGCGCCTGAAGGCCGCCTCAATCCATTTCCGCCACCAGATGATGAGGCCGAGCTATTATGGGACGCAAGTGGACGAAAAAATGCAAAAAATATTCTGCAAAGATGTTTGAAGATAACGTGGGATTTTAAAGACCAGAAGTTTTTTGCGCGCTCTTTTTTAAAAAAGCGCCGCTTGCTTGCGCCCCACATCCCCGGCGGCACCAATGCGGGCGCGCAGCCGGCGCAGCATTGCGGCGCGTTGCGGGCCCTCGCCTAAAATCGGCACGGCGGGCCGCTCCGGCGCGCGGGCGCCTGGGTAGAGCCTCGAGAAACTCTCGGCGTTTTGGAATTGCTGGCGGAAATACTCGCCCATAAAGGTCTCGGCCGGGCAGTTTTCGGCCAGGATGATTTCGTGGGTTGCGAGTTCGATGTGGTAATAGGTGACACCATCCGCGTGTGTAAGCTGAGTGATATTGCCGCCGTTCACCAGCAGCGATGCGTGGATCAGTGTGCCGCCCACAAACATCGCGTGGCCGGGTGAGACCAGCAGGTCGCGCGCGGGCATACCGGGCGCGATGGCGTCCGCGCCGATGCGGATGGGCAGGACTTTGGCGTGGTTGCAGAACGGCGCGGCGTAGCTGCGCGTGCCGATCCATCTCACCGGCTGCAGCCCGGCATGGAGGGTGCGGACCAGATCGCCGATCACCAAATCCTCGACCGGCACATCCCCGCGCGCGGTGGCGATGCGGGTGCCGGCGCAGAAGCAGGTCACCTCCTCGATCAGCGTGCCGCCGCTATTGTCAGAGCTGATCGAAAAATGATCGCTGGCGAGGCTGCCGGCGAAATCGATGATCTCAGGCGCACCGCCGGTGCTGAGCGTGAGCGCGCCGTCAGTGAAGCTGAAGCTGTTGGCGGTGACGCCGGTCAGGTCCAGCGCGTCGCCGAAGGTGAAGCCGGAGATGGTCTCGCCGCTGGCGAGGCCGAGCGTGTTGCCGGCCAGGGTCCAGGCAGCACCCGCGGCAAAGGAGATTTGCGCAAAGCCAGTGAACTCCGTGCCGATGCCGGTGAGGGCGGCGGCCGAGGTGCCGGAGACCTCCAACACATCGCCGCTGGAGGAGGCGGCGACATCGCCGTTGAACACGGCGCCGGTTTCCACGATCAAGGTTGCGGCGCCGGCGAATTGCACGGCGTCGGCCTGGGCGCTGGTTGAGGTTTTTATCCCGCCGGTGATGGTGCCGGCGGTCATCAGGGTGCCGGATTGCAGCAAAACGCCGGCGCCGGCCGCACCGGGGGCGTTGCCGCTCTGCACATCGAGCTTGCCGCCGGTGATGCGCCCGGCATTGGTCAACGTGCCGCCATCCAGCACCACGCCGGCGCCGCCCGCGCCCTCCCGGCCATAGGCGTAGCCGCCATAGATATTGCCGGTATTGCTGGCGCTGCCGCCGGTGAGCGCCACGCCAATGCCGGCCACGCCGCTCAGGCCGTAGGCGTCCCCGCCGGAGATCAGGCTGGCATTGGCGATGATGGCGCCGGTGGCGGCGAGGCCGCTGGCCGCCGTGCCGGTGCTCAGGCTGCTGCTGGCCGCCAGCAGCGCGCCGTGATTGATCACGGTGACGCCAGAACCGATCGCGCCGTTGATCTGCCATTCGGCGCCGCTATCGATCGTGACATAGCCGAAATTGGTGTATTGCACGCCGATATTCGAGACGGTGCCGATATCGGCGCCCGCGGCGGCGAGCTCCATTATGTTAACGCCGGTGCCGCCGGAGACAATGCCGTTAAACACCGCGCCGGGGTCGATCACCAGGCGGTCGCTCTGGCTATTGAAATCTACCGCGATGCCGCTTGTGCCGGTGATTGTGCCGCTATTGATCAGGGTGCCGCCAAGGTCGCTCCGGGTGAAGGGCGGGTTGGGGTCGAACGATTTTACGCCCCCGATCTTGACGCCGTCCGCGCCGCCGATGCTGCCCGTATTAACCAGAACGCCGCCGTCGGTGACATAAAGCGCGTAGCCTTGGGTGCCGGTGATCGCGCCGGTGTTGACGACGCTGTCATCGGCGAATAGCGCGCCGGTTGCGCCGCTGGCGATCATGCCGGCGTTGGTGAATGTGAAGTTGGCGGGGTATAAACCCAGGGTGCCGGCATTGGTGATGGTGATGCCCGCACCGATATCCCGCTCCAGCGACCAATCCGCCCCGGCATCGACGGTGACCTGGGTAAAGCCGACATATTGGCTGGCGAGCGTGTTGGTGAGGTAACCGCTCCGGTAATAATAGCTGCTGCCATTACGGTAGACGGTGCTCGGGCCGGCGAGTTCCAGGATGTTGACGCCGGTGCCGCCGGCGATGGTGCCGTTGAACACCGCGCCGGGGTCGACCACCAGCCGGTTGCTCGCCGGGCCGGAGAATTTCACCGCGCTGCCATTGCCGCCCGTGATCGTGCCGCTGTTGACCAGGGTGCTGCTCGCGTAAACGGCGACGGGAAATCCGTTTTTAACATCGAAACTCTCAATGTCCGATATCTGGATCCCGTCCGCGCCGGCAATGGTGCCACTATTGGACAAAAGATCGACGGATAGATCGGCCGCATAGCCCAGGGTCGCGATGATGGCGCCGGTGTTGACCAACGTTGCGGCGCTGACGCTCAACGAGCCTGCCGCGCCGCTGTCAATCACGCCGGCATTGGTCATGCCGGCGCCCGCCAGATAGAGATCGCCGGCATTGGTGATGGTGATGCCGGCGCCGATATCCTGTGTGAGCGTCCAGTCTGCCCCGGCATCGACGGTGACCTGGGTAAAACCGAGATATTGGCTGGCGAGCGTGTTGGCGAGGTAACCAGAGGTCGCGCCGCTGGCGAGTTCCAGAATGTTGACGCCGGAGCCGCCGGAGACGGTGCCGTTGAACACCGCGCCGGGGTCGATCACCAGGCGGTCATCCCCTGGGCCGATGAATTGCACCGCCGCGCCGCCGGTGCCGGTGATGGTGCCGCTGTTCACCACTGTGGCGTAGAGGGTCGGTGATGCCTCCGCAGGTGAGACCTTGGGGAACCCGATCGGGGTGCTGCGGGAAAAAAAATTAAAGATGAAGACGCCGGTCGCCCCGGTCATCGTGCCGCTATTGATGACGGCGGCGTTGTAGTTGTTCTTGACATAAACCGCTTCGGATGGGCCGCCGGTCATCGCGCCGCTGTTGATGATGGTCCCGCCGCCTGGAAGATAGATCGCGTTCCCGGTAGAATTGATGATCGTGCCGGTGTTAGAAAATGTGCCGCCGGTGAATTGCAGCCCGTCCGCGACACTGCTCACGATCACGCCGGCATTGGTGAGGCTGGAAGCGGCCAAATACAGATAGCCGGAATTGGTGATGCTGATGCCAGCGCCGATATCCTGGGTGAGCGTCCAATTCGCCCCGGCATCCACGGTCACCTGGGTAAAGCCTGCATATTGGTTGGCGAGCGTGCCGGTAATGGTGCCGTAGCCGGAGCCCGCGAGCTCTAGAATGTTGACGCCGGAGCCGCCGGCGATGGTGCCG
>Ga0116231_10010920_pt1 | contig 14279 bp, 14 predicted proteins | sample S1TSphgellanicum_2_FD_89695 | JGI IMG/M metagenome (GOLD analysis project Ga0116231, IMG submission 89695) | Host-associated microbial communities from peat moss isolated from Minnesota, USA - S1T2_Fd - Sphagnum magellanicum MG | ecosystem: Host-associated > Plants > Peat moss > Unclassified... | reverse complement strand
TTGAAATTTTATTTAGAATATTGGAAATTTTCCATGCTTTTTACATTGCCATAATTTTTTATTATAGTTCAATGGATGCAAGAGCAAATAGTCGTTAAGCACACTTCTATTAGATATTGGCAATTTCAAGGCTAGCATTTGCCATAATAATAATGGCAATGGATGTTAGTTGCCATTTTATCATACAAACTTAATAGATATATTGGTAATTGCAATGATCAGATTGCCCAGAAAAACAATTTTGCCAATAATGATAATATGCTGGATGCCAAAGGTATTATTATGATGCATGTGAAAATTGGCTGCACCAAAAACCCTAACCATTATGAACAGGGAGAGGGTCTGGATACTGGAACTTATCAACATACAAAAACAAAGAAATAATTTTCAACAGATTGATACCTACTAAATAAGTAACTTATTACTTACTTACAAGTTGAACAACGTTGGGCTATATTTGCCTGTCTCCGGTCTATTCCCATGGTCAGCTGTATGTTGCTATCTCAAGAGTCACAAGCAGTGCAAACATCAAGATTTTCAGCGGCCAGGGTTCTCATGGATACATGCAAAATGTCGTATATAAAGAGGTTTTGAAAATGTAGTTTGTAATTGTAATTTTGTAATATGTACCGTCAAATACACACACACTTGTGCATTAGGCACGGGGTTCAAACTAGTGTGGAGGTATTTGTCTACTTGCATTAATATGTAACGATTTTTTACATCAAGGTGTTAGTATGATGTGGTTAACTAAATGCACTGAAAGCCCTCCTTTATCAATTTTACAAGCATTTTATAAGCAAAGTCTTACAAACATTTTACAAGCAAAGGGTGACAATAGCCTTGTGGAAAGCCCTAACCTCATCCATTTGAGGCAGACATCATTGCCAATGAGACCTCTTCTTGGCTTGGTGTTCTTTCATATTCCCTGCACTCTCTTGGCACGACTAGTGAGGGGTTTAGGACCTAAGCTTGGGGTTCCGATTTGGGCTGGTGCATTTTTCCTCCCTTCCGCTTTTGGGCGTTGTCTCGGCTTTGGACTTTGGTCCTTTCTTTGTGTTTCTCCCTTTCCCTTCTGGATTGGTGCTTTTTCTTTTATTTAATTGATTTGTTTTTCTGATTAAGTAAGTGGCACGGATGTGGCGGAAGACCTCCTCCTCCTTCTGCTTGCGCGCACGTCCACAAACGCTACTCCACAACGCGAAGATCTCTCCCGTTTGAAGAAGTTCCACAGACGCGGACTCCGTTCTAAGGCTTCACTCACGTGGAAGAAAATCATTGACTGAGCAGAGCAAGGAATTAGAAAGATTGCAAGAAACTTTAGAAGCAAATTTCACTCTTTGAGATTCTGCATCGTCTTTCTCTTGACAATTTTGGGAAGAAACTGGTGGCATGGAGATGCTGCTCACGCTTCTTCCTCCGGCTTCCTCCGCGGTCGCGCTCACAGATTGCGGCTACGGGCGGGTCGCATGTTGGAACTCATCAAGTTCAGCTGATTGCGATTCGCGGACACTACCTTTTGCTTTGCGAAATTCGGGAATTTCTTCGCGTTCCTTGGCCGCCTCTAGGAAACCGTTCGTGAGATCGCAGAGAGTGGGAAGAGGAGGGGCAGTCAAGAAGATAGCGGCTTCGCTTACGACCGGAGAGGCAGGTGAAGCTTCCTGCTTGTAATGTGAGCCTTGTTGAGCTTATACACTCTTTGTTGCTTCTTGCTTCTCCCGTTACATACGTTGTGCCGAGACTTTTACTGTGTCCTTCTTCCACTGCTGCTGATCAGGAGAAACGGAGTTAGGTTTGCAGCTAAAATGGAAGCCACTTCTGTAGATCCGTCCGTGACTGTGGAGGAGGAGGCGGAGAAGTTGCGGTCTGCACCAGAGAGCAAGGTGGATGTATCACAGCATTTGGCTGTGCTCAAAACTGCGGCCAAAACCAGGAAAGTGCCACCAACGGAGCTTCTTGTTGCTATCAATGCAATAGACAACGCCAAAGTTGATCCCTCTGACTTCTTGCAGAGAATTGGAGGCACAACAGAGTCACCCGGGCGCACATGGATGCTCATCTTCACAGCGGACAAAAAATTGGTGAGTATCTCCACAAGCAAACCGCACCAAAACTGGGCCTTCAAGCAATTTTCTCTGCTAGTACAGCTTGAAGCACAAAGTCCCTGAAATGCCTTGGTTATTGAAACCTTCTTCTTTTTAGCTGACAATCTAAAAACACTCACCACTCCGCATGAGTTTCACAGGTCAAGGATGCCCGGGATGGAGGTCCTGGTGGAGGCTTCTACCTTCCTGTCACAGCTGTTCAGGGCTTTGATGCGGTGGTGAGTTTTTGCTTGATGTATAAAGGACATATTCTTCTTGTTCTTCCAATTGCAAACCTGTGAACAATTGTTAGTGTTGTATTGTTGGATCCGTATGTGTATTTTGCATGCATACATGTGTTTAGTGCAGTAGTCTGTTTGTGTTGCAAGCTCATGCTGGAATTCTTGAGCAGGCAATGCGAAATACAAATGGGATTTTCCTTGGTCCAATTGGCTCACTGGAATTTGAGGGAAGATTTTCATGGAAGAACCGGATATTGGCCTTCCTATATGAGAAGCTCATAGTCAAGGTAGGCCCTTTGGGCCCATTCACGATAAACATAGAAAAGAAGGAAGATGCTGGACGGACGCCTGGAAATGCGGACCCTTTGTTTGTTTGGTTTTATGCAGATGATGAGATTCTAGTGGCTAAGGGAAGAAGTGGAGGTGTTGCATTTTGGTGCCGATGTGCTAGGATTCCACAATGAGGATGACACAGCCTTTCCACTTCCTTTTGAATATCTAGATCTGGAGATGTGTATCATAAAAGATCTATTTGATGATCAAGTACTGTACCATAACTGTTGATGGAGCTTTGTTTTCAAGAATAGTTGGTAGCCCTTTAGTTTGGTGAGTACAGGGCCAGGAATTCCTTTGATGGCAATGCCTTGTCACCTGCATTGTGATCCACAGACCATCTTCCACAATTACGCACTATTCACTGAGGTTCTTGTAGCCAATACTACTTTCTCATGATTGATTTGTAATTGGTCTTGTGCACCTCAATTACATTGGAAGAATCAGGCATTTCTATTGGCTCTCGAAGGTTTATATGTGGAGGTTGGAAGTTAATGTTTATAGAGTCTGAAAAGCAAACATAAGCTCATGCGAGCAGGTCACCAGTGTTGCGCACCCTCTTTGCAACCTTACTTTGCCAATTTCCCAGGTCCCATGAGACTGGGATGTCTTTCTCATCCATCAACACCTTGTCCTAGTTGGGGGGGTGATACAAACATCTTCAGAGTATCTCTTTTCCTTTTCTTTTGACCAGTCCCTGATTGTCTGAAATGCACCAGCATCATCTCTTTAGTCAAGTGAGTGAACCCACTGCACTTGCCGCTGGGATACTGTGCTGGGGACAGTTGGGGGGTATTCTGTAATATTCATGGTCAAAATCTCTGTCCCAGTTGTTTCATGGGTTGAGGGGGAGGGCTCTATCTCTCTCCAGGTTCAACTGAATTTTCCATATTGTGACAGGCAACAACTGCATGACTGTGTGTGTGCTCTGAGAGACAAGAGTACTTCAAAAGATGGAGAAACTCAGGTATGCAGGGACCTAACACAACATTTTTTTTCCCCAGCTCAATTTTTAGTTACAGCTCATTTCAGGAACAAAAAGAGACACATGTGCCTGTATCCCTTGACTCTCAGTGGGTTTGAAACCATGGATTCTAATCCAGTAAAGTTTTTATGTGCAACAAACGGCATCCCACGCAACAGCAGATGGAGTGCTCATGCTCAAACATAACAATCCATCTTGTCAAGAGGAAGAGTGAGAATTGATGTTTCCACTTGCATGAACCAAAGTAAACTACAATCGTATGTTTCGTCCCTCCAGGGATTGGCACAGAGCTCCAATGAGAAAATTCGGAAATTCTAAGTGCATGTTATAAATGTTTTAGATGACATAGATGCAAGGAGTAGACATAATTCTCAGGACAATAGGTCTCAAGCCTTGGTATACAAGTCCTACCTCCACCTGCTCCCACGCAGAAGGGCAATGCTGCCAAACTTCCGTGCTAAAAGCTGGAACTTATGTGACATGCTTAGATGATGACCTGCAATTGATTATGTGGATGTTGGAGAGTTTTCCATTCATCTGGCAAAGACAGTCTAAGAAGAAAATTTGCAGTGCTTTGTTGGCGCTGCCTAGAGGAAAAGAGACATTTCATCTGTGTAGGATTATGGGATAAGATTTTGGCTTGAACTGGGAAACCAATCTGTGGGTGACAGCTGGAGACCATGTTGTACTCTCTAGGCTGCTAAGTTTTTTTTACCAAAACTCATTTGCAATTCAAAATTACCTAACCAAGTTACAAGTTGCATGGTTTTATAATCTTTGATGATTTTGTTTGAACATGTAAACCTGTCATAAAGGGCAGGGAGCCATTATGTTTTGAGCTGTGTGTTAAAATAGACATCCCTATCATAAATGTAGCAATGCCATGTAGGGAGTTGGGGCTAGATTTGGGAACAAGAAGAAGGAAAAGAGAATACTGAAGCAGGATTTTTGTTACTCCAATCAGCAATTGCAGCCTGTTTGTATCTATGAGATTGCAATAAAAATCCCCAAAACATGTTGGAAGGTAACAGGACAATTAGTGTGGGTCATAACCCTATAAGAGTGGCTCATACAGTGTCAGAGACCTTCACCTTCATAATGACTCGCAGTGATAAGCTGCCATGCCTACCTACCTGCCAGGCCATTTATCTACACTTTATGCATCTACATTTTTGTGCAGTGACAGTTGACACATAGGCCTGCATCATCATCAGCAAAAAAATCACCTTCCACACACTGAGGCAAGATTAGACATAAGTTCCAAAGGCCAAATTTTGACCAAACAAGGCTGCAGTCATATTGGCTGACAAAAACATGCTATGAATGCTTGGGTTCTCAAACATTAAGTCTTGCAACAAGGAGAAGAGTTTGAAGCACTAGCACATTCCATTTCAAGAAGAATTGCGTTTTGGAAATGTGCCTCCCAGGGGGAAAATCCATTGACCATGAGAAACAACTAGCTACAGGACCGAGAGATACTTGCAACTATTGGAAAATGATCTGATCAATGGAGAAACTCATAGGGATAGGTGTTCAATACCTCCACCATTCAAGATTGAGTAAGATGCAACAATCATTGTGGTTTCCATGTTTAACATGGTTTCCAAGTTGAATATTACTTATGACTATCTAGAACCTTCCAAAAACTGGAGTTTTGAGGCAGCCAGAGTACATGTAGTGAGATGAGCTGATGCTAAGGCTAATGACATTTACAGTACCCATGTGAGGGCAGATTGAAAAACACCTTAGCAAAATTGTGACCGTCCAAGAAAGTAAACTTGTCCCGTGCATTTAATAACTAGTCTAACCTTATGTACCACAGAAATTGAGAAATGACATAAGTTATTGGACTGGATGTATCAGAAAAAATAAGGACATCCTAACCTCTCCGGGTGAAAAATCTTCCACCTTTCTGTCCTACCCCTGTGCCTGCAAGACCTGCAGCCAACACAGACTTTGTGTCTGGCCGCCAAGAGAATTCCATCAAACTCAGGAAACGGTTGCAAAGAGCAGGTGTAAGCTCTGAATACCGAATGTTGTCACAAAAGGTTACCCGCAATCTTTGCAAGTCTTTACAAGCTTGTACAACCACCACTAACCCTGCGGTAGTAATGAGTGAACATCCAGCTAAACCTAACAGCCTCACACTCTTGCAACTTGCTGCCAAGCTGAAGCTGTCATCATCCAAGCCCCAGCAATCCTGGAACTCAAGCTCCTTTGTACTTACACAAACAGCTAGCAGTGCAGCAAAGCCCACACGGTCACGAAGGTCACATCGCACAAGTTGGAGTTGGTTGATTGCTTTGCATCGGCCCAAGCGTTGGATAGGTCCAGGATTTCGATCGATCTGTTTACAACCTTCAAGCTTCAGGGTTTTCAAGCAAGTCAAGAACGACAAGGCTGCCACCCAACCCTCATAGAAACCCTTGTTAGACAATGTCAACTCTTCTAACATTGCACAACTTTTGCCAATTGCTGAGATCCCTTCATAGCTAGCTTCACATCCACTCAACTCCAATCTCACAAGGCGGCGAAATGTTCGGCTTAGGATCGTGAGCCCAATATCAGTGAAGGTACAGTGATAGAAGCCTGTGATGGACCCCTTCAGTCTCACAATCTGTAAATTCTCACATGCGGAAATTGCTCTGAGAGTTTCATCAGTGCACTGATAGAGCTCCAGTTCCTGAAGCATTAGACAATTCTTAGCAATGCTTGAAATCCCTGCCTCTGTCCATGACTTGTTCTTCTTCATGGAAAGCTGCTGAATTGGGCCAGTCCAATTCTTCGCCACCACCGAAAAATCCTGTTTTGCCTCAACTTTGAAGAATGAATCGTTGTCGTCTTCATCGTTGTCATCATCATTGTCTTCTTCTTTTTCTTCATTGAAACCTTTGGCTTCTTCTTTCTCTCCATTCTTCTTTTTCTTCTTCTCCCCTCTTTTTTTGCTGGCAGGAGTGAAATCAAAATAGTTGTCCACCACTTCACTCAAACCCTCAACCGCCACAAACCCATCACCACCACTACCAATACGAATCTGTCTTCTGACATCCACGACACATAGTCTCTGTAACCCAGGGTAAGAGTCTGCCAAGATCTTGAGACCTTTGTCTAACCTTGCTGGAGACAGCTGCTGATCCTCTATACAACGTTCAATGGAAGCTGGATCAACTGCATCAAAGCTATGGAAACCCCAACAAATCCCCCCACCCCAAGTCCCCCCAGAAATCTTTTACAACACAATCAGAGAAAAGAATCCATCACAAAATGGACAGGCAAAAAGAGAATTGATCACGGCAGATGTGGAGGAGCATAGAAGCATACAATCATACCTGAGCTGTACAGTGAGGCCCTGGTGTGTGAGCAAAATCGAGGAGCCTTTGTTACTAACTGCAGGAAGCACGACAGAAGCTCGCGTGAGGTCCACGTCTGTGAGATTGGGGAAACGGATGCTCATACGTCCTGTCTCCAGAAACGTCCAGTCCTGTACTTTGATGGACAACCGCAACAGACCGTACAACCGCATCCATCTCTTGCATACAAGCGAGTAGTTGGAGGAGGAGGAAGACGACGAAGGAGACAACAACCTGAACACATGTAATAGAATCTCATCGCTCAAGACACTCGTCACGTCCCCCCCACTGCTTGTCTTCCATAAATCTATCTTGTTTCCTTGACCTTTGCTCCGCATTGCTGATCCTTCTTCTTCTTCTCTCTCCGTCTCTCTCTCTTTCTTTGTCTCTCTCTGCCTCTGTCTCTCTGTCTCCGAAATTCCAGGCCCAGAAAAAAAGAAGCAAACCTCAATCAAAATCCTCCTCGTACTCAGAAAATCCGTCTCTCTTTTTTCTTCAAGAACTGGCGACGGGAGTGAAGTGCGCTCGAGAATTCTCGAGCTCCATCGCCGAACCAAAACCTCGAAGAAAGAAGAGAGCAGCCAGCGATGGCAGTCCATGCAACAACAAAAGGAGGAAAAAAACAACAGCACCGCACAATCTAGACGAGGAGGTAGATCTTTCAATATCTATCCAAGTCCGTAGATCTAACGTCACCCAATAAGTAATATATTCGTATCTAGGAAAATCATAGATCCATGAACGCTAAGTTATTCAGTCAGGGAGTTGAGAACTGGAATTAGGATAGCAGAATCTAGTATTGGAGGTAGATCTTCCAGTATCTATCCACATATTTAGATCTAACATACCCAATAACTATCATACTGGTTTCTAGGAAAATCTAGATCCATGAACGCTAAGATATTGAGTCAGGGAGTTGAGAACTGGAATCAGGACTAATCTAGAATTGGAGGTTGATCTGCCAATATCTATCAAAAATTTTAGATTTAAGGTACCGAGTTAATAGCATACCAGTAATCTAGGAAAATATAAGATCCATGAACGCTAAGTAAATTCATAGTCTGGGAATCCAGAACTACAATTATCATAACCCCAGCAGCACAGCAGAATCTGAATCTGCCAATATCATCAAATTTTGTAGATTTAGAGTACCTAATGTGTGGTATCTAAGAAAATCATAGATCCCGTGAACGCCATGTAAATCGTAGTCAGGGAATCAAGAACTGGAATTACCAACCCCACAGCACAGCACAATCTAGAAAATGGAGGTAGATCTGCCAATATCTATCAAATTCCGTAGATTTATATTGCGGTATGAGTATCTTCGAAAATCGTAGATCCATGAACGCTACAGTAACTTTACACGTACGAGGGTCGGGAACTGGAATTAGCAGCCCCAAAGAAAAGCGGGGTAAATATAGAAGTTACCTATTGCCGCCCCCAACGGTGTCAAGAAAACGAGGAGTTACTGTGCTGAGTAAAAAGACTAAAGTATAAAGTGAAAGAAGAATCGTAAGTTGGAATTGGTAAAAGATGAGGTATACTTCTTCTTTTTTGGTTCTTCTTTATTTCTCTCTCTTTTCATTTTCCTTTTATTTTTTAACCCTGTCTGTATACAAACAAGTGTTAGAACTAACTACGGTTATATACAGAGAGTGTTGAATAGGCAGAAAATAGGGTGTGTAGGTATCCCAAAAAAAATTGTTATGGCCAATGAAATTGCTGGATTTGGTGATCTCAAAAAAATTCCTTAATTATTTTGAGTGAACTTACAGTTAAATGTAAGGTTTTTTTAAAAAAAGGCCAATGAGATTGCTGGATTTGGTGGTTCGAATTTTTTTTCTTAGTTATATGAAGAACTAAGGGTTCAATGTGTAATAGCTATTTCCAAATAGGGTTCTAGCATATTACTTGTGCACTTTGTTTGTGTAGATACTAGATACCTAGTTAGTTGTGGGCATAGGATGGTAGTTTTCTTTTAAGAAGTTGTTGGTCTTATTAGAATATGGTTTTCTTTTAGGGTTAGAAAGTTGTGTGGTTTTTAGGTTAGAAAAGTTGATGTGTGGAGTGGGGGAGGTGGTTGGGTGGGTTTCACAAATCATGAAAGAAAAAGAAAAAATCATCATTCTCATCATCACTTCTTCTTTTTTCACTTGACAAGACTAGGTCAAGACTCAAGGCTTATATGATCACACAAATTGTTAGGTATAAAGACCAAGCAAGGGGCCAACAATAGTAGCAATAAGTCGTTAGGGATAGTCCTCGGTTGGAAGTGGGAGTTGCCCCACCTAGAAGAATTTGTCTAAGGGGCCTCCTTTCAAACTTTGCACCTACATCATGTTAACTTTCTTCTTCTTTTTTCAAATTTGTGAGCTAGATGGGTTCATTCTCATCCACAAGAGAGCTTCATCAAATTTGGCTATAGGTGAGATAGGAAAGTAGAAAAAATTAGGATTCCTTGCATATTTTTGTGACATGTTGAAACCTATTATCCAAATGTGGCAAGCTGAAACACTTTGGCCATGGCCAATTAAGCGAAAGAATGACTCTACTAAAGGAACATGTGCTTAAGGAATGGATTGGATTACATCACCTCTAGTAGCTTATAGTTCTCGAAACAAAACATGTTTGGACCTTGAATTGATTGCATTTTTCTCATCAATTTGCATGGTAGTCAGGATAAGTACCATTGATGTGTTAAATGGTATGGTATGTCATATTCATATGTACACCCATTTGGATGGTAATATCAAATTTGTAGGGAGAAATTCATTCTAAAATGGACTATGAAATTCAAAATATTTGGTGTGCGATTTGGTAAAGGGAAATGGAAATTGCTACTTTATCATGACTACATTTAGTTCCAACATTTTCAACAAATAGGTATTCTATAACTTTTCATTCTTCTTTTTATTGTGAATAAGAAAAAAACTTAAGTGTTCACTCTAATAACTAACTTCTATCCTTATAACTATTTCATTCCTTTCCTAATAATTATCTTCTCTTTTTATAACTATTTCACTCCTTTTCCCTTTCCACCAACATAGATATATAAAAAAGACAAATTCACATGTGCATTTTCATGTCCATGATATTTATATTAATTCAAATTAAATTTGACATAGACATAAATAATGATGAACTATTGAAAACCATCCAGGAACATAAGAAGAAGAAAAACAATAATAGTTGATCATCGCTAGTAATGCACAGCAATGCGGAGCCTAAGTTGTTTGAAAATTGCCTTCTTATTTGTGTTTTTACTTCCTTCTCTTAGAGTTGGTAGTCAGTTGCTCTGTATATTGAATTCAAATACTCTATTGTGGGCTCTGTACATTGTTAAGGAGAGAATGTACAGAAAGATGCAAGAGTCCATTTGGCCTCACATTATGAGGACCGTTCACCAGTTGTTATTTACTGTGAGCTCATTATTTGGGAACTTGATGGAACAGTTTTTTTGTCCCACATTTTGAGGAATGTTCGTTTCTTGGGAATTCAATGGAACAATTTTTGACCCCACATTTTGAGGAATGTTCATTTTTTTTTGGGGGGGGGGAGTATGGAACATTTCTTGTTTTAACTCTTTCACTGGTGGTTTGAACCCGTGCTGGCCCTGTACTGATTTTCAACATAACAGCCTGGTCTTGGTATTGGGTACTTTTTTCCAAACTTTCATACCAGCATTGCCGGTCTCTTTTTTTTTTGGGTGAAAATTTGTCAAAAGGCAACACTTGCTCAATTTTTTGGCCAAAATTCCCTTCTCCTTTTTTTTCTCAAAAACAAGTTGCCAGAATTCGCCCTTTTTGGGGGAGGGGGGAAGAGTGTGGCCACACACATCTGTCTACTGGCTACACTTTTAATTGTCCCCTACAAAACTATTTCCAATTAAGTTGAAATCTGTTCAGAGAATCCACTAGAAAATTGGATGAAAAAATAAATACACTGGTCCTGACATAGGGTACTTTTTCAAACTTTCATACCAACCTCATCCTGGTATTGGGTCCAAGGCTGATTTTTGGCTAGTGTGATTCCTGGCATTGAGACTGATAAAACTGCTGCAAAGCTGGTATTACTTGATGTCCCTACCAGGCTGGTATTGCCTCAAGTCATGCGATCGGTGATGGCAGGTGCAACAGGCCTGCAAATGAGACCAACACTGATTTGAACTTTGTCATAAGATACAGAGTCATTACACAAGATCTGCTTGTTTTCTGTTGAGCCTTTTCAACTAGCTTAGTGAAGACAGAAGTCTGATCCATGACATGTTAGCCTTGAATGAATCCTTAGAGCAGCTGCACCCATGCTCAGTTTGTGACCCTCCAACAATATTTCTTACATCCAAGATTAGTTGATTTAATTTTCCCAATCTCACCTATAAAACTGAAAATGGGACTGCAAAAGGTAAGAGACTACCAATAGCAACCCAACTGTACCAATCAAACAATCTAGACAATCAACAGCAGGTGTTAGGCGCTGTCACTTTTGCTAGCCTGAGCATTCTGGTGAAAAATGCCAGGCCAAAGCCATTTTGCTGAGCCAAACCATCATGTTTTGACTTTTCTTCATCCAAAATTTGCTGCACAAGTGCACCAGTGGGGTTACTCTTACAACTATTTGTTAGCTATATATTGAGACATAGACATCATACATTGACTCAAAGCGAGGAGTAAACAAGGCAACATTAGAAGGCGTGTAAGACTTCATTTTCTTTGCCTCTGTGATAAGGATATCTATAAAGGTTTAAAGACGTCTGGGCTTCAGTATTGACTGTTTTCATCAGTAGCCTGCATAATCTTGAAAGAAAAATTGACCACAGGTAGTGCAGACCTTTACAAGAGCATGTAAGAAGGGCTCAGATATTCAACTTAGATCAGCAGCTGCCATGTGTCTCAGTAACATGTTTGGAGATTTGACCATTATGAACACAAAACTTCAATTACAAGCTCCACCTTGCCTCAATTTGTGCCTGCAAATCATGTACTTACAAGGCTGTACTTGATAGAGCCCATGAACTCTCCCCATTTTCCTTGGCAAGACTTTTGAACAACTATCGTTTCCCAGTTAGTGAGTCTCCACTCCTGAGAAAGGAGCAAGGTAAAAGCCTGAATTGATTGGCAAGATAGCAAAGCCAAAAAATGATGGTCACAAAGTCAATGCAATATCTTCATGAGCACTCAGAATTTCTCCAAACTTAGAACTTAAATCAACCGGAAAGGAATTGAGGGATGGCTCAATAACAAGGTTATGAATCTTTCAGACCTAACAACATAACAGCAACCAATCCACACCAATCCACAAGCATGAAAAAGAGGAAAACCAACCCTAAGGAAAAGAGAAAACAAGACCAAGAACAAAACTGATTAGCAGTTCGAACAACAGCAACAGCAGCAACAGTCAAGTACAGATGATTGATCCAAGGTCCAACTATCATAAATGCTGACTGGAAATTGGGAAGTGAGTCAATTTCTTTCCCAAATCACCACATGTGAGAGTATTGAAATCCTAAGTTCCCTGTCAGAGAGATGCTTAAAACTCTTTTATGTTCAAACTTTCCTTTGATCATCTGTCACACTCTCCCAGAGATTTGTGAGCTTTTTATGACCTCAATCTCCTTTGCAATGATGAATTACACTCACTTGGGAGCTAATAGTGATCTGTTCTACTGGGGTGGTAGTAGTAACTGAGGACGAACACTGTCAAGCTCTGCCAACACCTCCTCTTCAGGCCTGTAAAGAAAATCAATCATTCTCCAAATCTGTAGCACCAGCAACAACCAGCACAGGCACACACACATAAGCCACCATTAAATCCTCTGCCAACTGCATGAACCCATAGACAACTAACAACCTGAAACAACCTTTGAGACCAGCAGTTCAGTCAAATCCAGCCTATGTTGCTAGCATGTCTACCTTCTGCATCTGAAAGCAAATAGGACTCACAACAGTAGTGTGTTGCCTACCTGCAGAGTTCCACCACCACCTGTGCTTTCACCATCATCTGACACACTGACAACTGTCCAGGGATCACTTGCATCCCAGTGGAAGTCCACCACCTTGTCCCTGCATTCAACCAATCCAAGTGTCACCACCTTCATAAAATCTCAGGAATAACATGTATGAATGCCAACAGAGTTTTGGGATTTTATGAACATTTCTACAGTGGTGTTCAGGGTCATGATCAGATCATGTGACAAATTGTACCTGTGTCCTGTGTGTTGAAAGAAGAGCCCTGCTGGGACCTTCGATGACTTTTTTGGTCTACCACTTTCCCCTGATTTTTTCCCTACCTGCATTTAGACCATACAGGGGATATCAGAGATGTTTCTTAGTGCAAGATCTGCCAGAAACCATTGATTTTGTATAGGGCACAAAAAAGACAGAGAAAAGGCTGTTACTTGCCTTCTCAAAGTCCCACACATTCAGCAACCCATCTTCTGCACAACTTCCAAACACAGAAGCCCTGTCTGGACACCACTGAACAGCCCAACAGCAGCTCTCAGCATCAAAGACCCCCTCCTGGCTGAATTGAACCATCTGTAGATTACTTGGAACTCAAGAAAAAGCCACCAAAAAGTTCGGCTCCAGTAACCATCTTACTTGCTCCAGAGGCTCCCAGTTACAACACCAAAATCTTATGCTAAAAGGGAAAAGAGGGAATTCAACTACATATTTTTAAAACCAGAAGAAGAGCAATTGGACAAAATGCCACAAGACAGCAAGGATACAAAAAGACTGCAGGTCATACCTGAACACACAAAACAGCAGCAGTGTGACCCTCAAACTGCTCAATAGGAGTACCTTGGCTATTGCTTGCAGAGAGCTTGCGGTGATCAAAGAGCCGCACTGACGCATCTGCTGACCTGGTTCCAGTTGCAATGCAGCTTAGATTGCCCAATAGAAAGAAGACAACAAAAGTTCAAAGACTTTGATTGTGATGTTACAATTCCAATGGGCTGACAATTGTGACTGCCACAAAAACATGTCCTCAATAAGGAGAAGTGGTACCCAGTGAGAAGCAAATTTTCATCATGGGCATTCCAATCCACACAATGCAGATCTGCATCATGTGCCTTCTCAACCTGTTCAAACATAAAGGCCAGAGCATTAGATTGCTCTTGTAATGGTAGAGCAGAAGACACATGCAAAATAAGGAAGCACTAGATAGTTAGACTAGGGACAAGAGTTGAGTGACCTTGAGAGTGGGTTCATGACCGGAACGTGCATCCCAGAACACGAGGCAAGAATCATCACCCACACTGCAGAACTCCTGCATACTGATGATCCCT
>Ga0116231_10010919_pt1 | contig 14280 bp, 10 predicted proteins | sample S1TSphgellanicum_2_FD_89695 | JGI IMG/M metagenome (GOLD analysis project Ga0116231, IMG submission 89695) | Host-associated microbial communities from peat moss isolated from Minnesota, USA - S1T2_Fd - Sphagnum magellanicum MG | ecosystem: Host-associated > Plants > Peat moss > Unclassified... | reverse complement strand
TTTTTTTTGTATAATTTTTTCTTTCTTTTTTTTTTTTTTTTTTTTACCCCCCCCCCCTTCTTTTTTTTTTTTTTTTGCTTCCCCCCCTCCCCTCCCCCAAAAAAAAATAACACCCCCCCCCCCCCCCATCTGACCTGCCATTCCCAGGTATGATTAAATCAGTTACCCAACATTCATATTTTGAGAAGCAACCCCAACAAGTAGATGGGTAGACTTCAAAACAACTCATCAATTGGATGGGTGCACCCAAAATCTACACATGCACATCCATTAGCTTGGGGCAATAAAAAAAAACCTAACTTGACCTAATTTTTGGTTTGTACTTGTACGCACCTTACAGATTTAGTCTGTAAGGTGCATTCAGGTTGACGGATTCAAATGATGTGGAAGGTAAGGATGGAGAACAAGGGTGTTATGGGAACGAGAGCCTGAAGTGTAAGGATCATGTAGGACCTCAGCGAAGGACCTGAATTCCCATAACAGCCCTGTTCGAGGTCCTTACCTAGCATTAAAGATCTCGTAGAATTTTAAATGCCCAGATTCATTTGAGAAGGAGAGAATGCACCTTACATTTGAGGTTTTTCTTCTTTTTTATAGGAACTTATGTGTAAGGTGCCATCTTCTATTGAGTAAGGGAGAAGGGTCATTTTGTGGGCCATAACAACTAACCAACCCACTTTTTGCATATGAAAGTCCACAAGACATAGATACTTTGAGGAATACGAGGAGGTAATGAAGCTTTTTTGTGTGGAATTTCACCAACACAAAGTCTCGAATTCTTTGTCGCTAGGCTATTTTGTTCTTGAGAATAATTTGTCATACTTAGAAATTTTTTTTGTCATATTTAGAATGGCCAGGATTTTATATCCAAGATTTGGAAAATGTACAAAGGAATAAGGAAAAAAAAAAGGGGGAGAATTTTTGGGTGGTCAAGTTAGCTCAAACTACTAGATGCCAAAATCTCTCCATGTCAAAAACTGACCACCTGTAGCCAAATTTGGGCTAAATCTTCTTACGGTTGGTTGATCACAACCTGTGGTACAGAAGAAATTTGAGGGAAAAAAAAGGGAAAAAAACCTTGAAAGCAAGTCTTTTTAATTGGGCTGGCTTAGATTCTTTGCTTGCAAATTTTAGCATTTTACTACTATTTTTTTTCCCAAATTTGTTTCATTCCTCTTCTTTGCACTTTGATTTGCACATTGTGTTGAAATAGCTCTCTTATGAAATTCTTTAAATGAAAATCTCAAGTTTGTTTGGCTATTTAGGATATGAAATCACAGGATAATACTTCGGTTTGGTCTTTGAATTTTTTACCTACTCTGATGTGAAATTTCAGACCAGTTGCACCAGATCTCAACCATCATCCATCTTCTCAACATTAACATGAGCTTATGAGAACATTACATTAAAGGTTTCTAGTTACCACCAAACCAGGAGTTGATTGGGGAACTCTTCAGCAAGCACCCTTTAGTAGACATGTTAATTCTTTAGTTGAGAACTCTTCAATGAGCATCATTTATTCGATTAAAGAATGACTTCTTTGAAGGAAAACAACTAACTTCGATAATGCATGGTTGAGATGTTCCATATGTTGGTTCTATTAACTATTTTCATCACTAAACCATAAAATACAGCCACTTCAATAAGAGACCAAATGTGAAAGGTATTTTAACTTGATAGTTCGATTGGGATCTTTTTTATCCATTACCCCAACTGGACTACAATTTTATGAGGTGAAAATGAAGTTGAATCAATCATTTTGGGCATGTGATCAACCAAAAAAGGGTTGGAAATTATGACAATCATCTAGTGCATAAGTTCATCACACCATTCATTGACAAAGCATCCACAACCAGAGTTCCATGCCAAGACCACCCATTTCCTCACAATCCCCTGAACCTTATTAGAACATGAGAAATGGGTGCATTTGTGATTGATCAATCAATAACAGGTTGGTGGTCTAGTTCGAAATGCATGCAGTTGAGCACATCTAATGGCACCACAGAAAAATAAAAAAGAAATCTCCTTTTTAGTGCAAAGGATCCATTCAGCCTCTATAGTTGAAGGTTCATGCAAAGAGGAAAACAAGTCTCACAACACTTCCCATGAAAACACTTTCTAACCATCAGTCCATCCACAGGTTCATTGATGAAACACCCCTGAATTGCAGAAGCCCCATATCACCACTCAAATACATGCCAATTCAAGTATTAACAAATTGAGAATACAAAAACTTCAGATACAGCTGTTCAGTTTACCTTTGTAATAATCATCACTACAAACCTCTGAGCATCACCACCACTTAATTGTCTTATAAAGGGCTCCAAGCATGTAAATTGGAACTCTTGTTGTATATGACCAGAAACAACGGCAGTCTTTTAAAGATATGAATCACACAAATATCCAGTCATCACAAAGACAAAAAAGCCTACATAAAAATTCAACATCATCTACACTCAACCAGACTTATCTGCAGTTGATGAAATGGTCTTTGGGTAAAAAAAACAAAAAAGGAATGTTGTTTCTTCTTCGCTCTCACTATTCTGGACCACCCCCTGGTACAAGCTGCAGAAATCACAGATAAAAGTTATTACACTCCATGGTACTACCTTGGCCAAGACCCCACTCTGTCTAAACTTGCAAACCTGCAACTCTTTGCCATTCCATCCATCTCTCTCTGTGCTGCTGGTATTGTGTCATTACCTTCCCCAGTACCTTGCCCACCTGCCACTTTGTTGAAAACCTGAAACCTAAAAGCTATTCTCTATATCCATCCCTACATGCTGGTATATGCATTGCTTCCTCTATTGCACAAGCATACTTCCTGATGCCCTGGCTTCAACATCTTTAAGCATTTCTTGCTAGGTTAATACTCTGTAACAAAAAACCTTTTTCACTTGAGTCAAAGAGAGCAACAAATTCAGCAAGTTATTAAGGCAGTAGCATCATGAAAAGCACCAGACACTCACAATTGCAATGTTGTTACCATTGAGCAGTATTTGCTCCAGCTTTGTGATTCGTTGTCCTTCTGGTGTCATTTCACTATTCATCCCCACCAAGCAACCCACCAGATACGTTGCAATTTGCAAACGCAGAAAATGTTCAAATCCAGTCACAGAGGACAACAGCCAAAGTAAAAAGTTCAGCACATTTCTGTGTGTACTCATTTAGAATGAGAAATTCTGGAGTACAACAGAATTTTAGAGAAACTGTAGATAAGAAAAAGAAGCCTGAATTCATGGGTGCCAGAATTTCATTCATGAAACACTACTAGGTACAGCAGCAGAGAGCTAGAGGAAGAAGGATTTGAGAAATGTACAATTCAGTGACATCTTCAAGCACCATATTAACATAGACGTCAAAGCCTCGCAGAGTGCCGACCAGTTCCTTGTCCCCCTTCATGATCACCCATATCTTGGATCCTATACACCTGTCTATGAGCTCTGCTTCACCCAAAGCAAGCAAATTCCTGATCATTCAACATACACTCTCACCTCAGAAAGAAAAAAAAAGAAAAAGAACATCTCCACAGCCTATGTGACCAAAAAAAAAAAGATGGCACAAACGTTGATGACGAAAGGGCGACGAGTTTCTGTTCTCTTGAAAAAGCAGAAGACAGAAGCACATTTCACCAACTAGGCAAAAAAAAAATTTCCTTGACTGTTTCTTCTCATGGCGTATCACAAACTTCGAAGCTTGAAACCAACTCCAGCAAATCAAACAAAATAATCAGTGCCAAAGGGATGATTTGGAAAGGGAGCCAATGGTAATGGGTACGTACCAGAGGGCATGAGATGCGAAGGATTGTGCGCCATCGCAGCACACGATCAGGTATCTCCTCCTCAGCAGCGAAGCTTTCTTCCTTGGGCTCTTCCTCCGACGCAAGAATCAGCAGCAGCAGCAACAACAACAGAGCAGCGAGAACGCACACACAAAAATTAGGGTTTTGGGGGAATTAGGGTTTGAAGACTAGGGTTTGAAAATTAGGGTTTGAGTTCTGTCCCGCCGCGTCGTGTATACTATGAACTGATGTACAGAACTAGACGTATTATGTATTGTACGGTATATTTATACTATGGACGTAGAGTAGCCTGCTCTGTACTTATGTTCCAAAACAAAAGTTCCTTAAAATTATGGGCCCCAATACTACAAGACACCAAAATGTCCCAATTTTGGGGGGGGAGAAAATCCTTTGGAAATCATAAGAATTTTGTGATTTCAATGTAATCCTCATCACAAAATTTAGAGCACACCCTAGGAATAATCCTTTTTTCCATAGGATTTAGGGCTATGGTTGAATTTGTGTAAATTCATGACCAAGTCTTTAACCTAGTTTTGGTGCAAAATGATATCAAACATTTACCTCGTCCATTTGTGCAAATGAGTTGATTGGAAATGCTTGGGAGTCATTTCATCTTAGTCCTTGAAAAGGTATCACATCCTTTAGCACAAGCCAAGAAATATACATGAAGCATCGTCTATCAACAATAGACGACAAAATATGTATGTTGCATATAGGTCACACTAGTAGATCCTATTAAGGAAACAAGTTTGTTTTATTTTGTCCCATGGACATCTCCCGAACTACATGCTCTTTCTTGTGTTTTTGATACCAATAGAAAGCTCTCAATGAGTACGAATGCACTGAGGTGATTCCATAATGTCTGGACTTGCAATGCATGAGTTATTCCATAGGTGGAGAGAGACTTCCAAAGATGAGGCCCCCCCACTCTAGAAGCTGGAGAAGATCCAGAGAAGAAGATGCTGAAACCAACAAATTAGAGAGAGTACAAACATAAGATCAAATCGAAGCAATGCATTTATATACCTTCATGAATATCATCCTAGACTTTCCTAATTCTGATTTTCAACCCATCTACCCTAGACCCACAAACCATGGCAGGTTCTATTGTTCCAGTGCCTATCACCTCCAGCGTTCCACTTCTGATCAGCCAATGATCCTTTACATGCTCACCACTCCTACTTCCCCGCACAAATTTTCCTTGACAAAAATGAGATCTCTGAAGTGCCATCATGGTGACCTCACAAAACTCTACTCTTCTTGTGGCAACAAGCTTTGGCTCACAAGCTTGTTATATGTAACCTTTCTACACTAAATGCCAACACTCCTACTTTGTAACCTACTGCAAGGAATACATCAGGCTGTGTTCATTGAGAACTGCCCTTCACAGGAACTATGAGTGCTTAGAATATCTTTCAAGACCATGTCACCATAAGTGTTGTCAGATTTCGTTAGTGTACTCATGAAGCTTTCCACATCTGCTACTGGAAGCTTCTCGAGTGCTGCCTGAAAGATGGTAGCCCACTCTTCGCTGCTGACTGCCACACCCTGCTGAAGTAAGTCATTGAGATAACTCACCACTTCACCATGTTGACCCAGTGTGCAACATGATGCTAACAGCACACGATAAACATTGACATTGGGTGTGCCATCGGTGTTTTTCAAGCATCCAACCATCCGCTTTACTATCTGCATCTGTGAAAGACAGTTCAAACCAGAAAGAACCACATGGTCAACAACTCCAAACAATCTGATGGTGGAATCCTTCACACCTGATGGGAAGAACAGGGAACAATTGAGGGGAGAAGACACATGCATGATGATACACAGGTCAGCATAAGATGCAGAACAGCATACCTGTCCAGCCTTGAGAAGGGGTGCAATCATCCAGGAATGGCGCTGGCAGTGAAGCCCAAACCCATTTCTCACCATCTCTTGGAACACTTCATGGAAGTATACCCATTGCTCACAGACAGTGCATGCACCCAGCATTGACTCATATGTAAACTCATCTGGTGTTAGTGAACAAGTTCCCTCCTCATATGTCTTTTGCCTGGCAAGTCTCCCCTTCTTCACTCCTTCAAAAATCTCTAGAGCATCCTCAAACATGCGGTGACGACCATACAGAGAAATCATGATGTTACAGGTGCCTACATTAGGTGTGCACACATACTGCATCTGCCGAAAAATGGCAATGGCACCATTCCAGTGGCCTGCTTTCTCACAAGCTCGAATCAGTCCTGTATAAGTTACCACAGCTGGCTTCTTTGAGGAAAGCATCTCCAACCTCTCCACCTGGATTCCAAACACAGAGAATCATGGTTCCAACAAGCAGAGCTCTGCAGATAGCTCTGCAGAATCCTCACTACTCCAAAAATACAAAGAAATCCCACTTCTAACAAACTCCATGTTACCAATTCATCCACACTAACTGAATTTTGGGAAGACAACAAAGAGGGAGATAGAAGACTGGGCATCCCACAGTTATTGAGGCATCCATGAAGAACCTGATATGCATTACAGTTTACCACTGGGGTCAATTAAAACACAGCAATTGACAAGCTGTGGTGGCTCGCTTTCTGCACATATCAATTGAATCACACCGATTGTCAATCAACAAAGACACTTAATTCGTACCTGAAGAAGGGCTTCAGACCAGCGGCCCACAGTACAAAGAGTACAAGCCAGTGCATAGTACACACCAGCACAATCCACAAAGCCTCTCTGTCCCATGTCTTTCACCATCTCCACAGCCTTATCAGCTTCACCAGCCTTTCCAAGTGCCTCAACAAGTGCTGCCACCCAAACAAAAGCCACTTCATGTGAGAAAAGCTGGAACAAACCAGCCAAACAAACATCAACCATTTGTTAAAAGCAAAAACATACAAATCTTTCTCTGGATCAGTTTTGTTGTTGTGCACTGCAAGAGCTTAGTGCTCTGTTGACAAGCCTGGACATGTGGGTTGCTAACTGCTCACCCCAGCATCTCATCTTGAAATTATCTGTTATTGAGTTTGAAACCAAACTCACTATCAAAACAAACATCTGGATGGTGCTCTATTGCAAAGACTTAATTAGAGTTCCTGCACACACTACATATCCCATGACAGGGGCTTACGAGGTTGCACATTATGGTCACTTTTTTCTTTGGGAGATGCTTTCTCTGGTAAAAACAAATCCAGAAGCAACATTCCAATCCTTCAAGTATTTTCCCTACTGCTGGCAATACTAGGAGAAAGACAAACATACTCATAAGATATGGGTTGCCTTTGTGGAATGAGAGAGAGAAGTGATCATGGGATAAAGACCTTTAAATGTAAGGGCATTGGGAAGGAATCCACCACGCTCCATGCGCTCATACAACTTCCATGCACTGCTCACTTGCCCTGATTTGACCATTACCTTCACCACCAACACAGCACCTCCCTAAGCTGAGCAATCCTTTATATTTTTCCCATCCTAGAAAACTAGGCCCAAACTACTGGTGGTTTCATGAGAGAAAGGGCAAAAAAATTACCTCAATTGAAAGGCCAAAAGAGGCAGAATTTGGTGCAATCCCCCGTGCTTGCATTTGTTGCATGGCCCACATGGCTCCTTGCCATTGGTGATGAGGCCCACATGCATTGATCACCTGTGCCCACACTGTCCAACCCTCTCAGAAATGCAAATTCATAATTTTTCTTCTGCTGACAAGTCACGCACTTACCATGCATCATGACATATAAATTCAAGAGGTACACAAGTTCTAATCACCTGGTTCTCAGGAAAGTGCACAAACAGTGCCAAATTCACCAGATAATGGATATCTAAAAATACAGAGTGGAACTCTATAACATACCGCATTGTACACCACAATGTCTGGGTACAGGAGACCATTCCAGTCATATCTCCTCCTAGTTCCCTTGATAGAATCCCGTTTGGGTCTTACTTGCAGAGCCTCAATCAAACCTAGTAGCTCTGTAAGATGGCCAGCCTGGCCCAGAGTCACAGCAATGCTGTGATAGGCGGCCATATCCGGATATGTCGAGAAATCCTCCTGACCCACAATACAATGAAATGTCACACAATAGGCACAGCTGCAAATTTCTGTCACTGTGCATTCCAAATGCTGAAAAACGAATGCAACAACCACAAATTACAAATCCATGCAGTTGTCTAAAGTACTCTGTTGCTTAGCAAAGATTTACATACACGCATGACATTGAACATGTTCAATGCTTCAACTGGGCGCCAACATTTCCCTAACACATCCAGCAGGGTTGTATATACATGCCTGTCAACACCACCCACAACTTATCTGTGAGATTGCAGAGAAAGCTCCACAAAAACACTTTGAAGCTAGCTACTTGACCACAGGGAAATGCAAACTGGATTTGATCAGGCAGCAATAAATGAGGGAAGTGCAAAGAATGGCAGACAATGGGGAAGCAATATACAAACCTGCTTTTGCAATGCCTAAAATGCTCACGACAGTGTACCCAATGAACAACTTGAATTGCACGTCGCCAGTTGCCTTTGTCACCAAGCAGTTGCACCAGTCGGAGCAAGCGGCCCTCAGTCCACTTGAGACGAGCACTATGCATAAGGCGTGATAGGAATATTTGGCGCATTTTGCCTATATCATTCAACCTGCACAAAATGCACACCCTCTAGGGCACCCTTTGGTCAACCAACTGGAAATGCCCAAATTCATCAAAAAAAAGTAGGAACATTTGACAAACAGAAAGAGAGAGCTGTACCCAGATGTGTTATGATTATGTGCAAGCCACAACAGACTGCACACACAGAATGCCAAAGAGAAAATCATGCTGCACAAGAACTATGGAAAGAGAAATCTTACTTATTTGTCAGCCATATAAGCTGCTCCTCCTCGTCGACAGGCTTCCGGTATACTTCAGTGTCAACATCATCTTGCACAATTCTCAAAATGCTGTGTGCCTCAGGGCTCAATTGATCTGCCTTCACATCCAAGATCTTCGACAAGGGCTCGCCCTTTCTTCGAGCTATGATCTGGCGTGCAATCTCTTTATCCTTTTTCCGCATTCGAGGTAGTGTAACTTCTTCATCCTCCTCCTTTCTCACCACCACTGGCCTCCATGCTGCCGTATTCTGAAATATGTTTCCTTCTGAGGTCTCCTCCTCTACCATATATTCCCTATCATAGCTCAAGTATTTTGCTGCTCCTTGACTCCTCCTTTCATCACATGCTGTTGTTCTTCTTCGTCCAGATTGATAATGATGATGATCATCATCATCATCACTCTGTTGTGCCCTCACAGCATCTAATTCACCTTCTGCTACAGTATTATCCCTTCCAGTATCGATCAAGGAGCATTGTGATGCGATGATCCCTGAATCAGGCAGCTGGAAATCCACCTCCCCAGAGGCTTGACCTAAACTCCCCGAATTGACCCCAAACCCTAATCTATCTCCAACGGATCGCAGTGCATGGGGATCCTCCTCCGCACTAATGATAACGACGCCAGAGGCTTGATCTAATCGCTCCCTATGTGCATGCTCCTCTGCAGATAGATCCTCCGCGCTCTGTCCACAAGCTAAAATGCCATTGCCGGAGGCTCGACCTAAACCCTGCAGTAAATTGCTGCTCCAAATTCCAGGCTTTCTGTATCCGACGGCATGCGGCGCTCGGGATTCCTCGCCATTCAAACCGCCACCAACTTCAGCAGCATCCACAACAACCGCCTCTTTCACTCTCCTCGCAAACTCCTCATTGAATTTATTCACTAGCAATATTCTCTCCTCCACGGCGGGTTTCAAGGCGGCTCGCTGCCATTTCTGCGCAGTCTTACTGAGTTTGGGCTTTGGCTCCGTCGCCGCAGCAGCAGCCGCAGCCGCAGCAGCTTGTGCAGCAGAAAGTTCAGCTAATTTTTGTAGTTTCCGGGCCCGACGCTTCCTTTTCCAATCCTCCTTCTTCCGCATATGGTGCAGGGTTTTGGCGTCGAAGCTGTTGACATCCACCTTCATTCGACAGACGGGGAACCGGACTCTGGAACAGCTCGTCGTCGCAGTATACTGCCCGGCTGCATTGGGAAGTCGCCATGGCCGCCACAATCCCACAGCGCTACTGAACGAGAGGCAACTTCGAGTTGCTCGCAAATCCATCCTAGAGCTCCACGCTCATTAATATTACGGAACTCAATTCCTGTACCCATTCCTCATGCTCGCAAGAGAGTTGCTGCAGCTTGCGATCAGACACGCACAGAACTCCCGTGCTCGCCGCGCATGCATCTCCAGCAGCAGCAGCAGCAGCAAACCAAGGGAGCTTGGTGGAGGAGAGGAAAGGAGACGACGACGTCCGATTATGAACTGGACTCCAGCTCGTCGTGGATGATTTCGTCCATGAGGATTACCTCTGGGACGGAGACAACGTCCGATTATAGACTCAACACCAGCTCCTCGTGGATGATTCGTCCATGAAGATTACCACTGGAAGGGAGACGACGTCCGATTATAAACCCTCTACACACACCTCCTCGTGGATGATTCGTCCATGAGGATGACTAGCTCTGGGAGGTAAGACCGCGTCCTTCCAAGAGGCCCTTCACTTGATTTAAGGGCGATTTCCCTTTTTCCAAGACCATTCCTCAAGGCCCTTCAAATGATTTAATGGGCACCTTACCTTAATAGAACCGGTTTCACATTATATGAACTGGTGTTTTTGGTGAAAGTGTTTAGACTGTTTACATTGAAACGGATTTTTTTTTGTGTTGAGAGTGTTGGTGTTTAGACCTATGATGCAAAAGTTATTTAAATATTCAACAAATTTTGAAAAAAGAATTCAATAAATCCAAAAAGTAATTTTTTTTTTTTGAGAATTTGAGGTCTATTGGTTGGAATTGTTGGAAAGCCCTCGATGAATAAGATTTAAATGGAGGTGATTCCATAATTTTTAGACCTAAGTTGTGAGAGATATTGAATTTAGAGTAAATTTTATCACTAAAAAATATTTTAAAATATTTTTTCACAATTGGGATTTATCCTCGTGATCTTGTTCACACTTGAATAGTCTTGCTCACACTTGGGCCAATGGCACATGCCACATTAGTGTCATCTAATTTAATGTAGGACAAAACCCAAGGGTGGAATATTTTCACAAAAGGGACAAGGTAGTAAGTAGTAATGGAGTTTTGCACCCCATTTTCAGAATGGCCTCATTTGTGGACCTTACCCACCGTGTAAAGTACTAGGTGAACACCTTATCATAAGCCTAAACCTACGTAGATCACATGGTAGTAGGAGTAGAAGCGATCTTATACCTATTATTTAGGAGTGAGAGCAATCTTGCACCTACCTAAATGGTAGCATAAGATTTGGCCTAGTCTTACAAATGAGGAACCTTACATGCATAAGGTGTCTCCTCTCCTCCCAAAGCGAATCACAACCGTCCATTTTGAACATCAAACAACACTACGACGACATCTATATGTTGGGGGCAAAGGGCCTTGAACAGGACGATCCTGGGAATTCAGGTCCTGTGCAAAGGCTCCCACCTCAAACGAGGCCCTCATTCCCAGAAGAGCCCCAGTTTAGGTCCTTAGTCCTTAACCCTACCACATATAATAGTAAATTCAATTGTTGGACAAAGTCATTAGTTGAGCCCCTAATCCAAACCTTGGGTGAAAATAGGGTTTTCTAGAGAGAATTGAGCATGAGTGATCTCCTCTATTATCATATTAAAAAATAGACCTATTATTATTATTATTACCTTAAGGGGCCAAAATCCCATAAGCTACTATACTCTATAATGAATCTAAACACAATATCCTTCTTGCCTTCGTAGGCAAGGCCAACAAAGGAAGGTAAAGTGTTTCAAAAAATGAAATGCTTGCCTTTCATGGACAAGAAGCCATGGCGAGGAACACGTGTCCCTCACCACCTACACTAAAAACAATCCTATAAGGCCTTTACAATGAACACCTTACTAATACATGATCACGGGTTTAATTTAATTCAACATGCTAACTAACATCATTCTACACCCATATAACATAATAACCCTCCTCTAATTATGCTTAAGTTTTTTGAATCTAGTCGCCCAATGTGATGAAAACCAAACCTCAAAAATGAGGCCATTTCCAATTCCAATTAGTAAAGATTTCCACATTCCCATTCATTATCTACAATACTTAACAAAAGGGAGAGTATACATCAAGTTTCAACATGGAGATGGATACCTAATTTATTATTATCTTAGAGCTGAAGAAAAACTCCAAGGCCAAGGCCACACCCACACGCACTCACTCAACTAACTCACTTGGTTGGTGAGCTCTTCTTTATGAGTCATTTTTTTTGTAAAGCTTTAAAAAAAAGGCAACACTACTAGAGAGACTTTTCAGCATTTTGTCATAAAAAGTTTCGCATATTCGCAAAAAAGAGTTCCTTTACCAACCCCCTTAAGAAGTAGGTTCATCCCCTATGGAACATGAAACCCTAACTTTATGAAAATAATTTGAAACCCAAATTTCACTCTAGCTATGAACCAAAACTCACTCCACTATCGGCCCGGCCCACACGTCCTATAACATAACATACACGTATCATCATTTAAAAATAATGTATGGAGTGTGTTTGTGTGTGTGTGTGTGTGTATTCTATTCTCCATTTTGGACAATCATCACATTTAAGGCATGGAACCCTCCATTTCAAAAAAAAAAAAGAAATAAATATTTTAAAAATTAATATATTTATATAGATTATTTTATTTTATTTTTTTATTTATTTTTTTTTCAAAGTGAATATGCTCTTGGGAAAAATTGATGTAGTTTTTTTTTTTAATTCTGAGAAAACTGGACTCTGGGTTCATGGTAACAATGCCTTGTGAATATTCCTTAAACTGAGGGACCAAATGAAAACTACATTGTTCTGGAGTCTCTTGGCCTGGGACTTTTGGTCTCAGCAGCCCCATTGAATGAGCCCTGTGCAGAGTATATTTTATTTAATTTTGTGATATCAAAATTTTGGAAACTTTTCCCAAAAAAATTTTTAAATAGCAAAATTAATTGGAAAAATTTCAGAAATTTCCAAAATTTCCCCCTTTTTTTTTCCAAGAAAATGACAATTTTTTTTGGGAAAAAAAATTGACCTCTGCTGTAGCTCTGGGGTTTGTGTTTTTTTTCTTTTTGGCTAAATTTACCCTGTTGGGCCAATTTGATTCTCAAAACGGCTAAAACTTTAATTGTATTTTTGGTTTTCTAGTTGTCAAAAAAATATATTAATTTTTTTTCTTTTGAAAAATTGCCAGATTTCTCTATTGGGTGCTAGCACGGTGGCCAAAAATGTGAAGGATCCTTAACTTTTTTTATTTTCATGTCCTGATTATAGCCAAATTTGGCTAAACTATCTTATAGAAGATTATCGCTTCAGCTACATCACACAAATTGGAATAATTTAATTAATTAATTAACTGGTAATTTACTAGGCCTGTTCTTTTTTCACAGTAAACCAATGGAAAGACAGCACACACCCAAAATATTTTTAAAATTTTCATTATTTAATCAAACACCTGACAAAACAAAATTAAAAAATCCTTTTCTTGAAAAATAGCCAGATTTTTTACTTAATATCTTGTTTAAAGCCAAACTTGGCTAAGTCATTCACTTCACATCATGCTTATAGCCAGATTTGGCTAAACTATCCTATGGATGATTGTCAATTCACCTACATCAAAAAATAATAATAATAATAATAATAATTTTAAAAATAAATAAATAAAAAGAAACACTCTCTGGTACCTACTATTTTTTATTTTATTTTTTTTCACAGTAGACCAATGGGAAGACAGCACGCAGCCCAAATATTTCTAAAAATTCAAAAAAATGAAAAATGAAAAATCCCCGTGTTCTATACTCCACTTCGAGTTTCCCCAAAAAATAATTAAATGGGAGAAGAAGCTCCGCAGCGATGGCGGACGTTCTTCTTCGCTCTCTCGCGCGCGCTCTTGATCTCTTGGCATTTGTGCATTTGCGAACAATTTTTTGAAACTTAGGATTGAAGGAGAGGATTGGAACGAGAAATGGGTAGTTGTCGGATTTTAGTTCCGGGTTTGTTTTTGGTAGCATTGTTGACGATTTGTGGCGGATTTGTAGCAGCGGATGATGCGGCCTCGGTGGCTGGGAGTTCGCTGCCGAGAGTGGCGTTGAAGAGGAAGGCGGTCCAAGATTTGCAAGGTATCCGAACTGCCAAGTTGCGAGCGGCAGCAGTAACAGCAGCGCTAGCAGCAAATGGTAAGCTAGGAAGAAGCAGCAATATTGGAGGAAGTGAATTGGATTTGGCGTTGAGCAACTTCATGGACACTCAGTATTATGGTGAGATTGGCATCGGCACCCCTGCGCAGAACTTTTCGGTTCTGTTTGATACTGGAAGTTCTAATCTTTGGGTCCCCTCTTCCAAATGCTACTTTTCGGTGCGTTTTTGTTTTTGTTTTTTGTTTTTTTTTTTTTTTTCTTTTTTTGCTTCTT
>Ga0116231_10010918_pt1 | contig 14282 bp, 8 predicted proteins | sample S1TSphgellanicum_2_FD_89695 | JGI IMG/M metagenome (GOLD analysis project Ga0116231, IMG submission 89695) | Host-associated microbial communities from peat moss isolated from Minnesota, USA - S1T2_Fd - Sphagnum magellanicum MG | ecosystem: Host-associated > Plants > Peat moss > Unclassified... | reverse complement strand
TGCATTGGTATTGCCGCCATAGCTAAATACAGAGGCCGGCCGGTTCTGCCATAGAAAATGCAGAGGCCGGAATTGTCGTCGGACAGACAGACAGACAGAACAAGTGAATTTATATAGTAGATTTCCCTACTTTGCGGATACCACTAAAAGAGGGGTTAGGGGGTGAAAGGAGGCCCAAAGACAGGGTGACTTTGCGGCTTATTTCTCTATTTTCTCAAGTACCGACCAACCAGACTGGTACCCCAAAACTGGTAGATACTAGTGGTGATACCAGTGTTGATATCAAGCGCAGGCCTATACATATAATATGCTACTATACCAGACCAACAGTGGGCATGCTTGCTGCACCTGTTTCATCAACAACAACAAGGGGTGTGTCACACTATGGCCTTGCCATTTTACTTTTAAAAAAGTATCTTAAGGCAAAAGAAGAATTATGGAAACTCAAATATTTCATCATGCAAAAATAGGTATAATCTTCAAAAAATCCTCTAAAAGAAAGCAAAGTCCTTCAAGATCATATTATAAACTCTATAATAACTAATCTCAAGTTTCAACACAAGCCAAAATATATCATCTTTCAAAAAAATCCTCATATAAAAATAGACCTATTAGGTAGGTAAGTAGGGGGCCAAAATCCCTGAAGCTACTATAATACTCTATAATGAATCTAAACACAATATCCTTGCCTTGCAGAAGGAACATTTCACATGGGAAACAGACAGTGGGATTTTAGAAAGTTGCATCATGTGTGCCCATTTCTTCCTTGTAAACAAAGAATTTTGCTTTGCGGAAGTTTTTGTTTGGTGCTTTCTATTTGGAGCTTGCCAGGTTGGGTTTGCTTGTTGCTGCTAGACTCCTCTCCCTGCAAAATTGAGATCGTAGGCTACTAGTACTTGTTATTATTAGTGGAGTGGATACAGATTTTGCTTTGCTCTTCTCCTCTCTGGGCGTTGAACCTCGGAGGATTTTGTGTGTCGGGTTGGGGTGATGGTTGTTTTGTTGAAGGGCTGGGCGGTTGAAGAATGCACGCACTTATGTTTGTGGAATGAATTAACGCGGACGGACGCATCGGGTTTGGTGGATGCGAATGAGACGAGACTTCTTTTGCCGTTGTTCTCGGTGGCAGGTATGCTGGAGTTAGAGTATCATCGGATTATAGTTTTGGAACTTTTGTCTTTTTCTTGCTGAGATTCTGTGACTAGCTCAGTTTCTTCTTGTCGTGTCTCCTTTTACGGAAGGAATGTGAGAGGTAGTTGCGGCTTTTCTTGGAAGGAAGAGGGACAAGAAAGGAAGGAGTGTGGTGGACAAGGTCGATCGTGCAATAGAGGTAGATTCTTGTTCTTGTTCTACATTCTGGACGATTTTTTTTGGCAAAAGAATAAAAGCCAGGAGCAATGAGAGCAGCTGTAGAGTATGTGAGACAAGAGGTAGGAGTGGTGTGGAGCGATGACGATGGAGGAGGCAGGTGGATTGTCACACGGACGCGGAACATGGCGAATCAGATTTGGATGGCGGGCAAACATTTGACTTTGTGGATGCTTGTGGTGGGATCGGTTCCGATTCTGTTGCCGGTTTTCATTTTCTCTTTCTTTGCCGGTTTGCTGTTTGCGGTTCCTATTTTGAGCGGGATCGGTGCCTGCGTCCTCTTCTTCCGTGTTTTGTATCCGTCCTTCTTCTCCAAGTCCCTGCCAAGAGGTGCCGTCTCAGATTTGCAACCTGCAGCACCTCTTGTTAATGAGAAGTCTGGAATTGCTCATGAAGGGGGATATGGTAGTCAAGACAGGACGTCTCTAAAAAGCTATGACGACGGTGATGACGAATCGAAAAGGATGCTGGATGCAGTCTTGAGTTTGCGATTGTCCGATGACGACAAAGGACCGAAGGAAGTTCAGGAAGTCGTCGACATCAGTCCTGGTTACCAAGGAGCAGAGACTGATATTGATGCTTTGGAAGTTTCAAGTGCGAAAGAAGTACCACACAACAGCCATCACCATGAGGAAGAAACAAGCATCGCCAAAGCAGGTCCTGACGGAGGCTTGACAGAAAGAGAGGAGGATTCCACGAGCTTTAAGGCAGCCCTTGCCGTTTGTGCTGAAGGAGGTCATGATGAATTGTTGGAGTCCAATGGGACCAGCAAATGGTCATTGCCACAGCAACAAAAGTACACCAAGGATTCTGAGAGAGGCAAGGAAGAAGCAGAGGTAGCTACGACATTTTCCCAGTTTTCATTCCCAGCACCTCCTCAACAAGCTTTGATGGCAGAAGCAGCAGCAGAATCTCTGGTTGGCTATAAGTTAGAGGAAAGGCCTGAGGAAGCACAGAGAAGGTCTGTCCAGGACGTGCTTAAAAGACAAGAGAAGTCAGAAGAGGACCTTTTGGCTAGGAAAATGCCAGGTGCAGTACCTCATGAAGAGGATGTTCCTGAGCAATCTCTTGATGCGACCAGTTCACATTCTGAGTATGGAATTCAAAGGCACCTTGATGCGAACCAGAATGGAGAAGCAAGGGGAAGCAGGGAATGGACAGCAGAAGCAGATTTGAATGCTACATGCTTGTTAGAGAAACATGATGACAAGGCATATGCTCCCACCAGTTCCTCCCCTATGTATGAGACACCACAACAACGCCACAGGTTCAAAGAGTTTGGGACAGGATACGAGGAGTGGCCTGGACACAGGAAGGATATCATGGCATCTCGTTCTTCAGAATTTCCTCCTGGATCAACTGTGTGTATTGAGAGCATTGATGTGTTTTCTGGAGAATTTGAGGGACTATTGTCTTACTGGCGGGCAAGAGACAAGGGCAAGCCATTACCTTCATCTCCTCCGTCAACTGGAGAGATTGCTTGGCATCTACGGAGTGAGATCACTGTAATACAGAAAATCCTTGGGGAGGCATTTCCACCCCAATTTTCCCTTTGGAAGGATGTGGAGAAGCTTAGTGAGATTGTAGGCATCGAGCTACCTGAAATGGGAGCAGTCTCTGACTTGACAAAAGCAAGAGTTGGTCTCGACCTTCTAAGGGTGGTAGTGGGTGTGAAAGATATAGATAATGCTCCAACTTCCTCTGTCTGATGGGGGAAATGAAAAGTTTGTTTGTTAGTGCACACTGTAAAATAGAATTCACCTTTCTGGGCATGTATGCTGTTTGGTGAATGTAAAGCACCTTCACTGTGGATGATGGAGTTATAGAGTACTGGCAGGATAAAATTAGGGTGGACACATGCTTAAGAATGTAGTTGAAAAGACTTTTGACCTGCATATCTGTAAAGAGAGGACTTAAAAATGGGCTGAGAGGGAAGTTGGACCTGAAAGGTTACTCAATAAAAAGGATAGATACTGTGTACATGTTTGGTTCTCTCTATTTCCTAGGTTTGTCATAGACCACTCTGAAATCATGTGCACAGAAGAACTGCCTTTCAATTTCTTGACATCTCATTGTCTTGTGTGGACAGACAAGAATGGACCCATCCAAACTCTGCCTGCCCCAGGTCAACCATCAGAAGGTGATGACAAGCAGTGTGACAGGTACAGTGAATATACCCAGACTTTCATGTTCTGGGGATTTCAGATGTTGATGCATGTGAACTCTATGATCAAATGCTTGGCTACTCCATGTCTTGCATGGAGACCCAGCCTGTGCTAGTTTGTTGGTTCTCTCTCAATGTCCTAGTCTGAGCTTCACTGTTATTATATCTTAAGATTGAATGACTTCTAATGCACCCATACACCTTCTTACAGTAAGCCTGCTGTACATCCCCATAACCAAGTTGGTGCATCCCTACTATGGTTATGGGGGAATGCCACCTTACCTACCAGGTATGTATGACACAGTCCACTACTTTAGGCCAGAGTGAGAGAGAGAACACCTGGGTGCATAAGCCACAATAATTTTGCATTGTATCTCATGTTAGTTGCAGGTATCTCAAGAAAGAACACTACCACCACTGCTGGAGCAATGACACTGCCACTGGTTCAGGTTCTCAACTGCATTCTCAAATTTGTGTTTTATCTACTTCTGCCATTCTTGCTTGGACAATTATCATCTTTGGTGGAAGAGTATGTCTTTGTGATGAAGGCAATCTCAAAATTTGTGTTTTATCTACTTCTGCCATTCTCACTCGACAATTGTCATCTTTGGTGGAAGAATCTGTCTTCCGCATGAAGGTAAATCGTCTTCTCTCCATCTCTGTCTCTCTTTCTCTGTGTCTCCCTGAATCAAGTTCAGAGTCCTTTGTCTGTCAATACCACTCACTTGAAAATACCAAACCCAATTTCTTGTAAAGTTTTTCAGTGCTGAATTTTAAGCTGAATTTTAAATAATATATTTGCAAATGCTTTTAAAGTCAAATATAAAAAGCCTTATTAGTAGAGTGATATTTAATCTTTCAAAAAGTAATCAGAACTCAGATTAAAATCTCCAAAATTATTTCAGCATAATGTTTTCAGAAATCAAAAGATATTCTTTTGTTTTTCTTTTAGCTTAATGTATATATTAAAGTAATTACAAGATAATTATCATCCCAAGGATAATAGTTTCAATAAAATTGAGTTTTGATCTCTTTAATTAAAATGAGTTATCCTAACATATATATATATATATATATAGACTTTTTCAGTTTTCATAGGTAATCTTTCTTTGATTTGAACAGATTTCCATAGTTTGCAATGTGCTTTTCTCACCATTCATTACTTGAGTTCACAAAATAACAACTCCATTTGAAAATGTTATGCATCGAAATGCATAGTGATGTTTTTCTTTCATAAGTGTATCAAAAGGACTATTGGTACCTATTAGCACTTGTTGAATATTTATTTATTTTAGAAAATGAGGTTTGACATTCTTGAATTTAAGTTTTCGAAATTTCAATAGTTGAGGAATAAGCAAAGGTAGATTGGTTAGTGATTGAATATTTGAGTGCTCAGGGCAAGTCAGATCCAAGGGGAGGGTTCCATTATTTTTGATGTCCAAACAAAACTTGAACCCTTGCTCTTGGCACATTTGACACATTAACAATCGTCAAAGATAGATTAGAAATGAGAAAGTTATAACCCTCCAAAGTAAAGGGGTTAAAAACTCAGAAAAACAAATCACCGAACACTACCAAAACCGATTCTTGAACACCCAAAAAATTCCTTGTATGTTGTTTTGTTGCTATTAGAGTTCCAAGATGATTTGTAAAACTTTAGGTGACGTTCCCTTAACACTTTAAATTGTTTAAAACAAATAAGAAATAAGAAAGTTATGAGGCTTGAAAATAGGAGGGTCCAAAGAGAAAAAAAAAAAAAAACATTTTTTTAAAGTTGAATTTTTTTTTTCCTTATTGGTTTTTCATTACTCCTTTTCCTTTGCACTTCAAAGATGATTTCTAGAGCTTGATGTAATGCTCCCATAACATTATAAATCACTCAAAATGAAGCACATATGATGAAAATATAAATAAATGTTCAATGATAGGCAAGTGATCAATGATGGGTCTATTTACCCTATGCAAAGTACACTTGTGTTGTGTATTTAAAATATAACCTAATGGTTGAGATTGGAGTTTCATTCTCAACCATATCAGCAAATTTCAATAAAGTTTTCTTTTTTTTTTTTTGGCTAGATTTTTTGCAAATTATTGTGTTAAATATTAGCCTTAAGTAATTACAGTGTTAAACTTTCAAACTACAAAACCCTTTTTGAAATAAGAATGGAAACACAAATTAAGAAATATATTTCTTTGTGATTGAAAAATTAATTAACTTAACATCCAAATTTTAGCAGTTTTAATATTAGAAGAGGAGGTTGCATACTTTTCAAAAACACTCTTATATATACATCAAACATTTAATAATCTTGTTAAAATAAAATAACATACATTCCCATCAAACAACACATTAACAACAACCCATGTCATGACTTGTGACCAATGTTGTTGGGTGGGTATTTGATTTTTAAAAATATCTATCGATCCTCATTTTGTAAATGTTTCAAAATCAAAGAAGCACCAATTTTCAATTATTAAAAAAAAAATCTTAGAAGAAGAATTGGTGGGTTTCATGAAAGAATCCATTAAGAACCAATGGTGGGCACCCATTTGAATTTTTTTTCAATTTGTTTGAGAACCAGAATAATTTAATAACAATAATAGCTGCTTCTTGAACATAGATGTTGATTCTTTAAAATTTGTATTCATAGTATTATTATGTGCTTATTGGGAAAGAATCAACACCTAATAGTTGTAAGTGTGGAGAATGTATGTGACTTTATCCCTTTGCAAACCTCCAACTAGCCTCATTCTTTCTAGGTGACCTCTTTGGAAGGCTTTCCATCTCAAGCCTTTTCAATTTTAGTCATCAACAAGTCATGCAAACTCCAATTAGCATTGTGATAAATTTCAATCTCTAGCTTTGAAATCCATCACCATTTCAACACTATCAACATCTTATTCATGATTTAGATCCATCACATGACACAATGCAATTCCTCACAATTGAACACATTAAAACCAAATGGTGTTGGAAGGGTGTCACAAGGTGTGACAATAAAAACACACGGGGTGGCAACAATCAAACAAGGGTCTATTTTCATGTACAAAATTCAAAGGTTGAACTGATCATCACTTATGATTTTGGTGAGAATATCCAACTTTATGGGTATGGGGGAGAAGGGTAACCCACCAAAATATTGCAAAATCTACTAGAGTAATGGATATGCATGTCAACTTTTAGTGTGAAAACCTTAACTAACTGAATAGCGACCCCCAAATTATGGGCGAGTTGCAATCACAGAAATGTGCCCTTCAACTTTTTCAAATTGGTCATAATTCCAACAACTAGTAACATTAATAATGAATTTTTTTCTAGGATTTTGAAAAATGGCCCAATATGGCTTCCAATTTACGAAAAATGTAAAAGAAATGGTGATGGTTTTTTTTTCAATTTAGTAAAAGCATTATGATTATGTGGCTAAAACTAAAAGCAACCTTGTGATTAATAACTTGAAAACAACTTAACCATAATTGGTGATATATCCATTTCATAATTGAAAGCTTTTAGTAATAGTTTAAAATTTAGCAAAGAACATAGTGATACAAATTCCATGTGCAGCAAATTTGGCTACAAAAAAATGGAATGAACAAACCTTATCCTCAACTGACAAGTCTAAAAAAGGGATTTGTCATTAATTTAATATCAATGTAACAAAATTGTGTGTAATTAAAATATAGGTTACTAATTTTCCATTTGAGTCATGCTCTTCAATCATCGCATGTAACATCATAAGGGAATTCTTGAAGGTGAAAAATTCCTACAAATGCACGCCAACAAAATAGGGAAATGAATCAATAATATATTCCTAAATTTGGTTTTCATGAAAGCTAGGGTGTTGAAAGTGTATGAACATTGTTTACATTGCTTATTAACACCATGTAACAACTATAATTTTTGTAACTTTTAAGGTATTTAAACAAGGAGTGTTGAGGGGGTATTACATAACCTTCTATCACTTGCAAAATTAATGTGAATTATTGAATTCACATAAAATTGTTCTTACATCATTGTCTTTGCATTTTAATGCATAATCAATTTGAACAATATCTTCATTTGCAAGTGAAGTTTCACCACAAACAAGTGAGGGTGGTCAACCTTTTAAACTCAAATGAAGTGCATCCCTAATCTTCAAAAACAATCCATGTGAACGAAATGACCTTTGATCACCAAGAAATGTTGCTTGAAATTACCATCAACTTCAAAATCTTGCCAATATTTTGGGTACAATACCTGTAAGGCATTCATCAATTTTGAAGGTGTGAATCTTGCTTCCAATTCACAAATTAAAGCTTACAATGTTAATTTGCAATCAAAGTGAACAATCTTACATTTTCAAATTAGGAAAGGACATAATAAACAAGTTCACACAATTTAACAACTAAAAGAAATGAAATAAAATATATTATACCTTTGCTAGCTACTTTGATCATGATTGTTGCAAATTACATATCATGATTTATAAACAAACTTCGAATATGTCTTTTGAAAGAACACATTGTTGAGGGAAAAAAACCAACTTATAATATTGAAAGTAAACTATTTTTAGTGTTTTAATTGTGTTAATGTTATTTCTATAAATCAAAAGATTCAAGCAATTTTGGCATGATTGTTTTTCATTCTCCTATCATAACTCCCAAATGTTAACAACATGCCAAAAGGAAGAAACACAACCAATAGTAAGAACGCCAAGTTAGAGCCCAAAATAAATCTTATAAATATTAAAGTACATGTAGAGAATAGTTGGTGATTACATTATTGAAATTAGCACAACCTTCTTGAAATAAGGACAACATTGCTGAAATCACCACAATGTGTTTGAAATGATGATAACATTATTGAAATTAACACAAAGTTTTTGAAATAAAGACAACACTACTGAAATTACACAATTTGTTTAAAACCATGCATATAATCCTACTCAAATTAACACATTGTTTTTGAAATTAGGACAACATCCATTGAAATCACCAAAATGTGCTTTACACCATGACAACATTATTGAAATTAACACACCTTTCTTGAGCTCAAGGCAACACAATTGAAATTAGCACATCTTTTTCAAGCTCAAACATGGCTAGAATCAACACACCCTTTTTGAAAACATGACAACGTATTGTTGAAATCACCACATAGCGTGCACACACTTGTTAATATCACCACAATGCTATTAAAATAACCACAAGGTTGTTAAAATCATAACAAGACTATTGAAATCACCACAAGGTTGTTAAAAGATTAATTTTTCATGTGTTGAAATCACAAATCTTGAGCTAATACTTATTACCAACTTTTAAGTTCATTACTTGATGCAATTGTGATTAAGGACTTTGTGGGGCACATTAACATGGGATCACCTTTTGAGCAATGAAAGCACACAAATTCCATGACATCTAGGAAAATCAACCGTTAAACAAATGACTTCAACTTCAACATTCATATAAAGGAACAACAAGGCCACATCAAACATTTCATCACAATAAAAATTGATTATTCTAATCAAAATGTAAAATTAAGGTAGTCCTTGCCCACCCTAGCAAGGTTTCAAGGTATTCACCTACACCATGACATTTAAATAGGTCCAAAGAAGTGAAAAAACTTAACAAATTTGTAAGTAATTTGTTGTGTGTTTTACAAAAGCCTTTGTTGTAATCCACCTCCATGTCACATCCTTCCAATTAAGAACATTCTTGTTTCAATAATCCACCACAATATTACCAATTGCTTCACTGCCTCATAAATGATGTTAGATCTTTTCATTTGTTGTTGAGTTGTTTGGAATGCAATGCAAATCCAAATGTGCCAAGTAAAATTCTTGTTTGGGTGGCCTTTTCACATTCCTTTTATCCACCCCTTACCTTATTCTTTTACTACTTCTTTATAACTTCCAATAGATTGAAAGTTAACCAAGGTATAAACAATGTCTTTTGCCATATTAATTTTAATTGGTTTTGACCAACTAGATGGGAAAACAAATCATTCTTGAAATTTTCCACAATTTTTTGGTTTGTTTTCAATTTCTATAAATTTCATAGGTATTCAAGCATAAATTCATTCTAAAGAAGGTGATTAAAGATTTCTTTCAAAACCCCTTGTTTGAAAGACATATTTGTCCTTTTTAAGTATTCAATAATAAACTTAACAATGGTCCTTGCAAAAAAACACTATCCTTTCAACATCATGTAGGACTTTTATTCGGCTTTCGTGCAAGAAAGGCATTGAATCGCTAAACAAAATGCATTGTAGTAGGATCATTTGCTACTTGTTCCTTAATAAATGCTTTAACTTTTTGGCTCTTGTATTCACATTGCCAATTGCAACAATACAACACCCTCTTTCGTTGCTAATGAGCTACACCTTCCTTGCCATCATCTATGTGCCTTTCAAAATCATCCACCTACTTCAATACCACTAATTGGGAAACTGAATTTGTCAAAGGTTTGCATTTGTTCTTCTTCCTTCCCATAAAGATCCAAACTTTTGAAATGGTGATATTGCACTTGCATGATTACAAGACCTATAAAACCAACAACATTTAATATTTCACACTTGAACTTGAGCATGAAACCACAAGTTGTAGCAACAATACATAGATGCTAGAACCCCAAAAGAACTTACTTTCAAACAAACATGACATTGCAACACTATTGTATAATCAACCAATGTTTTTATGCGTGGTTGATGTTGCCCGTTTACACACAACACCATGACACTTTATTGGGCTTGTTCTTGGCCAACCTTAGAACAAATGCAAGTAAAGATTATGCATTAGGTTAAAAACTTAAAGTAGGTGATGCTCATTCAAGATCAACAAGACCAAACACATTTGGGTCACATGGCAAGCCTTCGCGCACAAAGTTCAAGAGATGAAGAACTTGAAGACCACACATGAACATATTAAGTAACCCTAACTAGAGATCCAAATTAAAACTTGATCAAGTTGATTCAAAAGTTGTCACCGAATGCATGGATGAAATTGACACATTGCATCCACTGTTTGTCATTTGTATCTAATGGATATCCTTATGTATCAATATATGGTTAATTTTTTAAAAACAATGTTCAACAATAAGATAATAATATATGATAGGAAAATATTTGTTTTAACATACCAAATGTTGTTTGTAAGGTCATAATTTTGGTGATCTTTGATGTAATCTATTGGATTAAATATTGATTTGAAGCCAAACATGACCAGTAATGCAATAAAAGCTTCAAATTTTTGCACCAAGCCTCACATTATGACCAAAATGTACAAATTTCCATTTAATCACGATCATAATTTTTTAATTATTTTAAACATTAATTATGATGTTTGAAAATTAAAATGTTAAACACACATCTAAAAATATTTTTAATGTTTCAACATATGTGATTCTTTTATAAAGTATATTAAAGTTCAACCTAAAATTTGAGACTATTCGGTTGAGATTTGAATAGCAAAAAACACATTTTAAATTTTAATTAACAGTCAACAAATGTTTGGTGTATAACAAAAGACTTTAATAACATAGTGAAATGACTCCAAATTTTTAAGATATCAATTTCATGAGTAAACAAACACAAACCCAGAATATGAACAAATATTTCATTATATATCATTAATGGTGATTATTCAAAAAAATAGAGGTACAATTTTTCACTACATGCAATCAATAAATGTTTTTGCTCCTTTTATTGTGATTTCACCCCAAGGGGTAGCCTCAAACAACTTTAAGCCAATTGGAATGGGTGGAATAAAGCCACTTGTTTGTTCGACCAACACACAACAACATAGTCTTGGGTCTCAAGGTGTTTTGAGGTTGGAAGAAGTTTAAGGGAAGACAATGTTATAGTAATGGGGATGAAAAAGAAGGAACATATAGTTATGTTGCACAAAACATACATGATCATTGTGAATAATGCACAAAAGTAGGTTGTCATAAAAAAGGTTGATGGACATAAGCCTTTTTTGTCAATTGTGATTCATTTAGAAAACCTAAGCCCCCTCATTGTAATATTTTCATTAACATGTTGGGTGGTTACCATGGTATTTAAAACCCAAGTGTGGACAACATCAATGCCCAACCCCATGCATTGATGAATGAAATCAAAGGTAGGCTAAATGAGGATTGGGAGTATGTTGATTATGATTTGGCTTACAAGGAGTTCAAAGCATAGGTGAATGTTTACTTGAAGGCTAGGCGACACTCTTGAAGGTTTTGTTGGAGTCTAGGGGTCCCAAGCTTGTAGATTGTCAAGAGGAGCATTGGGACAGTATGAAAGGACTCATTGTTTTTAAAACAAAACAAAGTGAAACATGCAAAAATCATGCCATGTGGGCATAAATTAACACTTCAAGTCAATCTAGGTGTGTTGGAGAGGTGGGTGGATTAGGAAAATTGATGAAAGTAAATGAAAAAACATGATTGTTTTTAAGATGTTGTCATTGCAATGAATTGTTTTAATGCTTTTGTAAACATGTTATCTTTGCATGTTTTTAACCATTAAACATTTGATACTTCCTAAACATGTTACAAGATCTTGACTTGGGAAGGACCCCTACACTAGCTGAATTAACAACAAAACCTAGCAAAGAGAAAAGGCACCCCAAAGTCAATGCCATCATATTCAAGGCAACATATGTCCTCATTTATTTCTATGGTAAGAATTCGTGTACATAATGATGTTGCATTTGCATTTATGGCGACATGAGCCTTTCAACTTCTAGAGCTATGCACATATTAAATCATATTAAATGATGTCATGGGATTGGCAACATATATGTAATTAAAAAACTATGTGTGGTTGTCTAATGGAATTTATTAGGAGTTGAGACTTGTAACATAATGATCTTTTGAATAACCCTAATGGTAACTAACATGTTATTCCCCATGACTAAATTATTGATGATACTTTTGTTGCTTGCATTTTGGTAACTTGCTTTTGAAGCAAGTTGTAGCATGAAAGTTAAATTTTGTGTGGGGTCTATTCTACTAGGGGGTTATAAACAAAACATGCATCGTGTTAGTTATAAATGTTTATCATGACGTGTAGTGTTGTGACGTTCGGTGTTGTAAGGGTGTAAATCCATAGTAAATTCTACTGAACAAAAAGACTAAAACCAGTCAAAGGTAGAAATTAATCAACCAAAAAGAGATGCACGCACATATATATATATAATGCACAAGAGGAGGTTGAGATGAAATTCTCATGTATATTAAATTGAATTGAAAAGAAGGAAAGAAAATGTAGTGTATGTAAATGGTGGCCGTGTAATAGCCATTGTGAACATTTAGAAATCTAATCTGATTATGGAGGAAACTTTTTTTAACAAAGGAATTCAAAAAAAACTAACAAGAGAAGGGAAGAGCTTGGCCTTTTATACAACCATCAACAAAGCTGAAACCTTAAACAAGCCATAACCTTAAAACACCTAATAACGTATAGTAACTTAAAAACATACATTAACCTTAAGATCTTACATTAACCCTAAAGGCATGATTGGCATGCTTGTAATCGGTTGTCATGTATGAGGCCATGCATATGAACATGACAGCTGTCATGACATGTAATGTCATGACATTCGATGTCGTAAGGGTGTAAATCCATAATAAACTCCATTGAACAAAAAGACTAGTCAAAGGTAGAAACTATTAACCAAAAATAGATGCATGCACATATATATACAATGCACAAGAAGAGGTTGAGATGAAATTTTCGTGTATCCCCCCCCAGACTTGAGTCGAGAAAAACATGGCATGGTTTGAGTAAAAATCAAGGTGTTGTAGGAGAACATGATGAATAATACCAAGTGCCGACAGGAACTTGAATGAGCTCTGGTTTGAGGAAGAATAGATGTATCCACCATTACAATTATCGCAAAACAACATTTAATCAACATCGTCTGTCCTCTGACATACCTGACATGGATAGTCAAGTGGGGACTCCAAGTTGACGTGATGATGGTAGGATCTAAGTTCGGTAGGTGGCAAGGCGCACAATTTTTGGAATGATCTTGAATTGTGCATTCATTAGCTCTTTCCAACTCTAACACACCTGAAGGCCTGATCGCCTTAATCCTTAAGATAATGCGACCGTAAGAAGTGTCTAAAGTATCATTAGGTTGCCGTTAGAAATACATAAAGTCACCAACATCAAATAGTTTCACTTTGGGTTTGTAACTGTCACCTTGTGTGTGTGCATACCATAAGGTGTCTCGATGTTATGCAATGGACAAGTTCTCCATGGCCATGGGCATAACCCTCCTGAATAAAGTAGCTCTCTCTACGATGACCCTAGCCCAAGTGGTTGGGGAGTCCAAGTCCACAACCTGGTCCATTTGAGCAACAATGGAAAAGGGTGGAATGGGATGTCTCCCAAAAAGTAAAAAGTAAGGAGCAAAATGAGACAAAAAGGTGTGTTTGGACATCCTATAACCCATGGTGATGTAACGTAGGGCCAGGTCGTAATCCTTTTTGTTCCCAATGAGGCAAATCTTATAAAATCCCTTCTTGCATGTCTGAACCATCTTCTCTGCAAGGCCATCACCTTGGGGATGATCCCTTGAAGTTCAGCGATGGTCAATGAAAGCATGATCAAGTATGTCTTGGAATTCTCCTCTGAATTTTGATCTTTGATCAATAAAATGTTAACAAATAGGAGATCTACTCAAGTGCAAACATAAATCTTTATTGAAAGGAAACTACAACATAATGCTCACAACACAAAACACAACATCAAAAACTCTCCAAGGTTCTTGTCACAAGA
>Ga0116231_10010914_pt1 | contig 14286 bp, 16 predicted proteins | sample S1TSphgellanicum_2_FD_89695 | JGI IMG/M metagenome (GOLD analysis project Ga0116231, IMG submission 89695) | Host-associated microbial communities from peat moss isolated from Minnesota, USA - S1T2_Fd - Sphagnum magellanicum MG | ecosystem: Host-associated > Plants > Peat moss > Unclassified... | reverse complement strand
TTTTTCTTTTTTTTTTTTCATTTTTTTTTTTTTTTTTTTTTTTTTATTCAATTTTTTTTTTTTTTTTTTTTTTTTTTTTTTTTTTTTTCCATTTATGGTTTTCATGTTTGTAGGTCTAATCAAATTAATAAACACTTGAGAGAAAATAATTTTACATTGTATTATCAGTGTGAGTTGAAAGGCGATCATCCTTTTCAATGTGATGAAACTTTTAATGAGGAGGAAAAACCATTTGAGAAGACAAAGGTAATTGTGACTTGTCAATGTTTGATTTCTTCTTCAATTTCAATTTTTTTTCCTCTTGCTTTCTATCTTCATGTTGAATTGATTTGGCTTTTGATTTCTAATTCAATGATTCTTGCCCAAGAAAAACTAGTTATTACTATCAATTTGGTGTTTCTTGTTGAGAGTTGTTGGTGCTTTTTGTTTTTATTAAGTTTCTTTTTTTATTTGTTGATTTCTAACTTTTTTGTTTTGTGTAGGAAGTTCATGTTGAAGGTGATCAACATCTTGCTATAGTTGTTGATTCTATTGTTCTTGTTAATGATGGAGGTGGTGTTGGTAATGATGTCTTTGCCAAAGAAAGAACTATTGCTTTTGTTCTTGTTCTTGGTCTAGAGATACCATGAAAAAGACCTATTGCTACTATTGTTCTTAGTCCAAAGAGACCACCTACTATTGATGGTTATAATGTTGTTCAAAACATTTTGCAAACTTGAAAACCAAGCAAAGCACTTGGTGATGGTAATGATTTCTAGAATGAATGCTTTGATGTTGAACTTCCTAAGCATAATCAACACTTGGAAGTTATTTATGGTCATAAACCACTTGGGGTTTTCAATGTTAACATGTCTTTTGGGCACATTTTTAATCATTTGTAGAATTGTCTAATAACAATTAATCTTGTGTTTGATTTGAATAGGATTCCTAGGATTGCAAAAGATGTAATGGACAAGTCACCTTAAGTTTTGGTGATGATGTTTTTGATTTCCTTAGATGTAGTTTGAGTTTGATTTGAGCTTTGGCAAGCCATTAATTTAGGAGATACATACTTCATAAGGCTTAGAATTTGATGGGTTGTTAAGTGATGAACTCATATTGTTGCACATTCAAGTGATCAATCTACCATTACAAATTTTACTTTCATGCAAGAACTTGCATGAATATATATAGGATTCCAAAAACCAAAGTGCCCGAAGTTTCTCTCTCTCATTCTAGTATGTATGTTGTAGCACCATAAGATGTTATGATTTTGGGGAGTCAAATGCAAATCGCTGCTACACTAGGGATTGTATGCAATAGTGAGCTCCACATTTTTTCTTATGTAAAAAATAAAGGAATTCATTGTTGAACGCAAAGTAATGTATTAAAGAAAACTAATCTTTCCTTCAACAAGGAAGGATATTTGTACTTTGTTACGTACCTATTGTCCAAGTTCATATGCATACATGCCAATATCCACTTTTAGACTTGCAAGCCATATGCTAACAACTTCCTAATCTACAACAAATTATTCTTGATTTTTGATTGCAACTAAATCATCACCTTTTTACGTACCAATCTTCTCCATGTAGACGTTTGCATACTTCATGCATTATGTTACATACAAGTGGATGAATGTTTTCAACACTTCCCCTCAATCTTATGCGATTTGCAAGAGGAGCAATAAGAGTGTCTAAATAATGTTTACAACCTACACTAAGCCAAAATGTCAAGTGTCATAGGTGGTGCTCTAATTTGTTAAGTCCTACGCTATTGAAGGCATTGGTGTATACACGTCCAAGATCATTGTGAAGCTTATAAAATAATGTACACCCAAGTGGTTTTGTAAGAATGTTAGCAATTAGGTCTTGTGAGGGTACATGTGTGATCTTCATAACACCATTTTAAACTTGTTCTTGAATATAATATATGATGATGGACTTCTATATGCTTAGTTCTTGCATGGAAAATAGGATTGTCAAAGAGCATGATTGCGCTTTGATTGTCACAAGAGATGATCGTTGGCTCTGTACTTTTGATAAGATTCAACTCTATCAACAATCTCCACAACTATAAATGTGTTTTATAGCATCCAGATGAGGTTTTTGAGGGTGCATACAAAATCAATTAACATTGCTCACCACAAAGCCAATGTTAGGTCGAGATTGCAGAAGAAAGTTAAGTTTTCCAACCATGTGTTAGTAGAGATGGGCATCTACCGAAGAACCACCCATGTCTTTTGTGAGATGTAAATTTTCAATCATGGGAAGAATTGCAGAATTGCAATTTTCCAAACCAAAGTCAGCCAAAATTTGAGTAGCGTAACCTCGCTAGATAAGAATGAACCCATCAAGTTGATGGATGTACCCCAGTCCAAGAGAATGAGTCAATGATCCCAAATCCTGCATTTCATAGGTTCGTTGAAGTTGTGCTCAAATGATGTTGATCTTTTCAGCATAATCTCCAGTGAGATAAATGTCATTACCATAAAGTAATAATATGGCTATTCGGCCATTTGTAGCATGGGTGAAGTAAAGGTTGTTGTCTGCATTTGAACGTTGAAGTCCTTGAGCACAAATCTGAGCATCAATGCTACTGTACCATGCTTTGGGAGACTGTTTTAGCCCATAATGAGCTCTCTTGAGCTTGCAAACTTGAGTTTCCTTGCCTGGAATAACATAATTTGTTACTGCAACTAAATCATTACTTCTTACATACCAATCTTCTCCATGAAAACATTTGCATACGTCATGCATTCTACTACATCATGGATGAATGTTTTCAGCAAAAAAACCCGAATGTGAGATAAACAAGACATAGATACCAGCCTCACCAGGAATGTATAATTGCTGTTTCCTGCCAACTTTCATGCTCAGAATACCCTCATCCAAACCTTTGATCACCTGTTAGATTGTGCAAGGAGCATCCTTAGCAGTGACTGAATGATCTTTTGACTAAAGAATGTGTGCTATCTACAAGTGCTGTACACAAATGCAGAATAAGTAAATTGCAGAAGCAGCAAATTGCAGTTCGAAGAAGCAACAGCTGAGAAAGTGAAACCTACCTGAGATACATCCAGCTGGAGAAAATGTAGGGCAATCCCTTCTTCAATGACCTGTAACATGATCACAAAACAACATTCAGATTCTAGAAAACCCAACAATCAATTACATTCAGGAAAATCAAGCTCCAGCAAAAGCTGTGCAATTCACAAGGCAGTAGTAGTCAGGTTGTTCATGCCCCAACATCTGTGTATCAGATTGCAGAGAGTTGAAATCTCTGAAAACAAATCATTGGAAGGTAGGTAACCCACAAGAGAGAAAAAAATTCTCCACAACAACACTTTGACAGTAACATGAGAAAGACAATCTCCACGACAACACTTGAATGTAATAGGACAAGGCCCAACACAGAAGAAGGAGGAGGAGAAGAAGAATGACTGCTGTCTCTTTGGGCTTTCCATATTTCAGCAATATCGAAGAGGCCAAAGCTCATACTTATCAGCCAAATTACGAGGAGCAAAAAGAAACAACATAAGAAGAAGAAGAAGAAGAAGAAGACGAGGATGATGATGATTATTATGAAGAAGAAGAAGAGCAAGAAGAAGAAGAAGAACAAACCTGTCAAAGACCTTGCCAGGAGTCATGAAGATGTAGTGAGCAGCAACCTGTTGGCAATGCAAGAAGCAAGGAAACTTCAATGTCACTAACTCATTTGGTCAATGCCTGGCGAGGAACAGAACGCCCTGCCTGGCATGTCTGTGATGCTCTGCTGTGCCAGGAAACTGAACTTCTTCTCATGCGTAGTAGATAGCTACATAGGGAAAAATTCAGAGCAAGGAGAGAGAGAGAGAGAGAGAGAGAGAGAGAGAGAGAGAGAAAGAGAGAGAGAGATGCAGCAAACTGGATGATGGATCTCTACTACCTACAAGTTGAGTTCTCCAACATCCAGCAACCAAGGAAAGAGCAGGAGGAGGAGGAGCGGTGGCGGCGGCGGCATACCTGGACGTCCACTGCTGGCTGGCGATAAAGAATGCGCAATCAAGGCTCTCTTCCGTCAGGAGCTAGCCAGAAGAAGAGAAAAAGGTGCGCATCCTTAGGGATTGATTTCGCGAGAAAAGCTCACAAAGAAAAAAAAACCGAGCTCCTCCAGCTGCCGCTGATTCTGTAGAGCCAACACGCAAGCTTTGGGTTGTCGGGAACACTATGGTACTAGTGTCAAGCTCGGAAGATGGGGAGAGAGAAACAACCACAACAACAAGGGACAGCAGCAGCAGCACTCTGAACCGCCTCATCGCCATTGCAAACTTCCTTAAGCTTCACCAGCCGTTATGGCGTGCCCATGTCGTGGAATTCTTCCAGGTTGTTGCTCTTGCCCTCACACACACACACTCCCAGCTTCAAGCTTGCTTTCCTGCTTGCATGGATTTTGCAGCCGGAAGGAGAAGAAGCTGATTCATCGTGCAAGAATGGATTTGTTTTGCAGGAAGAAGAAGGAGAAGGAGAAGAAGAGGAAGAAGCTCATGGTGTGAGAATGTTGTATTTCGCAGGAGAAATTGTGGGAGAAAGTGGATCCCCGATGGTTGGCATGTCTGCAAGCTGCAACAGTGAAGGACTGGCTGCTCTTGCCCTCTGGAATTGCTCAGGTGTACATCCATCTCTATGGGTCTCTATTCTGTCTGTCTGTCTTTTGATTTCTTTCTTTTTTGTGAAGGCCTGAGAAGTGAGAGATTGTTGCAGTTTTTCTTTTGCCATGGTGATTATTGTGGCCAGTGTCTGAAAAACACTACCCAAATCTTGCATGCATAGAGAGGGATCTGTGCAACAATGGGATGAGCTTCAAAGACATAGAGATGAAGAAGAAGATGCTCCATGAGAATTGCACTGGGGCTACCATATTAGGGTTACAGTAATGTTTCTTTCTTTCTTTCTTTTAGCATATGGTTTCTTCTTCTTCTCAGCTGTTTCTCCAGATGTGAATCAAATGTTGTGGAAAACATCCTCATGTTTTCTGATGGGTGCAACAGATCTTGTGGCTTGGTTCTCTTTTTGTTCGATTTGCAGGATGACTGGCTTTCATCACTGAAGGAGTTTGTGCGGACAGCACAATCTCTAGCTCTGCAACGACAGCCGAAAACTGCTACAAATGGTACTGAACTTTCACTGACAATTATTACTCCCAAATCTCCATCTTGTTTCTCTCCTCTGCTAATGATGCTGGAGAATTAAAGATGAGATCAAGCATTTCATCCTCCATAGACTGAAGGGCTTGAGAACCTTGGCAGCGGTTTTGGTGTTTGCACATAGGGTAGTAGTACATTGAGTCTGGGGTATGTCTTCCACAGTTTAGTGTTCCAGGATTTGTCTCATGATCTGCTACTCGACCACTTCACTGATGTATGATTTTCCATGTAGCTCTTTCAGAGATGTTGGCAGCTCCCATTGGCAGTGTGCTGGCTCAAGGAATGAGTGCCAAAAAGCGCCATGAGGTAGGTACACAATCAGAAATTCATGCTGTAGGAGATGCATCAGACATGGGTACCAAGCAAGATCTCTTGGTTGGGAAGACGACAATGACATTGATTTTACAGTCTCTTTTCTTCTGCCTGACCTGACATGGGTTCTTGTTCAGTAGATTGAATGTAATAATCAGTGGCAACAGAAGGATCTCTTTGATGGTGTATTTATTTTTGTTTTTCTCCAATGCTGCAATTCATTTGCAGATTGCAGCATTGTCATCATTGGTTGCAAATGTCGCCAAATCAACAGAAACAACAAACGTGATCGATGTCGGAGCTGGTAAGGTAATCTTTTCCCACTCTGTCTTTTGTCATATGCTTCTCCTGGAACCAACTTGCAGAAAGCTGTAGAATGAGGAAGCCATTGTAAGGTAGCTGTTTGCAATTGTCAAGGCTCTATTGCTACCTGTGGGTTATGCACAAAACATGTTCAGGGGAAAGCAAGGAGAGGACTTTGTTTAAGAGGAACATGATTGCAAGAGGGACTTGAGAGGTCTGAGCGGGTTTAGGGTTTTCATCCTGGAGTTGGGTGGCTGTTGGGTGTGGTGGTGGTGGGGCAAATGTGGAAGCAGGGATACCTGGGTCTAGTGTTATCGTTTGAGTATCGAATGGCTGTTGTGGCAGTTGATGCATGTGCCCACCATTCCAATGTCACCAATGAACGTGCCACTCGCATTGAAAAGCATTACAATGCACAATTGCGTAAGACACAACAAGGTGTGAGATTATTGCTGTGATGGGTTTTTATGTGACCAAAATATGTCTCAATACCAGTGTTGCTTGCTCCCAGTGCCAGTTGCAGAAAAACTGGATGCTCTCTTTGTCTCAAAGGCTCACAAGGTTGTAGTGTGGTGATTTTTTTTCTACTTACAGTTGGTGTGGATTACTCCTCCAAGGAGCTGTGTGTCCCACGCACAGTGACATGCTGTGTGGGTTCAGGAGAGACGCACACAGCCTTAGCTTCACTAATGCTGGCACTTCACAACCAGAGTCAGGAGTTGGAAGAACCCATGTTGTCAACAGCTGACCACAACTGCATCAACGAACATCCTTCTCACTTGAAGGAGGGAAGAAGCAGCACACGGGATGTGGCGGCAGTACTGGCAGGGTTGCATGCATGTGGGGATCTCTCTGCCACTATGCTCCGGTACTTGCCTGTAGTTCTTTCTCCCCCCCCTTCTCTCTCTCACTCTCTATCTTCACTTTTATTGGTTAAGAGTTGGATTTGCTGCTTCTTCTCATCTGTTGTTTCTCTTTGTGAATTCAGAATTTAGGGTTTAATGTTTAGGGTTTAGCTTTAGTTGCACCATGAGTGTCCTTGTCATCTGAGTATTTAATTGATTGTTTCAACAGTTTTTGCTTTGTCGGTGAGTTGTTTTGCAGCTCGAACTTTGTAGACATGATCATTGTCGCAGACTCAGGCAGGTTTTGTGCTTGAGAGATGACTGATGCAAAAGATGTTGTATTTTCTGTTCTTCTTGCTGACTCTTGGGGTTTTTTTGGTTTGCTGCTTGAAATGGAAATCCCACTTTTGCAGAACTTTTCTGGAGTGCAAGGAGGTGAAAGCTGTTATCAATGTCGGATGCTGCTACAACTTGTTGACAGAGGAGTGCAGCAGCATGACAGGTGAAACAACAAAGGACTCGATGTCAGGTTTCCCTCTCAGCAAAGGAGTTCGTCACTTAGGTTTACACTTGGGCAAAAATGGACGTGATCTCGCTTGTCAGGTATATAATTCATCTGGTCATGCTCCCAAAATTTGGAATTTGCATGGGCTCCACCACCATCACATCTTATGGAAGTGCTCCAGGAAAACAGATCTCTCTCTGTGCAATACATATTCACAGATTTGTATCACAAGATCGTCAATATGTGCAATAGATGGGGTAACATTTGTTTCTTGTGCTGCTGATAATGAACAGAATGAATGCTGTGTTTGTGGAGGGTGCAGAGTGCAGAAAGGTGGAGGGATGATCTGCCTGAATCAGCACTGCGGAATTTTGAGTCTCATGCCTTTCGAGCTGCCTTACAGTTGGTATGTTTCTTTCTCCCTTGTTTTCCCAGTCTGATTGAAAGCAGAACTACAAGGAGATGCTTGAAATCTAGGTTATGTTTCGTAGTCCAGTATGGAGGGGAAGGTCGAAAATTCCAGTTTGTTGGCCAGCAATCCATTACGCTGATTTTCTTTCCAGTGGAAAACCTTTCCAGATTCTTCTACAATTTTACCCAGAGACAGTGATCTCAAACCCATCAGTGGGTCGTATAGGAAAGGCGCGTCGTAGACGACAACAAGCTGCACACCGTCAAGTTATAGCTATTCCCACAAACCAACAAAGTTCTAGTGGTGAGAACCAAGCAAGTGAATCTTGTAGTCAGACTTCAACTTCAACTCATGCCTCCAATGCAAAATCATGGGGTGAGGGAGCAGAGAGCTCACTAAGCTCACCCATTTTGTCTAGTGGTAGAAACTTGGCAACAACAAACCACATGATGACAGCAGCAGCAGCAGCATTTGAGGAGTATACGAGATCAGCGCTGCAACGCTTAAACCTGCCAATGATATCAAAGCATGATTTCACATCCGTATGGGAGTCAGTGGCACCATACATGGTTTTTAGACAACCAAGCTCTCACTTTTTCTTTTCTGTTTTGTTTGCTTTTCTTTTTTGATGGGTTTTTCCTGCTCTGTTTTTTTTCCCTTTCTCACAAAACACCTCAATAGCAACATAAAAAGGATGTGCACTTTGCTTGCTTGCTTGCTTTGTGGCAGGATTTTGTGGGACCATTCTGGTCACTGAGGGCAGTACTGGCACCAGTATTGGAATCTTATATCTTGCTTGATCGACTATTGTATCTTGAGGAACACTCACAAAACAACAGTAGCACTACTGGTCAAATAACTGCAGAGCTTGTACCTCTGTTTGAACCTTCTGTCTCTCCTCGCAACATGGTCATCATTGCTTGCCGCCAAGATCCTCACTAAAACTACAACACGCAAGCAGATTTCAGTTTTGCAGGATTGATATACACAATGAAACATTTTTGTAGACAGAAGATACACATGTACAGTGGAACACTTTGTCTTGTAGAAGGTAAAAGTTACAGATGGTGCTATTTAGGATTACTCTGGCTTCTGCAGCTTCTGCTGCATCGTATCTACCTGGACTCTTTGCAAACCTGGAGCAACAGAGGTGCTTTGGACACATTTGAAGCATAAAACTGTTTCCAGAAGACCCAACTGTGTTTCTGTGTACTGTCTACAATTGTTTTCTACTTTTGAAGATTGTAGGTTTGCTTTGTCAAATCTTTCTTGTGGTTTTTTAGTTGTGATGTCTTCTTCTTCTTCTTCTTAGAAGTCCAACAACTCAATTGGCTTCTGAAGATGGATTCCGAAATGTGCAAACTGATGACTGTTGTTGGTGGGCGTCTCTTGAATGATATACTGCACATTGCCAGATAGATCACTGTTACTGTGATTTTTTTTCTTTGTGAGAGGAGGATGACTCTCTGTTACAATTGGGCTTCAGGTTCTTCACACAGCTAAGAATTGGAATTAGCGGAAGCCTCTTCTGAATCCCTCAATTCTATCTCTCCCAATGAGAAGAAATCCTGAATGTGACAGCCAGCAAGAAGGTATCTGACCTGCAACCATGAAGGCATCTGGACCCACAACCAATCAGCCAGCACCATGAGGAAGAGAAGGCATCTGGACCTGCCACCAATCGGCCAGCATGATGAGGAACAAGAAAACAAAACCCAACTCTGAAGGAAAAAGTAAAGAAGACAACAAAGACAATTAAGTGAGGAGCAGGTTTCCTTACACTTCAACAGCAGCAGCAGCAACATGTATGCTATTGACCATCTACCACAACATCACCACTGACCAGGTAATTCCTTGCAATGGGTGGAGGTTGATGAAGAGAACAGAGTCATAGGAAAAAAAAAACCCCAAGAAGACGAAGAAGAAGAAGAAGAAGAAGAAGAAAAAACAGGGGTTGTAAAATCTACAAAGTTATAAAGTCTGCACCTCAATTTGCTGTTTTACACAGTTTAACTCAGCTCCTCAATTGTTTGCAATAACTTTTCAGATTTCTCCAACTTTCTACTCAGATTTCAACAATCTTGTGACCTATAAATTGGGTATTTGCACAACACAATTCCCCTACCAAACAGTAGGAACACATTACTGGTGCTCTAGCTTATTAGGGTTAACTGATGTGCAAGTCATCCCTTTTATGTGCTGGGGTTCAGACTGATGACATTCAGTCTGGAATTGTCGTCCCATCAAGAAATTTGCTGGCAGTGGTGGTGGAGGGAGGAGAGAGGGGATTGCATTTGGGTCTATTTGGGATGCCCTTGGATTGTGAGGAGCAAGAGAGAGAGAGAGATAGAGAGAGAGAGAAATTGCCCAAGGGTTTGTGTATGTGTACATATTAAGGTTGATTCTAAAGTGATGTTTTGCTTTAACTTTCTTGATTTGTCTTTGTATGATGTAAAATATAAATGTCTCCCTAATATAGAAAAAAAATTTTTAATTATATATATATATATTACAGGTATGGTTCTTAATCAAAAAAAATTCTGGGTTTTTTTCTTTTTATTCTATAATTTTTGTGCATGTGTACATGTTAGGTATGTTTTTGGATTGAATTCTAATTTTTTTCCTTTCCTTTTTTCTTTTTTTTTTGGTATAATGTGTAAGTTAGGACAATGTTTTGAATGTATCCTTGATCTTGATTCTTATTTTTGTTTTGGATGTGAATTTCTTTTGTAAAATCATGGATGATGGATGGCCTTTTATGCGGACTTGTTTCATGATGGAAAATGAGATGACAATGACCATAACTCTTTCATTGGTGGAACGATCTTCATCATTCATGATTATTGCACCTCAATTGGTGCAATTACTAACTGTAAAACAATGTCACCAAAAAAAAAGTAATAAACAATGAAACAAATGTTAGAGGGAGATGGAATGATGTTTTTGCTAACATCCTCGATTTATATGAAAAGGAGCGGAAGCATTTTGGCAAAAATTATTTGTCATTCAAACATTGGACATACATTCGCACCAAACACCATCATCAATTACCAAAAGAGTGTTGTCATAAAGAAGAACCAATAAAAAAAAATTGAAAAAATGAAAAGTGAATATTGACAACAAAATACTTTGTTGGAAGAACAAACTAAAAGTAGTAGGTCAACATGGCCATGGTTTGAACACATGACAAGTATCATGGAAAGTTTTGCCAAGGAGAAGGTGTACCTAGAGAGGTTGATCAAGGCACTAGAAAGTTGTTGAAGAAGAGGAACACAAAATGTCAAAAATTCAAGTGTTCATACCTATTGTTTTTCAATGAAAATAGGGTAAAATATGTGCCACTTCCTAAAATGTTTGTTATTACATTAGAAGAAGGTACACATGGGTGTAGTCACACTAACATGTACCACAAGTGTAACCAATGCTTGGTCAGGTGAAAGCACATTAAGGGTGAAACATTTTTCACCAAAAAAAGTGATGTATAACAAGTATTATAGTATGTAGTAAGTTAAAATTTTGATGGTATTCTTTGGCTATCCTAAACACAAGCAAAAAACTTAAAAATTTGCATGACAACATTTTGAAACTCAAAGTTTACTTTGAATGAAAATTAATCTTGAACCAACAGTTAGATGAAGAGGATTGGATGAAATTAATGTACATACAATATATAACTTATAGTTTTCAACAGCCATAGGGCCCCATGTTTATGATTCATGAAACATTACCAAACAAAAAAAATTGAAAAATAATCCAATGCCCATCTATAAAATCTCCCCCTCTTTGATATGGTAGTGGTTTGTTTCTTTTAAAAAATTATTATTATGCATTTATTGTTCTAAAATGCAAAAAACACACATTTTTTGAATGAAATTTCATCAAAAAACTTTAAATCTCTAAATGGTCCTAGATTTAATTCATGTATATCAATATCATACACAATAAAAAAATTCACCCAAAAATTCCACTCATAACTTTAGTTTTGAAATATATATGCAATTTTTTCAAACTTTGTGATAGGCATTATTTTGTCACATATATATTCCAAACATTCAAATTTTTCATTGTTTGTTGGATTTTTAAAAATAATTGATTAGATTAAGTTTCAAGTTAATCAAATATACTTAGAACAAGAAAAAATAATCCAAGATGTAATGTCCATACATTAGCAAAAAAAAATAATTGCAAAAAAATTATACTTGTGACAAAAAATTTTGAAGGGTTAAGTGTGTTTATGCCTAATTTTGTGTTAACATTTTAGGAAAAAAAAAAAAAGCTCCAAATGGATCTGCTTTTACATAATGTTATTTTCAATGCATTGGTATATTTATTGTAAAAATTTGAAATCAATCAAATGAATGAAAAACGCCTAAAAGCACTTGGAAACCATTGTAAACAATCTTTTTACTACTTAAAAGGACTTGTAAATGGACTTGATTTTTTTTTTGAAAATGACATAATTTTAGCAAAAATTTTATGTAAACCATAACATAATATTGAAAAATTTCAAGATTCTTAAAGATTTTTTAACAAACTCTTGTTCAAAATATTCCAAAAAATTATGTATTCCAAAATAAACACCCCATAAATAGTCGCCCAAGGGGTTGGCTGTGGTTTGTGTTATTTCATTTACACCCACATACTTCTCTTTTTACCCCAAAATGTTTTTTTACAAATTGTCCAGGGTCTTTGATAAGGTAACATCTTGCAAATGTTCATTCATTGGAAATGTGAACTACTATTTGCGGAAGGTTTTATCAATGTTGAAATACACAAATTAGAATATAAAGAAAGAATGATACTTTGCTTATAAAATCTAATGAAAAGTTGGCAATCAAGTAAATGGAATTTGAGCTTCAAAGTCAAAAATTTGAATTAGAATCTCGTTCACAAGCTCAAACAATTCAATTAGCAATTGCCAAAATGCTTAGTGATATTTTACATGCTTACAAGTTTTCAAGTATTTGTAAGTGCGTAACTTTGTATAAATACGCAACACATTGAAAAAAAATCCTTCATTTTGTTTTTATTATTTCAGAGTTCTATAATGTTTTTATATTTGATTTTTTTGCAAATTTTCAAATTGCATGAGTTAAAAATCATCCTTACGCACATGTGATCCAAATACAATGCTATTCTAATAAATAAATAAAAATCTAATTCACCCATGTCCGAAACAACCTTTATGTAAATTTTTCAGTTTTTTTCCTTCTTATTTCAAAGTTGTATAATTTTTTTGAATTTGATTTTTTTGCAATTTTGCAAATTGCTTAGGTTAGAACTTAGAAATCATCCTAATGCACATGTATTCTAAATACCACATCATTTTAACAAAACTAGAAAAGCTAATGCACCCATGCCTAAAACATCCTTCATGCAAATTTTTTGAATTTTTTTCATCTAATTTTAGAGTTGTATAATAATAATAATAATTATTATTATTATTTTCCATTTTTGCGAGTTGCATGGGTTAGAAGTTATCCTTATCCACATGCAGTCCAAATACTAGGCCATTATATTAGAATAAAAAAAACTGATGCACCCATGTCCAAAATGGCCTTTATGCAATTTTTTCAAAATTTTAAATCTTATTTAAAATTTTGATTAAAAAACTTTTTGATTTTTTTTTTCCCAATTTTGCAACATTGCATGGGTCAAAAACTAGCCTTAAGCACATATGGTCCAAATACTTAACCAATATAATAAAATAAAATAAACTACCCACCAATGTTCAAAGAGGATTTATGTAATGTGCAAAAAATTATCACAATTTATTGGAAAAATGTTTATGAAGAACATGAAATAGGGTTAGGTTAAACACTCATCCAACTTATGAAAAGTTCAATGTGCATCTTTTTTCCATGTTGTGAAACTACTTGACCTTTACGAGCAAAAAATACTTACCCCTTAGCATTACAAAGAGGATCTATTTAAGGATTTTTTAAAGGTAAGGGTACTCACATCAACTAGCAATAATTATGAAGGACATAATAAGCCATCACAATTCCGAGAGCTCTATTAACCCATGCATTGGGGTCAAAATAGGGTATAAAGACAAATCTAAGACAAGGGGACTGAATTCATGACAGTCCAATAATGAGATATTCTATAAAATATGTTTTAAATTGTGATTTTCCAAATAAATTTTCAAAATTTTAAAATCTTTATGACCCAAAAAGATGCTGCATTATACTATAATGTAAATGTGTACATAATGTTTTTCCTAAAAATGTCATTTTCAAATCATTTCACATATTTAAAAAGCTTTTTTTGCAATGAAATGCATTGGTTACATTGTTTAAAGTCATTTTTGGTACTCCATACTCATTATATTCATTTCAAAATTCACCAAATGTTTCCACAATACACCAAAAATATTGTTGTATAAGTCCATCCAAAATTTCAACATTAATTTAAGTAACCACTTACCACAATGGAAATTAAACAATGGTTACATCTTGTAATGGCTCCTTATTATGATTGCACCCATTGATGTAATGCAAAATCTTCCACCTATTTTTAAGAACTAATATATTAATTCACTACGTCAGTCTGTCTAATGAGGGTTTTGGGGGGTGGGGGAGGGAGAGGCCGGTGAAGCAGCGGGCGACCAGTGTCAGTCTGTGACAAGGGTTGGACCACCACGATTTCCGTGTACAAACCGTCTCCACAAAGCATTGCAGCCGTCCGAAGGGTAGGAATGACGGTCGGATCGCATCCCTCTCCCACCGCACCAGAGGCGGAT
>Ga0116231_10010913_pt1 | contig 14286 bp, 14 predicted proteins | sample S1TSphgellanicum_2_FD_89695 | JGI IMG/M metagenome (GOLD analysis project Ga0116231, IMG submission 89695) | Host-associated microbial communities from peat moss isolated from Minnesota, USA - S1T2_Fd - Sphagnum magellanicum MG | ecosystem: Host-associated > Plants > Peat moss > Unclassified... | reverse complement strand
GGTAGGGTGTTTGTAAGAAGTGTGTTTTTTTTTTTTTTTTTGTGGGGTTGGTTATTACCAAGGTTTCCCCTGCCCCAAATGGAAATTGGTGAGCAAAGAAAAAGAATTTCGGGCAGGAGAAACCCCACAATCAAAAAACTTGAACAAGCTGGCTCCTCATGAATTGAGGGATCATCATCATCCATGAAGCCCAGACTCAGGCTTGGCTCATCATCCATCCACTGGCTATGCAAAAGTCGAGAGTATCTTTTTCATCCCTTGCGTGGTCCCCAAGGAAGCTATCCATTTGACAAAAACTAAGTTAACTATATACATTTTAACTCGAGTTAACTGAAGGCAACCGGGAGACTTTTTAACATTGCAAGGTGGCCATTAGCTGTCCATAATTAGAGACCCCCTAAGGGGCCTCTCCAGTGTGTGGATAAACTAAAATCCCATTCTCCCCTCCCTCCCCAGACCCTAAACCTTAAACCCTAAACCTTAAACCCTGAACCTAAAAATATTCTAATGGGAGTCCATTTTCAAAAGTTATTCATTTTTATGTGATAAAAAACATGGATGCATAACTTATATGATGTATATTATTAAATTTATAGTCAAAAAATAATTTAAATTTAAAACATTATTATAAATTGGGTGTGAAAAACACAAAAATTGGATTAATAAACCAACACATGAATATTACATCTCACATGCAATTCTTAGAAAATAACTTTTTATCTTGATGCTCTTGGTTTCTAAAATCATAAATACATCCCACAATGATTTCATTTTATTCTGGATTTTGAAGAAAGGTTAAATATTGAATTTTAATTGTGAACATTTGATGTCATTACATATAAAACCTTTTTTTAATAATGATAAAAATGTAACATTTTTGTTTTGATATTTTTGAAAGTATATTTATCATATTATGATTTGTTAGTGTTTCATAATTCATTATAACAAAGGACTATGAATGTTGTTTTTCATGTATCATCAAATAAGTTAATATTTAACTTTAAAATGTTATGACTTTAGTTTTAGGTTTTCAATTAAGGCTAAAACATGAAAAAAGAAATGGGTTAAGATAGTGTCTCAAGACTCGAGCACATTCTCACGGATGTGAAGGATTAAAAGGAATGGAGATTCCAACATTCCCAATTGAGTTCACTTTGGAAGGTGTAGTCTTCTTAGTGTCTTGAATTTTTGGAATAAAAGCGTAGATACCAAACATTGTTGAAAATTTTTAAAACATTATATCATTGAAAAGATCTTGAAATTTAAATATCCAAAGTGAACTCATATTCTTCATTTGAATATTTTAAGTTCAAATTATGGTCAAAAAAGTGGTAGGGAATTAAATTAAAAAATTTAAATTTTAGCCACTAAAACTCAAGAAACATAAATCAAATGGCATCTAAGTGGAACATGTGATATAACATTAGAAAAATTTATTCAAAAGCTACAACCTTGGAAACTTTTCAATTGAAGTTTTTTTTGGAAGAATTATGAACAAGCAAAGTTGCAAAACTCATAATTTGGTAGAGTCAAGAATTTTTGAAACTATTGTTCTAAAATCTCAAATTTTTTTCATTTCAATGTAATTTTCAATGTCAATTGCATAATATATTATAAAAATGAAAATGGTGACTCCTCCCAAGTCCAAAGCATGGTGATCAATTTTGTGAAAGTTTGTTGCTTGTGGTTTGTCTATGCACCACTTTGGCTCCAACTTGTACTACTCACCTTTTCTTTTGACTTGTGCAAGTTAACTTCACCTTGAAGTCAGTTTTGTGAATTCACCCTAATCCCATTTTGAATATAATGTTAGTTCAATGATCTACAAAAATTGTTAAAAATTCCATGCTAGTAATATGTTGATGCCTCCAAATTGTAAGATGTTAAATTTTTATTTCTACAATTTGTCATGCATGGGAAACATAATGCAACCTACCATTGATATTTTGTCGATAATCATAAATTGAATATTGGGCCATATATCTATGATTTAATTCAATTTGTTTATAATGATATGTTTGTTAATGGACAACCTTAATAAAGAATGGATTTTTGTTCCATTTATTAACAAGGGGTGTATCACATTGTGGCCTTGCCATTTACATTTAAAAGTATTTTAAGGCAAAAGAAGAATTATGGAAACTCAAATATTTCACCATGCAAAAATATAATCTTTAAGAAAATCCTCTAAAAGAAACCAAAATCCTTCCAGATATTAGAACTTTATAACTAATCTCAAGTTTCAACATAAGCCAAAATATCATCTTTCAAAAATCCTCATACAAAAATAGAGCTATTACCTAGGGGCCAAAATTCCTTAAGTTATTATACTCTATAATGAATCTAAACACAATATCCTTGCCTTGGTAGGCAACGCCAACAAAGTTGCAAATGTACGTTGTAATGCAAAACATTTGTTGATTTCCTAATTTTAGAAAATAATTTTGAATCACTTTGATTATTTGTGTTTTACTAATGTAACACCTCTTATATATTGTAACAATTTATTGATGAATGTCCTCTCAATGATTTTCTTGCAAAAGCTTGTAAATCATTTACTTTGTGTTTTTCTTGTATGACATTTTGTTTGGATATTTGTCTCATAAAAGAAGGTTGTGTGTTTTTTTTTTTGTTGATTTCAATATCATTTGGTTGCATGTCGCAAATGGTACGTGGTGTAATTGATATTGTGCATTTTGATTCATGTGTATGGGTCATGTTTGAATACAAGTGTAAAAGTTTTAATTTTGTTACATCAAGGTTTGGCTTTTGTAAATATTTCAAATCATCATGTTTCAAAATTAATGATATGAATTTTCAAATTCATGTCATTAATTTTGACATTTTGGATTTATTTTTTTCAATTGTTTTTAAGCTCTTTGTTATTTCAATGACATGGTATTAACCCTTGTGTTACATAATAAATATCATATTTGTATTTGTTCATGAACATGTTGATTGAAATGATATGAATTATTATTTTGTTTTGTAATTTCATGGATGTTTCATTGAAATTCATCCAAGTTTATGTTTGGACAAATCATTGTGACGTCCATCAATTTGGATTGAAATTACCAATGATTTATCTACGTCTTTTGATTATTTGCACTCTTGCAAGATGTTGATATTTATGATTACTATTTTTGTGAAGGGAAAAAATGTTGGGTACAAATTGTTTAATGTTGTTTTTCAAGATATTTATTGAGATCTTTTTTATATCAAAAATGGTTTCCCATGCCATAAATAAAATGCAAATTCCTTGGGCATAATTCTTTGGGTCTTTTGTGTGTGATGGTATTGTGTAAATAAACCATTAAATTCAACATGTTAAATGGTATGTTGTTCTAACCTCAAAGTTGGCAAATTTCCAAGGTTTTGCAAAAATGCAATTTAAAGCCTTTGGGTAAGCCATTCTAGGCAATGGGTTAGGTTTAATGAATATGCCATTTTCTTCAAGTGGAAGGAGGAAGTTGGCTAAGTTGTAATGTTTATGTTGAAGCATGAATAAAATTGTGAAATTATTTTTAAACTTGTCTTGTGAAGATGATAGGAAGATAATGGAAATGGCATAGAACAAGTTGAATTGTGTTGTTATTTACTCTACCTAATTAATACATATTTCATATGTACCTTTTGTTTAGGCTAGGTCATATTTTTGAAATGATTAAAAGGTTAGTATATACATGATTAAAAAACTCAACCAATGACAAGTATTTTCCAACTTGTCTCACCTTGAAATGGAGTTTGTGAACCATCAATCCTTGAACTTGATATATTTTGATCTAGATGAACAAAAAAAGAACAAAAGCAAACAAACTTTTGTGCAAAATCCCTAATTGTTAGACCCCTCCATAAGAGTTCAATGTTTTTTTTCTTTTGGGTGAAATGATGACTCACATGACTAGCAGAAATATTGGAGCTTGTGAAGAATCTCAAAAATAGTAGGCAATACATATTTCTATCTTGTACTTAGTTTTTCAACACCTCCCTTCTCTTGAAAGCTCACCCAACCCTCATTTGAAAACCATGTTCACTTTTGGAAAGTAAAAATTTCAAAGTTGTAACTTGGATTATTGTGTATAATATTATAAATTTTAAATCACGTGTTTCAATAAGGTTTTAAATTTATGTTCTAAAATATTGGCTACCCTAAAATAGGAACAAAATGGGTTTCATAGTCATTAAATATCATGAAATGACTTTTCAAATATAACTAAAAATTTTGAATTTTTTTGACATTTATTCACATATGCCAACATGGGAAATATTAAATAGTTAACAAATATATGAGTGGAGGAAGAAAAAAAGGGGAGATTAATCCTTTTAAAATTCTTTCGCAAAAAATAACATTGTGGAAAGGTTTGAAATGATCAAAAATTTACATTAAAAAAAAGTTTCTAACTTGAAAAATGTTGTGCAAGCAGTGGCTTCTTTTTATGCACACATAGTTGCAAATGCTAGGATGCAAATTACTTGGGAGAAGCAGCACACATTGAAAGAGGCAAATTACAAAACAAAAGAAAGAAAAAACAATGTGTGACAAAATTATCTCTTCTTCTTCCAACCACTCCATACATGAAACATTTCCATTCCATTCATGCATGGAATTGTTAATTTCCACAATAGACTTTCCTCTAGATAGTGGTAGATTATAACATGGAATTATCATTGGATGACCATACTTTTTCAACTCTTATTATACCATCTCTAATGTAGACATTATCATTAAAATTTGAGGTTTAAATGAACCTATATTTTTATTAGCTTTGTTTAGAGGTCAAAGACTTCACATATGCATAACACTTGTGATGTGACTTTGGCTTGAGTTGGAAATCAATTTGTTCATGATAGCTAAGCACCTAAATATCGTAATTTGTTATTTTTGAAAGATTCAAATCACCTAATCATGCTAAATGGTTTCATCAATTTTTTTCATGGATTTGTTTGAACATGCTAAGCAGAGCCATTCGTGATAAAACACTTGTTTTGTTCATCCTTATGCAATGACTTTGGGTTCAATGCATTCTCACGATTTCACATTTTGTTTGATTGTTACATATGTTGAATCGTTACATGATTTCAAGTGATTGTAGTCTTTATGCTTGTGACAAAGGGTCACCTTACATTATACAACTTTAAAACTCAAAGGTGCATAGAGATTGTGTGATGTTGTAACATGTAAAACAAAATTTTAAATTGTATCATATGAGATTGCACCGGACATGTGGATGCTTAACACCTAACCACAAAGTATAATGTGACCAAATATATTTCCAAATTCATGAGTTCTTGTACTAGAGCAAATCGTAAACTTGACAATGTATTCACAAACCAGATTATGAATAGGTATCATGGCACATATCCTCTTGTTATGTACACTTCTTAGACGATTTGTGCCATGTTGTGTATGGGAACTAAGAGCATCTCCAAAGGTGCTCAGTATGTGACTCCAGACAGTAAAATTTATTGTCAATAAGTCAAAACGTGTCGGTTTAGCTCAGGAAATTGGTTTTTCTATACCAAATTCGTGCAGCTTGCCATGGCTGGTGAAAGGCACAACACAGTTGTGCACCTCGAAAAAAGAGTGTAATAAATTGGACCTGACTGCAGCTCAGTATTCCTGATTGGTCAATGAAAATGATTGCTTCAGGTGGTTTGGTATTGTAGTAGTTCCCACGTATATGCAGTTCAGGTTATAGTTTATTGGTGGGGTTGCCAAAAAAAAACAGAACTTAGACATTTAATTTTATTATCCAGAGTGACATAGGACAACAAAAAAATCAGAAACTTGGATGATAGGCTGTGTAGAGTAAATTAGGTCACTTCATAGTCCCTGTTGCAAATTGTGTAGGACATTCTGCATTCACCACGACAAGGAATGGCTGAATACAAAGAGGAGAGGACGACGGTTCCAGCGTTGCGTATCGATGAAGATGCCCAAGAGCGCGGGAAGGGAAGCCAGAGCTTCTGCAGCTGTTGGTGCTTGGGACCAGTGCGGGACGTTGCAACAGTGCGGGAAACTCTAGGACGAAATCGTCTTCGAATTCTCTCTTTCAAACGACCCGCTCACTTCAAGCGCAAGCTACTATCTTCCTGTTCCCTTCCCCACTTTCCTTATAAAATGGCTTTTGTTCCACCGTTTATGTGGCAACCAGAAGAGGAGAGAGAAGTGAGAGATTGTGTGTGCGTGTGTGCATGCGTTCTTGTGTTGGAATTTAAGCCAGGAGAGGTGCAACATGTACGTCATAAAGAGGGACGGTAGACAGGAGGCTGTTCACTTAGACAAGATTACGGTGCGGCTTAAGAAGCTGAGTTATGGCTTGAACCCGGAGCATTGTGAACCGGTGCTCGTTGCACAGAAAGTTTGCATGGGGGTTTACAAAGGTGTGACCACGAGCCAGCTCGATGAGCTTGCTGCCGAGACTGCGGCGGCCATGACTGCCAACCATCCTGATTATGCGATTGTAATCTCTCTTTTTCCGTCTTGCTATACGTCTCATTCTTTCTTTCAATCGTCGTTTCTTTTTTTCCGTATGTGAGGTGCTGAAGTTATCCTTTTCTCTTGGTATCGTGCAGCTTGCGGCCAGGATCGCTGTGTCCAATCTCCACAAAAACACCAAGAATTCGTTCTCTGAGACGTATGCACTCTATCCCACGCCTTTGTAGCTCTATAATTGAACAATGCTTGCTTGAGTACTGTGTCCATATCTCGTTTTGTATTCTATCTAGAGTATTTCAGCAGCAACTGTGGCATGTAGGTTCCTGCTGAATCATACTTCCCTGTTTCATCAGAGTGAAGGACATGTATTTCCATGTGAACTCCGAATCAAATCTGAAAGCGCCACTGATTGCCGATGACGTGTACGACGTGATCATGAAGGTACAGGAGCTCACCTTCTTCTTCTCCACCGTTTGAGAAAGAACACAATGAAATTGTATTCCAAGTTTATGCTGGCTTCAATGGTGAACTGAAGGCAAAGATGTCTTCAATGCTTGAGCAAAGGAATCTAATAGGGTTATCACACCTTCTTGCACAGAATGCAGCGCAGCTGGACAGTGAAATAATCTATGACAGAGACTTTGAGTATGATTACTTTGGATTCAAGACCCTAGAAAGATCATACCTTCTCAAAGTCAATGGACGAGTTGTGGAGAGACCTCAACATCTGCTGATGCGGGTGGCTGTTGGCATACACAAAGCTAATATCGAAGGTGTTCTCAAAACCTACCATACCATGTCACAACGCTGGTTTACTCATGGTTCACCCACTCTCTTCAATGCTGGAACTCCAAGGCCCCAGGTTAGATGCTTTACTCTGATATCTTCTCCAAGCATGAGTTTGTTTTGGACATGGGACTGTTCCTAAACGTACTTTTGGCTGGCATTTGCAGCTCAGCAGCTGTTTTCTGGTCTGCATGAAAGAGGACAGCATTGAAGGCATATATGATACACTGAAAGAATGTGCAGTAATCAGCAAGTCTGCAGGGGGCATTGGGTTGTCAGTGCACAACATTCGTGCTACAAGCAGCTACATCCATGGAACTAATGGCACATCTAATGGCATTGTCCCAATGATCCGAGTCTTCAATGACACAGCTCGCTATGTTGACCAAGGTGGTGGCAAGAGGAAGGGTGAGATTTTGTATTTCATATAGAATTTGTTCAACCTTGTACCAGCCTTTGTTTTCAGGCTGTCACGCGTGATCATGCTTGAGCATTGTTTATTGATTGGGTGCTGGATGCTGATTCAGTATTGTTGGTCACAAGTGCAGGTGCATTTGCAGTGTACTTGGAGCCATGGCATGCTGATGTCTTTGATTGGCTGGAGCTCAGGAAAAACCATGGCAAGGTAGCAGATCATGTTTTTTTCACTCTAGCAATGTGTCCAAGTGAACATACAGTGTTCAAACTATTGTTGTGTTTGACTCATGAGGTATTTACATGTTTTGCAGGAAGAGAGTAGAGCTCGTGACTTATTTTATGGGCTTTGGATTCCTGACCTCTTTATGAAGCGTGTACAAGAGAATGGTACATGGTCTCTCTTCTGTCCCAGTGAAGCTCCAGGGTTAGCAGACTGCTGGGGTGACGAATTTGAGAGTCTCTATGTCAAGTATGAGAATGAGGTGCAATCTCTCTCTGAGCCTTAATGAGATGGCTAGCCAGTAGGTTTCTGATTTTTGGAAATGGCTTTTTTCTGAGGTTCTGACCCACTGTACCTTGTACACAGGGTAAGGCCAGAAAGGTGATTCAAGCTCAAAAGTTATGGTTTGCAGTACTGGAAGCTCAAGTTGAGACTGGCAATCCATACATGCTATTCAAGGTGTGCAATGTCTTACTTGCCTGAATATTATGCTCATGTGATTAACATCAGCTGATTCATAAACTGAATGTTGTCTTGCTTGGAACTTGTTGGTTCTTGTGTGACTTCACTGATTGCATTTATCAATTTCAGGATGCATGCAACAGGAAAAGCAACCAGCAGAACCTTGGTACTATCAGATCGTCTAATTTGTGCACAGAGATTGTGGAATTCAGTAGCCCAGAGGAAACTGCAGTATGCAACCTTGCCTCCATTGCTCTCCCACGTTTTGTCCATGAGAAGGTGAGGCCTTGTTGGTTTAGGTGGTTATCTTGCTGCTTGCCTGTCACAGGTTTAAAACTTGTATCATTGCGTGGCACCTGCTTTCAGTTTATGTCAAGATAATGTTGCTCATAAGAACTGAACAAATAGTATTCAGGAGTATAAAACTCAGTAATGTCAGGGTACCCTCTTTGGTTGGTCTGTCACACAGGGAGTTCCTTTGGAATCACACCCAACCAAACTCACAGGCAGCAAGGGTTGCAATAATCGCTTTTTTGACTTCGAGAAGCTAGGAGAGGTATGTATTTATTGTTCTAGAGGGGTTTCAGAGTTTTCCCATCTAGAGTATGTGAAGTACAAGGCCTTACCCATCAGAACAATGAATAATACCTGGAAACTCTTTCCATCCAAAAAGAACCAAATTGCTAACGCTGGTGGCTTTTGTGACTTGTGCAGATCACTGAGTTGGTGACACGCAACCTGAACAGAATCATTGATGTTAACTATTATCCTGTAGAAACTGCCAGGCGATCAAATCTGCGCCACAGGCCCATTGGAATTGGTGTGCAGGGTCTAGCTGATGCTTTTATCTTGCTTGGAATGCCTTTTGACTCACCTGAGGTAATTTTGCAATGGTGTCATACTGTGCTGAAGAGAAAGAAACCCCATTCCATAACTGGTGAACTTATGGCAAAATGAGCATCAGCACATCCATTTACAGATGCAATGCATGGAATCCACTACAACAAGCAGTGTTCTAAAGTGTGTCAATGCTATTTGCAGGCCAAGAAACTCAACAAGGAAATTTTTGAGACAATTTACTATCACACTCTCAGAACCTCATCTGATTTAGCAGCAGAAGAGGGTGCCTATGAGACATATGAAGGGTGCCCAATTAGCAAAGTATTTACAGCATGCCCCTTTCCCATCCTCATGTGTTTAATGGTTTGTTTGACTGTATTGTTGAGGCAAGCTACATGAGAAAGCAGCTTATTGGTCATGTATTCTAAACTGCATGTATTTTTCAGATTGCTCAACAAATTCTTCTTTCTGTCAGCAGGGTATATTGCAGCCTGACATGTGGGGAGTGCAGCCTTCTGATCTCTGGGACTGGTCTGCGTTAAGAGAAAAGATTTGTCAAAATGGTGTACGGAACTCCCTTCTTGTGGCTCCTATGCCAACTGCGTCAACCAGTCAAATTCTGGGCAACAATGAGTGCTTTGAGCCTTACACTTCAAATATTTACAGTCGGCGGGTGTTGAGGTGAGAGCTTCTGTGGTCTTTGCCTTCACCAATCAGATACATTCAGTAAAGTTGAAATTTTATTTATTCTGGTGATATTGGCATATCTTACTCCAACTGTCATGAGGCATCACACTAGCTTCTGTCTTCTTGTGATGATCAGTGGTGAATTTGTGGTGGTGAACAAACATTTGCTGAGTGATCTGACAAACATGGGCTTATGGACTTCGGAGCTGAAAAATCAAGTCATATATCACAATGGTTCCATTCAACAGATTGAAGGGATTCCTGAGAATCTAAAGAAGATTTACAGGTAGATGCTTTTAAAAAGGATTTGCTGGCAATTTTGTCTTTTTGTTGGTCGCAATCTGAGTGTGGATCATTTGAGGTTGATATTGACTTTACCTAGCATGTTGGTAACTTCAATCCCTGGTTGTTTATCAGGACTGTATGGGAAATCAAGCAAAGATCCCTTGTTGACATGGCTGCTGATCGAGGAGCATATATTGACCAGAGCCAGAGTCTCAACATTCACATGCATCAACCCAACTTTGGAAAACTCACATCCCTTCATTTTTATACATGGTCCAAGGTATATGCTGGGCAACTAGATGTGAATTCTTTTTTTCAGTAATGTTTTTTGGAAAATATGAGTGCAATGATGACACTGACTATCACTGGCTGTATCCCCAGGGTCTGAAGACTGGCATGTACTACTTGCGATCACAAGCAGCTGCAGATGCAATCCAGTTCACTGTGGACTCAAGCAAGATCAAGGTAATTGTGTCCATCCCCATAAACTGAAGATAACATGCATAGTTTCATTGGGGGATACTGGTGAAGGGAACATCCCAATAATTACACCATGCTATTCTGGAATAAACCATGCACACATCTCATTCAACTGATGAGCTTTAGACCCTTTTCAGATCATATTTCAAAATTCAACTGTGCTGTTTTGCAGAAGAAATCAGTTGCAACAGAGACAACTGATGAAGAGATCAAAATGGCACAGATGATTTGTTCCCTTGACAACAAGGAAGAATGTATATCATGTAGTGGTTAGAAAAAGGAAGACCTACCTCTTACAGCGAGTAGCTGTAAGGTGCTTAGTGCTGTGATAATTAAGAACTCCAAATTGACCATTCAGGGGTTGATTGGAAAGCACCCAGCTGGATTGCTTTTTTGAACAGAGAGCACCACTTCAAACTTCAACTAAACTCAACAAATTTCTCCGTGATCAGATTGAAGTGAGCAAGTGATTGGGAAAGTGTATTTCCTCAGCACAGAACTGTAATAGGCACAGCAATTTTCAGGCGTAGTTACACTTACTAATCCTCATGTACCATCCCCTTCTCCTTTGGGTGCATCTAGTTGTGCCACCAAATGACACTCCATGAGAAAGCTTCAATCTCTTAACTTTGGTTTATGCATCCTTTGAAGATCTCATCAGTTTTTCCAGATAGCATGTTGTCAAATAGCTCTTGGTATTGGAAGGATTGATGGTGATGGACTTACCTTTTAACAAGAATTTGTCAGCATCTGTTGTGAGGTTGTGTGAAAATAGTGTTGTCCTCCTGACCCCCAATGCATCGACAAATGAACTGGCCCTGCAAATGCAGCAAACTAAACAAGGAAGTTATTCAAAACATCTAGTGACGTTGGCTGTTGCCACTCTTCCAAGTAGTTTAAAAGTATCAACAATTATTGACTAGTTCAAAATCTCTAATTTAAAAGGGGGATGTCTTCATCATCTGTATGCCATCTTTGCAACGTGTGCTTACACACTTGTGCACTATGATTTTAGTTTCTACTGCAACTAATTTGGGCTATTAAAAAATCTATTTACTTCTAAGTGTTCGTCACCATTTTTTGCCTTCAGGTTTCCTTCAACACTTCACCATACATGTGCAGTGGACTACAGTAAGACTTGAGATTACCAAGGATGAGAAATCTGTCTAGAAAAATCCATGACTGCAGTCCATTAAAAGATTTTCACGGACAAGGCTTGGATTTCTTAATAACCCTCAATTTGTTTTTAGTGTTAGTTTTGGTATAGGTCTGAATTAGTTACAAAATTTCAAGTAAATACTAAACACGCTTATTACCAGTCAATTACCGCATTTTGCCCTACTTTTGAACATTCAAAAGTCTCTCACTGAGATTGAAGATGCCTTCAATCCTTAGTGCTACTGATGCTGAGTACACACACAATTCAATGGAAATCTCAAAATTCTGTTGAGATTTTCAGCAAATCTCAAAATTAAAAACATAGGCTTAGAGCAGGTCCAAGCCAAGGTTCTTAGATTCTTTGTAAGGGTTCTTGGAAGTGCCCAAAGTCACAACTATGTGCTTGAGCCATTAACTTATATGGCTACAATCACATGCTTGGTTATCTTCTAAGTGGCTATACAGGGAGAGAAAAAAAAATCAAACAACATATGGCAATTTTTCCCCTCTAAGCTATTGCAAGTTGCAGTGTGTGTGTAAATAATGACTATTTCAAGGTTGACAAGGTTTGAATTTAGACTACCAAAAAACTTTTGTGAAACCTTTTGATAAGAGTGAGATGGTTGGAGTGGCAAAACTTGGCAATCAACTATTAGCTAGTCGTTTGAATTAGAACTTGGATTACGTATAAGCATAAAACATGAGCAATTTCTACAAGTTCATAAAATTTGAATGAAAAACTGGAACCACATGAACAATAAAGTCATCCATAAAGTGCTGCAATTAGGGTGTGAGTTTGACAAATTTGACCCTAATAGGGCACAAAATCAGTAATAGGGGTTGAATTTTTTACAAACGAAATTAACAAGGAGCAAAACTAGGTTTTGCACTGATTTTGGTGCAAAAACTAGTTTCGTGCCCTATCTTTTCTTTTTCCTGAAAGCCTGCACTACTGCATTGACATGTTTTTCTTGCTATGATTATTTTTAAACCACATGCATCTAATCCTGAATGCTAACATTTGATGTTTTAACTTAAAGAAATTTTATTACTTTACAAATAACAATACATAAGGGTTAAAAGACGGGTTAGTGGATGAAAGAGGAGCCTAGGATTTTTTTAATGTGTAAAAACACATTGACAAATCATGAGAGGGAGTTGAACCCTTGTCCTAGTAGTAGCTACACTTCTACACATGACCTTGACCTACAAGTCACACATTAATTATAGTCATAGAAAGAAAAATCAAATCTAAAGACAAAAAAAAATATTCAAACGTCAAACTAGTCAACATCATGGAAACTGGGATTTATACATAATAGGATTCAACTTGCACTTGTCACTTGAAACCTCACCCACAGAACAGTCATAGAAAGCTAGTTATACATAACATCAAAATGTAAGTACTAAGTTGTAACACATTGGTGACAACATCCAAAATCCATGCACAAGTAAATAGAAATGGAGGATTAGTGACCATTAATGTAGCAAAACCACTTGTTGCAAGGATAACAATAAAAGACTTTATTATCAATCTTTAATCACTTATGCATGAACGGGAACCCAAAACTTTGATCACAAGTCGCAATTTCATCACATTAGAGGGAAATGAACTTAACACAACAACCAATGTTTTCCTCCCATTAGCATAATGCCAAAAGTTATCCAATTTAAGGCACAATTTTTCCTTCCCCTCTATCTTGGTACATGTTTTACATTTGACTTGATGTGCCTTCTTGTTCAAATCCACCATTGATTCAATTAATGGAAGTTTTTCATTCCACATGTCTTGAAACACTTTATTTTGCACATACTTTTTTTATTTCCTTGTATATTCTTTAAAAGAAATCTAGAGGTTTGCTTCAAATGTTTAGAGGTGTTTACAAGCATGATACTAATTGATTAAAATGCTACAAATTTTATGTAATCCTTCTTGCATTTTATGCCTTCCAATCACTTAGCAACAAGATTATTCATAGCTAGCTCCTCAAGCAATGGAGATATGAGAAAGCAACCAAATTTTTTGGGTACTACCATAGTCTAATTTTCTACCATTACTTTTGACTCCACCATTTTGAGATCATGAGTTGTGTGCTTAGGTTGGCCAATTGAAATTTCATTTGAGATCATGAATTGGGTTGGTAGGTTGAAACTTGCTTACCATGGAACTTCAAAAAATTCTGTAAGTTGAGGTGATTAAATGGCTTTGTTGCCTTGTTCACGAGATTAATCTCGATGTTGTTATGTTGCTCTTCTTGACCAAAGCAAGCCATCTCTATATCATTGCTGAAGCAAGACTTCAAGAGTGGTGTGACCTAAAACAATGTCAAACATATTCTATGGATGAGCATGAATGAAAATAGGAACCCTAAGTCGGATGGGTGACAAATGATGCCAAAGCAGTTATGTTTCAAGGATGCGAAAGTCTAGTTTCTTGTTTTTTTTTTTTTTTTTTTTTTGACTTTTTTTTTTTTTTTTTCTTTTTTTTTTTTTTTTTTTTTTTTTTTATTTT
>Ga0116231_10010912_pt1 | contig 14286 bp, 9 predicted proteins | sample S1TSphgellanicum_2_FD_89695 | JGI IMG/M metagenome (GOLD analysis project Ga0116231, IMG submission 89695) | Host-associated microbial communities from peat moss isolated from Minnesota, USA - S1T2_Fd - Sphagnum magellanicum MG | ecosystem: Host-associated > Plants > Peat moss > Unclassified... | reverse complement strand
TCCCTGTTATACAGGGTTTGCTTTCTTTCAATTTTTGTGATTAGTTATCCCACAAAGAGGATTTAGCCAAATTAGGCTATAGACCATATTAATGACAGTGAATAAAACATTTAAGAATCTTTATGCTTTATATGTATTTGGCGAATTTAAATTATTTTTTAAAAATTTGGCGATTAGGGCCATTCCTTTTCACAAAAAATGTTAGAATGTGTAGAAAAAATAAATTTCAGGTTGAAACAATGAAAATAAATTCCCCCAAAAAGAACCTAGCAATGTGGTATGTAGAGAGGTTTTGGAAATGTAGTTTGTAGTTGTAATTTTGTAATATGTACTGTCACCTGTGCATTAGGCATGGGGTTCACACTAGTAAAATAGTAATATTTATCACATTCAAGATAGTGTATGTATTACCATAGTACCTGAACAATTTCGGCAACAAACTGCCGAATAATTAATTAAATTTTAATTTTAACTTTGGCACTTGGTTTCTTAATTCTGAAATTTCAGCAGGTAATGGATATATAATATAATAAACAATCTCTCTTCATGATTGTGGAACAGTCTAGTGTGTCCAGCTGACAGTTGAACTTTTGATTTGATTAAAATTTTGGCACAAATACTAAATAAAATTTCAAAAATTTGGCAAAACGAGAAATAATTTAATTTACGCTGAATCTGGTCAGGTACTACAGAAACTGTGTCCCAATCCTCACGTGAAAAACGGGACAACAGGATATAAGAGGAGAGATATTCAAACCCAATCACCTGGGCCATTGACATAGTCGACCAATCAAGAGTGGCCATTTTGATCTTTTACAAACATTGAATCTTGTTGGCATTACTCGAGTTAGTAGCTCTCCCTGCAATAAAAATTTGGGATTCTCTAGAGGTCAGTTTACTAGTGCTGGTGCGAGGTGGAGCTGCTCTGAGACTCTCTGGCCTGAGTGAATTTGAGCACCCGCACCTGTACTTTCACCTTCTTGAGTGAGGCCTCTTAAGTCGCCAAATTAAACCCAAGAAATGTAAATTTTGGACTCAACAATCCTGATTCAGGCTGGTCAAGCTTGGGATATTCATAATATTTAGAAACGATTTAGATGAATTTTGGGGCTTTTAGTTTTTACCATGGTTCCAGTGTGGTGGGTGCTGGTTCGCCCCAGGCCAGCTTTGAGAAATGAAGTTAAATCACAGAGTTGATACTAGCATACCATACCGACAGTAATATTTTGGCACAAAATAATTCACAAGAAGTTTAGTTGAAAAAAGGGGAAACATTTTATTAATATTTGCTGAAATTGTTGCGCATGGAACTCCTGACTTGTGAAATTTTATTTTGTTGCCCTCAACCATTGGGTTACTACCAATTACAAATACAAAAACAAAAGGTGTACTTTGGATAGTTGTTCCTCATAGGTTGAAATTTCTGGGAAATTCAATTTGAAACTGCCTAATCTCATTTTTTTAAATAAAAAAAATATTGGGCACAGAAGTGCCGAACAATCTGCACACTGAGCAGCCCTACTCTTTGAAGAGGTCAATTGCAAAATGCGAACTTGGCTACCAATTTTCGTGGGACTTCTCGCGTGTGGATGAGGGAAGAAATGCGCACATGTTCCACATAGAGTGTGAGGTGTCCGAGTTGTTGGCGCCCCCGCAACGCGGGAGAACACTTCTGGAGGCTCTTTGCGGCTCTTCAACTGGCGTGGATGCGCGTTAGAAGCGTATTGCACTGCAACCCTTCCGACAATTGCCAGTCGATGTCTGCACTGTCAATGCGGGGCCCACCACCGCTGTGCTTGAAGAGAGCACAAATTCCACGAACCATGGGCCAGTTTTTCTGCAATCTTATAGTCATCAGAAGATTTCAATTTGCAAGCTCTAATCGGCCATAAGATGGCAGCAGGAAGAGTTCAACCACGGGCTGAGGAGTAGTTGCTGGTCGGAGTTGTGGATTAGGGTGTTGGGCGAGAGAGAGAGAGGAAGGGATCAGGGAGGAAGGAAGGGGAATTAATCTGTAGCTTGAGCTTTTCTTGAAGTGTTAGCAATGTCGGAGGCTTTTCCTGACTGCCTTAGGTTTATCAAGAGGTAGAAATTTTGTGATCTGTTGCAGAGATTTGATTTGCGCATTTGACAATTATTCAAATTTGGGCATTATGCTCTGCCTCTGCTTGTATCTGCTGCGTTGAATCTTGCACTGCTTGTTTTTTTGCAGGAGACATTCCTGTTTGTTGGAGGATGAAGAGGATGAAGAGGATGGAGCTGCTGGAGCTGTATTGCTGCCTTCCAGAGACATTACTCATTGTTTTGCGTTGTCGGCAGGCGGTGCGCTGACTGCGGCAGGTGCTGCTAAAGTCATTTGCCTCTCGTCGTCTGAAACGGCGTTTGAGCTTGCAAACGACAAGCCTGGCTCAGATGAAGAAGAGGCGGAGGCCGCGGTCTCTGATGCCTTACTGCTGCCGCTTGAGCCACAAGTTGTCGATGCCCTGCGCTTCTCGGATTCTTCGACCCCAGGAGATTCCCCGCCAGCTGAGTTTCAAATCCTCTTCCCTATCGCTGGGATGGATGGAGCGGACAGGCCGTCTGTCTTGTTCTGCCCTGACAAGACAAAGGCCGATTCCAAAAAGAGGACTTGTTACACTGCTTGTTTTAAAATTGATCGCGATTCGGAATCGAGTGCTGTCCCAGCGGCTGACCACGTGACTTGCGTTGCACCGTGCTTGGAGCCTGTGCGGAATCATGGCACGAATCATTACATTCTGTAGCATATGGTTGGCTGCAGAGAAATGCACGAAGGTTTGGTCATGGCCTCTCTATGCCTAACCGGTAGACTAGGTTTGGTCATCGATTTCAGTATAGAAACACATAGGCAGTACAAACTACAAACAGCAATGGATACTTGATTTTGTATCCATTGATTATGGTTGGCTTCCAGAGAGAGAAAACAGGGCATGGTGTGTGGACTTGCTGTGGTACCAGGGATTGCAAATAATGGGAGGATGTGAGCATTCCTTTCCACAACTCTGGTGCTGGTCTGAACCATGGCAAACATTGATGAACATATAGATGGGAGATGAACAGCAGGAGTCAAATCTTGATCCTGTGCACAACATAGTCTTTGAGCATTGATGCTTGTTCTGCCTGCCTTTATGAAGGTCTGTGTGCTCTTGTTGTAGTGTTGCAGTGTTTATGAGAGCCTCACAAGATAGGGTAGATCATAGTGATTCTCTATGATGTTGACAGATTCCGGGAACTGTAATAGAAATCTGTCCTTATAATTAGTCCTAACATTTTCATCTCTGCCCTTGAATGCCTTCATGACGTGTTTGAAACTTTAATGGCTTTAACCTGTTGCCACTGGTGAATGAGCTTTTGTTCTGTTTCTAGTTTTTGTTCTCAACCTTTTGTGCACTCGATGAGAGGTAGAATTCAAGGAGTGTGAAGAGAATTTGGGGATGTGCTCACTTGTGCATAACAGGATGCATAGCATTGCATTTGACAGAATCATATATGCTTGTATGTACTCCATTTTTGACATGCTCTACTTGCACAATCTATGCTTAATTGCAAAGTTTAGAGATTAGGGTAAATTCCAATTTCACATCTGAATTCACTCTACATGCAAGTCTAAGCAAGTGTCCCATAACCTTGATGCTCCCATACAATCAGTTGTCTGGTAACCTGCATGCTCTCTTGCCAGTTACCTAGTCCATAACCTCTGCTTTCAGAGGTGATCTTCACATGTAATAGGTATCTCTCCCAGCCAGCTACTTTTAGTGTAACTGACCAGTCATTGATTTGAAGATATCTTTCCATTGATTTTCAGGTCTGTAGAGGGGAAGGCATTTGTCCATTGTCATCTCTAGGAGACCCTGCTCTGAAACTCAGGCTTCACCAGGGCTGGGCACTTTGGAAGAAGTCCTTTGGGCAAATTCCTATAGTTTTTGTCCCACTATATACAAAACTTGCTTGCAATTGACTGCACCCTCTGGTTGCTTTGGGGGCAACCTATGCCACATTTGCTCCATTCTTACAGGATAGACCTGCAAAATAGAATTGCCTGTAAAAGTTATCAAAGAGCTGGAAAATGTAATTTGAGCTTAACCTTTCTAAAAGCAACTTTTTCTCCACTTCGGTATGAATCTGTGCTGGGTGTTCAAGTTGAGTTTTGATAAGCTGTGTTGGATAACTCCATCATTCAATTTATACCTGTAGATGGAGTTTATAATTTATGCTAAAGAACTCATGTGTATTCCACTATCAAAGTAAAACCTCCAATTATCAATTTAATTGATTATCTTTTGGCCAATTATCACTTTACTTTATGTGATTCCCTGATGTGAAACACCCACCATGAGATAAACTTCATGGTTTCCTTCTGCATACATGGTAAACAAAGCACATTATAATTTATAACCTGACTTATAAATTGAACGCATTTTTGATGAATCTAATTCCTTTGCTCCTTCACCTCAAACAGACAGCCAAACAGAGGCCATCCTGTGCCTATGTTGGGAAATTTCTCACTGTCTTTGTACTTTATGCTGGGTAAAGCTCTTGAGCAGGGCATTTACACCATAGACCTGAGGGCTCCACTCCAAGGGCTTCACCCTCCATCTAAACCATTCGGTTACAATTAGTGTTGCAATGGTATGAGGCTTTTGACGTACCAGACTGAATCCTAGTACATCCCCTACTTTCAAATCAAGGGACCAACATGGTCTTGATATTTAGGTGTACAATCAAGGAAAGCAGTTTGTTTGTTTAGTATGTTTTGTTTGTTTCATTTGTCACATTGAGATCTCCCAAACCATGGCACCTCTTGCTGGGCTCTTGGTACTGTTGGAATGCTCTCAATGACTTGTTGAGGTCTCTGTACCATCAGAAAGTCCTTGATGAGTAGGTGTGCACTGAGTTGGTTTCACAATGTTTTGAACTATGGTGGAGAAGTTATTGAATATTGAACATTTTTTCAGTGAAAATTCAGTTAAATCAAAACTGAAAATTATAGGGGAATTTGGTTGCACTCTTGGCATTGTTGGAAAGCCCTAAGTGAGTAGTATTTAATGAAGGTGATTTGGAAATTTTTAAATCTAAATTTTGAGAGATATTGAATTTTGAGTAGTTTTTTTGTCATTGGAAATTCAAATTTTTAAATTACCACAAAAAAAAAAATTGCAAGGAAAGATTAAATGACTAACCAGTTCACACTTGGATCAATAGCTAGCTACACTAGTGACAGCTAAATATGAATATGGTATTTTTAGAGATTAATGAAGGTAGGTATATAAAATCATGGATACAATATTTGTCCTTCCAAAAGTGACATCAACATATTTACCATGTTTTTGTATGGAGACTAACCACATACCAAACTTGAATTACAAAATCTTGTAGATGCCCAATCCCCATGTAACCTAGCAACCGCCTTTGCACTTTGCACAACTCAAAGATGATGATAAAAAAGATTTGAGCTCACTCCCCTCCCCATTGAAAGAACCATGCATGTAATACTTAATTTGTACAAGCAAAAGCTAACTAAATGTACATGTAAATTGACATACAAAGGTGGAGGTGAAGAAAAACCCTATAAAAGAAATCAAGGATGGGAACCCATCCATCAAAAGTATAAGGCAAATGAGAACACAAATAAACACAACCAAAAGAAAAAACAAAAGCAAACAATCAACAAAAATCAAGTAAAGACCTTATGTAAAGAGGACTCATGCTACGAAATGACAATCAACAATAATAAAGAAAACTTAAGATGAAAGAGTTGTCATCTGCCACAAATTAGTTAGTGACGAAGGTGCAATAACTATGATGTGTGGCAAAGATGGAAAACTTTGACCAAGTGCAACAGCCTCTTGAAGAATCGTTATGGTTTACGCACATTGTAAGGTTATGGACATGCATTATCAATAGTAAGAAACTAGCATCAAAGGGACTAAAGAAGATTATTGATGACATGCAATAGTGGTCTATGCACAGGTGGTAAAAAATGAATCAAAACAAAAATGAAAACACCCATATGTCTCAATAGCAAGGGGAATGAAATCATCACCTAATGCTTGTTCAACATATGATCATGTCTTCTCCTGAGCATCCATCATTGCTACATGTGTTATCGTCATTGATGTTAGTTGCACCATATTTGTGTGAATCAAATCAACAATGATGACATCCATCAAGGTCCAAAGCCCATCTCTAGTGATAAGGATATCTACTCATCATTGGGTGTGGCGAAGGTGGGACCTCCTTCTAAACATGTGTATCCATTTTCCAAAGCAATAGTTGTGATAGTATCATGAAGTGTATCGTGAACTACTATGTACATTCATTCCTATAAGGACATTGAAACAAATGGGTACATAAATTGTCAATCGTATGACCACATTGACATTGTGAAAGATGGGCAACCATAGGATCTAGCAAGCCAAGATAAATACATAGTGCTATAAGGAAGCAGGCTGAAGATAAACAACATGAAAGTGTGGTAGGGCGAGTTAATAACTAAGTGTTTGCCCTTAGACTCACACATGAATTGAAACATGTTCACATGATATCTAAAGGAATGTTTATTAGAAGCAAAGCAAGCTCCTACTTATGGAAGTGATCTACCAAAAAAAATTGCAACTAGGGATAAGACTAAACCATTATATTTCAAAGGGTGGGACTTGAAAGTGGACAACCTAGGGTAATAGGGCTTAGGTATTTCATAATGCCATCTAGAATGGGGAAGTGCCAATCTTAGCATGTGCTATTACATCCAGAAAAATAGGGTGATCATCCTGCTGGGAATGAATGACAAGTGCAAGAACAATCAATTCCCAACATGGCAATAATGCGAGGGTAACAGTCCAACCTATAGAAGGGAGGTTGAACCCACCCAAAGAAGTAAGAAGAGTAGCATGACAATGAGCTAGATGATTGATAGAACCACCAAAAGATCCTGCATTAAGTAACTTTTCCAATGTAGCTATGGTACGAGTATCGAACTCAACATAATGTTGTAAAATACTTAGTGATGGAAACATTGTACAAAGCAAGTAACCAAGGTGTTACGCATAGCACAACAAGAATATCGTAAAAGCTACCTAAGGATCTACAATCATAGGGAAATTATGTATCGTTCAAAAATCCTCATAAAAAACCTTAGCCACAAACAATTCAATGAATGATCTAGATCCCATCAGTGCACCCAAAATATGAAAACTTAAATCAAGAATAAGAAAGCCAAGGAGAAGTGATATAAAGTGGTCTAACCCTTGTGCAAACCGAACTACACATTTCACCGATTACAATGAAAGCCCTAATGCTGAAAACTTTTACTACAATTGTAAAAAAATAAGAACCACATCTAATGCGATACCTACTATATGCATATCATCTATCAATGAAAGGAAAACACAAGTAGGGTGGATTATTGATATAGGGCAAAGAACATGAAAATGAATTAAAGCAAACAACGTTAGATTTTGGTCTATGTCCTTGTGTCTGTGCATGAGTTTGGTTTGTTCTAATTTCAATGAGTGATAAATTTCATATACACCCTACTTTAGTAGGGCCCAAGTCTTTCCATCAAGAACAATGAAATTCATATGTTATAAGTATTAAACCACATACCAAACCTAGTACTCAAGTTCCCCAATGTATAAATGTAACACCTATACACACCAATGTTGGGTGGTTCTCTCCTTTTTATGAGAACCATTAATTATAGTTCAAATTTTTTTTTAATGAAAATCGTTGGTCTTGATTTAGTTCTTTCCTTTTTATGAAAATCATTAGTTCCAATCCTTCCCAACATTTGAAAGAACTGACCTAGTTCTTTTTTAAAAATTAAAAAAAATTACAATAACCAATCAAGGTGTCATATGTTTAATTTTTAAAAATTAAATTGGTTCTCAAATAGGGCGATTCTCACAAATTTGATAATTGTTGATTTTCATATCTAGTTTTCACAATTTGGATCTCAAACTTATATTCATTTTTAATAAAAAGAAACTTGTTACAAATTAATTGGAAACAAGAATAGACTTGTTCAAATTATGATTAAAATGTTATTTTAAAAAATTGATAACAATTTTATTTTCAAAATCTCATATTTTTCAAATGTTCCTTCAAATTCCTCTAACTCCTCTAACTATGCATCAACTTCAATTAACTTTGTTAAATTAAAAAAAGGTTTATAACCAATCCTAAGATCATTAGACCAATTTTTTTTCACAAAATTAATTTATCTAAATTATCTAACTATAAATTAAATTTCCTATTAATAAATATTCTTGCAAAAAAAAATCTTTTCAATCTCAATTTGTGAATTAACAATACCTAAGATTTGACAAGCAAAGAATCTAATTATAAAAAACATAGATATTTATTTTTCTCACCATTGAAAAGGACATTTGATATTTTTTGCATTCACTTGAAACCTCCTAAAACAAAAAGTTCCTTGTTAACAAGCTCTTTTGCTAGTTCATTTGTGTTTATTGTCAATTCAAATATGTCCAAATTATAATTTTCATCAATACATTGGTCAACAATGGTATTTTTGGACAACGGGTGCAAATGATGATAACATTTTAACAACACGGGATACAAGGTTTTCCTATCATATTTTTCAACAATGGTCTTACTTTGCTCAAGGCCAATAAATGAAAACACTAAACGTAAGTTTTTGAACCTAGTATCCAATATCAAAGACAACATGTTATGAACATTTTTTTTCATATTTTCTTAACAAAAGAAAATTCTAAAACACCACAAACCTCATTTCTAATGTTATAGGCCTAAAAACCTAACTCAAAAACAACAATGGACTCTTCTTCCATAAAATTATTAAAAAACTTGAAATTCCAATTTTTTTTTTTCAATTTCAAACAAATGAAAATGGTAGAATTTAAAGCATCACTTAACAACCAATGACCTTTGAATTGATTAAGAACACAAGTAAACACAATAGGGGAATGGACATCAACAATAATTTGATAAATGTGCCATGTCAAAGGAAGAGCCATTCATGTAATGATCTTAATAAGAATATGTTTGTTATAACAAAAAGCAATTGTAATGCCTCTAAAAATGGATATTTTTTCCTACAAATATGCAAAAGAGAAAAACATTTGTTTGAACATACTAAGTTAATTGAAACTAATTTTAAAATTATAACATATATATTTCTCATTAAAACAATATATCATATTAAAAAGTTACCTTGTTTTCACTTTTGTATTCTTGGCGCCAAATTAGATTCAAGACATGCCTTGTTCCACTTTTATGGACCTTTCCTAGATTTTTTTGGCTAGGTTATACACTTTTGTAGATCTTTTTGTGGAATCTTAATAAGAAAGTCTTTACAAAAAAATTCATTCATTGTAGCGCATTGATAACCCTTGGAAAATGCATGCCCAAATCAAAGTGCTTTGATAACTTTCCTCCAAACCTAAAATGTCAACTTATAATTGTTTTTAATGCAATAGTCATTGTGTTCAAATTAAACCCCTTATCTTTCACATAATTAGTTTTTTTTTCCCCCTTGAATTATGTTTTTCAAATAACCCAATCAAACTTTTGGCCAAAGTTTCCTAGAAATATTTGCACCCTCAAAAAGACCAAGTGTAACATGTTTTGGTTGTCAATCAATCCCCAAAAGCTTAATCACAAGTGCAAATATATCATGCATTCCTTTTGACATCGAAAGATCAAAGCTCACTGTTGTAAAATTACATTTTGCCAAAATTGGTAAAACATACAACTATTTAGTTTTTTCCACCAACACATCAAAGAACATCTCTTGTGAAAACCATTTTCTAAATTCTAGAAGAAAAAACAAGTGTTGGACACAAATGCAAACATAAGCATTACATCCATAGACTTTCCACAAATTACATGGATAAATGATTTTAAACAATCAACAAGCCCATATCCTCAAGAAACAATTTTTGCTACATATGATCCTTTTGGAAAGGATTTTTGGTAACAAAAAAATTGACAATTACATTGCAAGATGGATTTGATTTTTTTTTTGGTAGGTTGTTTCTCTACTTTTCCTTTCAATGGACTATTTAATTCCTCAAACATTTTTGCAACAATAGAATGGTCTACATTCACATTTTTTTCAATGTTATTATTCCCTTTGTTGTATTGTGTATGATTAGACCTTTCCTTACTTGAGTTTTAGGGTTACAAAAAAAAAAAGAATTATTGTAACAAAAAATACATCTCATGGTTTATGGGCATTTCACATCAATATCCTTGTTATCATTTACACAAAAAAAACCCAACATAAAGAATTTCTATCGGGTGATTTCCAATTTTTTTTTTAAACATGCAAATTTTTTATTCGATTTCATTGTTTTTTTCATTTTTTGGGTTTTAATTGCTTTTTGTTTGAAGATTAAGATTTATTTCACATTCTAACAAACATTCTTCTTCCCTTACATCATTCATGAACATTTCACATGTATTTTCATTTATCATATTTTCATTTTAAAAATATAAGTTTAATTTCAATCTTCACAAGAAAATGCAATTCTAAGATGGAGAAAAAAACCAAATAGATGTATGATAAACCAAAACACCAAAACTTGTTCTACAATTCAAAATGCAAACATTTACAAAAAGATTTACAAATTATTCAAAATTTTCTTCAATTTTGTTTACAAGACATGCAAATGCAAATGTTAATGTTGGATTCCTTTAAAAATTCCTAAAAAAACAATAATTTTGTTATTAAACAACCAAAAATTAACCATTTCTGAAAAAAAAATTCAATTTTTTTGTAATTAAAAAAATCAAACATATGAAAAAATGGAAAAATTGAATTAAAAAAAATTATTTAGAAAAAAAACAAGTGGAAGGGGTTTTTTTTTCTTTTGTTTCCTATTGCATGGTATGTGTAGTACATGGGAAGAAACTCCACACATGTCTATTGAATAGTTAATTCATTTTGAAGATTCTATATCCTTGAATATTTATTTTTTTTGTTTTTCAAAACCAAATTTTCAATTCTCATTCATAAAAAAAAGAAATTGAAAAAAAAAATTCTTTGGTAAAAAAAATGCAACATTTTATTATACAAATGGTACCTAGCTTAGTAGAAGTAACTAGTGTCAAAGTTGCCAAGGTACTATTGTAACCAAAAAGAGAGGGTTCGAAAAACACACAGCACATTGACTGCCCTCAACGAACCCAGGCGCCCATGTTCTCCTGATCTATTCCACACAATTCAGACCTTTGATCTCACATAGCACTCTAACTGCCTACTCATTCTTTCAGACGAACATCACAAGACCCATGGACATACAAATGCCTTGCATTCCACACAACAACAGAGCAGGTTTCGCCCAATCACACAGATGCCAGTCAGGGAACTCTTTCATTACATTCGCAAAGTATGTACATTCCCCAAAAGCACAAGCTCACTTCTGCATCAGATGTTCACAAAAACACCGGATTCCCAATGCCGTCTACTTTCTCTCTCTTTCCAATTCTTCTGCAGTGGCTTCACCGATTGTCAGGCACAGCGAAAAGTTCTAACATTCAACCAAGCTACTCTCCCTCACCAAGCTTTTTCCATGCTCCCATGAAACATTCCCTCCTCTATCTCTCTCAATGTTCTCTAGTCTATCCGGCCAAAATCCCCCTCTCTTGCTCGCCACCGAGCTTCTTATTCTTCCCCAAAACTCCGTCACACCCAAGCGTTCTCCTGTTCTATTCTCCACTTGGCTTCTCCATCAAGACTCCTCCTCCTTTTCCCTTTTCGGCGCATCAATGGAGCTCCCCTCCTCTTCATCATTTGTGCCGCCTTCATTCCTGTACATCACACACAAAACGTCCCATGCATAGCCATGTAGCCGTCATGGAGAAAACATCCGCCGCCAAAATCAGGACGACTAATTATACCAAAGCACACCCTCAAGGCCCGGGTGTTCACACTATGTGGAAACCCACTTTCGTGTTACATATGTAACCCCTCCCTTCTTAGACAGCTGAGTCCCTCAGCTTCATCTAGTCTGGTGGAGCATAAAAGATTTGGAGGTCTCGACGAGATCTCTCCCATTGGTGACCATCGGCATCTTGGAGGATGCATAATCGACAACCTTCCTCAAAATCGAGGTTGCCCTTTCCATCTGAATGTCTGATGAATTGGTAGGGTCCCTCCCAACTTGTAGTCAGAGCTCTTCTTTTCCTTGGCTTCTTCATCTTTACCATCGTCTGGCCTACAATCAAGCCCTCAAACAAATGCTTACCTCTTCTGGCAGCATAGACTTTCTTTTGTTGCTTCTGAGCTTGCTCCACATTGAGCAAAACGTTGTTGTGGATACTTGCAATGAGCTCCACTTTCTGCAGAAACTGAGCTGCAACAGTTTCCATATCCACACCATCGTCAGTCTCAGCAATCAGAGCCTGCAAGTAATTGTTCGCTCTCAATCGTGGTGTTCGACTAATGAGGATCATGAACAGAGAGAATTTCGTACTCGTTTGTATCCCACAGCGGTACCCAAACAAAACCTTGGCCAACTGCTGATCCCAACAATCCATGTTGGCAGGAGTAGTAGCAAGCACAGTTATACCATGCTTGATGGTCTTGATCATGCGCTCAGCCATCCCATTGCACTGAGGCCATTGGGGCGCAATGCGTTGGTGCTGAATAGCATAATCCCTACACATCACATCGAACTCTGCAGCCCACTCCCCCCCATTGTCAGTCAACACGAATTTGGGAACTCCATACCTACAAATTATCTCATCCTCCAAAAACCTGGCTGCCGTCTTTGTTCAGCAACCGCCTTTGCTTCGCACCACTTCGAATAGTGGTTGATGGCCACCAGAATATACTTGTTTCCCGACTTAGTCTCAGGCAATGGCCCTGCAGTGTCCAGTGCAACTCGATGGAATAAATCACAAACAAGAATGTTTTTCAGTTGTTCATCTCCAGATCGGATGCTGCCTGAGCTCCTCACCAATTGGCACTGTTGGCACCCTCTGACCACCGCCTTAACATCTTCAGTTCGATTGTGCCAAAAGTACCTTCCTCAAATCTCTGCCAACGTTCGTTGTTCCCCGAAGTGCCCCAGATCTTCATGCATTCGTTTCACCAAAGACACCCTCTCCTCAGGTTTAGGTATAAGTAACGTTTTGAAGAAAAGTTTATGCTCCTTCCAACAATAGTTGCTTGCCCTCTTCCTGATCCTCTTGGTCTCTTCAAAATCAACTGCATCAGGTAGTACACCTCCCCTTAGCAACGTCAAACAGTCTGCATCCTCCCATATGTCAACGCAACTCAACTTTACTCCGTGATCTTCCTCATCATCAGATTCAGTAAGACTCATTTCATGGTCCCCAAACTTAGACATCTCCTGGGCTGCCAAAGCCAAGTCTAATTGTTGTTGCTTGTCAAGGTACTAAGGTCTTCTTCTTTTCATCATTCGCGTTTCCTCGTGCTGCACCGGTTCATCGCCCGTTGGCACCGGCTCCTCACCTGGAATAAATTCCTTAGATAGGTCTTCTGCTGCTGCGACATCAAGCATATACAGCTGATGGTTGTCGACACATGTCCAGTGGTTGCTACCAGAGCAAGATGCATCATGTTGTCTACCCTTCCTCCCGACACTGATCCATTTTGTGTCTTCTTCTGTCCTTACACAGAGAAACCCTTCTTCCTTCCTAGGTATATTAGTTGGAGAATCAGCAGTGTCCTGGATCTCTTCACCAAAATCATCGTCATCTGCAGCTGACCCAACCGGGTTCCTGCTCAAGGCATCCACATTTGTGTGCCTGAGTCCTGGTCGGTGTACTATTTTGAAACTAAAGTCTTACAACATGCTGACCCATCTGCCTCTCCTACCATGTGCATCAGATACAGTCGCCAACCACTCTAGTGGTTTGTGATCTGTGCGTAGGATGAAATGCTTCATGTGCAAGTACTGTCTGAAATGCATCACACCCTAGATCAGAGCGTAGCATTCTCCTTCCATTGGATGGAATCTCCTCTGAGCCTCAGTCAGGCTCTTGCTGGCATACGCTATGACCCTTTCGAACTTCCCTTCCTTTTGTGACAAAATGGCTCCAACACCCTTGGGCGACCAATCCACGTCCAGCCAGAAGGTTTGCTTGAAATCTGGTCGTGTGAGTACAGGCGCATCCACCAGTGCTGCCTTCAACGCCTGGTATGCCTGTTCACAGCCCATATCCCATACAAATGCAACGTCCTTCTTTGTTAATTCAAACAAAGGGCCTGCCAAGTTCGAGTAGCCTTTAACATACTTTCGGTAGTAACCTGTC
>Ga0116231_10010910_pt1 | contig 14289 bp, 13 predicted proteins | sample S1TSphgellanicum_2_FD_89695 | JGI IMG/M metagenome (GOLD analysis project Ga0116231, IMG submission 89695) | Host-associated microbial communities from peat moss isolated from Minnesota, USA - S1T2_Fd - Sphagnum magellanicum MG | ecosystem: Host-associated > Plants > Peat moss > Unclassified... | reverse complement strand
GCGCCGCCGGCCGCCGGCGTCAGCCCCGGCCTGGCCGAGGTCCTCGCCAAGGCAGCGGTGATCGCGCGCGCCAGCGACGACCCGGCCGCCTCCGCCACGCCCGCCGCTGCGCGCGCTGCGGCGCCCGGCGGCACGGCCGGCATCTCCGGCACCGACTTCGACCTGGCCGCGCTGTCTGGCGCGCTGGACCCCGGCAAGGTGCCGGCACCCGGCGGTGGCGCGAGCTACGCCGTGCGCACGCCGGTGGATGATCCGGGCTTCGGCGCGGATGTCTCGCGCCAGCTCGTCTACCTGGCCAAGACCGGCGCACAGTCGGCCGAACTCACGTTACAGCCGGCGAACCTGGGGCCGGTGAGCGTGTCCATCCAGATGAACGGCCTGCAGACCACGGTGGCGATCTCGGCCAGCCATGAGGCGACCCGGACCGCGCTGCGCGAAGCGCTGCCGCAACTGTCGGCGCTGTTCCAGCAGAGCGGGCTGCAGCTGGCAGGCGCCCAGGTCGGTGACGGCTCGGAGCGCTCTGCGCAACAGGACTCCGCACCGCGCGACAGCGCGCGCTGGAACAGCGCAGCGGTGGCCGGCAGCAAGGGCAGTACCGCGATACCGGTGCCGGCGAGCACCGGCGGCCGCGGCCTGATCGACACCTTCGTCTGATCCCCGGGGCAGCGCGGCCGGACATCCCGGACAGCCTCGGCCGGCCCCGCAGACCACGACCATGCCCAGCAGCGCGATGCACGCCGCGTCCCGCGCCGGCGCTCCGGCGGCGGCCGAGCGGGCGCTGGCCCTGTTCTCGGCGGGCAAGCTCGCCGAGACGCTGGCGCTGGCCGAACGCGGCCGGGCGCAGGGCGATGCGACGGCAGCGCTGCTCAACGTCGGCGCCGCCGCGGCAGCGATGCTCGGCGACCGCGCGCGCGCGGAAGCCTGCTGGCTCGAGGCGATCGGCCTGCAGCCCGACCATGTCGCGGCGCACTTCAACCTGGGCATGCTGCTGCTGCAGACCGGCCGCCCGCAGCGCGCCGCCGCGGCCCTGCACGCGGTGCTGGCGCTCGAACCGGACCACGCCCAGGCCCGGTTGCACCTGGGGGCCGCGCTGCAGGCCGCCGGTTGCCTGGACGAGGCGGACGCCGCCTACCGCCAGGCGGCAGACCGGCACCCGGACCTCGTCGCAGCCCACTTGCAGCGCGGCAACCTGTGCCGGCAGCGTGGGCGGCTGGACGAAGCCCAGGCGGCCTACCGCGCGGCGCTGGCGATACGCCCCGACGACGCCGATGCCCACAACAACCTGGGCATCGTGCTGCAGGAGGCCGGCGCCTGCGCGCCCGCGCTGGAGGCCTACGACCGCTCGCTGGCGCTGCGGCCCGGCCACGCGCCGACGCACAACAACCGGGCGCTGCTGCTGCACGCGCTCGGGCGCGACGCCGAGGCCGAAGCGGCGTACCGGGCCGCGCTGGCCTTGCAACCGGACCTGGCCGATACGCATTTCAACCTGGGCAATCTGTATCGCGACACCGCGCGCGCGCAGGAGGCCGAGGACGCCTACCGGCGCACGCTGGCGCTGCAAGCCGGCCACGTGCCGGCCTGCAACCACCTGGCCCTGCTGATGATCGCGGCGCGGCGCTACGACGAAGCCGCGGCCGCCCTGCAGGCGGCGCTGGCGATGCGCGGCGATCACGCGTCGACCCTGAACAACCTGGGCCTGCTGCTGCAGGAGGCGGGACAGGCCGATGCTGCCGGTGCGGCATACCGCCGCGCGCTGGAGCTGGCGCCGGACCTGCCCGAGGCCCATCGCAACCTGGGCGCGCTGCTGCAGGACGCACGCGCCTTCGATGATGCGCAGGCCCATTACCGGCGCGCGCTGGCGTCCAGGCCCGCGGACGGCGCCGCCGCCGCGGCCGCCTATCACGCCGCGGGACAGGGCGCCGACTGGTCATTGCGCGCCGAGGACGAGGCGCGCCTCGTGCGTCTGGTGCGCCAGGGCATCGCGGTGGCGCCGTTCGCGCTGCTGCACCTGGACGCCGCCGACGCGCCGGCGCTGCAGGCGCGCAACGCCCGCTGCTACGCGCGCGAACAGGGCTGGCACACCGGTGCCGGCGCGAGCGCCGGGCGCCCACCGGCGCCGCGCGCGGACCGCCGCCTGCGCATCGGCTACCTGTCCGGCGACTTCCACGAACACGCCACGCTGCAGCTGCTGATGGGCGTGCTCGCCGCGCACGACCGCGCGCGCTTCGCGATCCACGCCTACTCCTACGGCGCCATCGCCGACGCCGCGACGCAGCGCGCGGCCGCGTGCTGCGACGGTTTCCACGACCTGCGGCAGCTGGGCGACGCGCCAGCGGCGGCGCGCATCGCCGCCGACGGCATCGACATCCTGGTCGACCTCAAGGGCTACACCGCCGGCAACCGCCTCGGCATAGGCGCCCGGCGCCCGGCGCCGGTGCTCGTCTCCTGGCTCGGCTACCCGGGCACGCTGGGCGAGCCGCGCCTGGCCGATTACCTGATCGGCGACCCGATCGTCACGCCGCCGCAGGACGCCGCGCACTTCAGCGAGACCCTGGCGCTGATGCCGCACTGCTACCAGCCCAACGACCGCCAGCGCGCGATCGGCACGCGGCCGGCACGCGCGGATGTCGGCCTGCCCGCGGACGCCTTCGTGTTCTGCAGCTTCAACCAGTGCGTCAAGCTCAATCCGGCCACCGTGGACGCGTGGTGCCGGCTGTTGCACGCCGTGCCCGCCGGCGTGCTGTGGCTGCTGGCCCCGCCGGCGCCGGCGATCGCCCGCCTGCGCGCGGCCTTCGGCGCCGGCGGCATCGATCCGCAGCGCCTGGTCTTTGCGCCGGCACGGCCGCTGGCCGAGCACCTGGGGCGCCTGCAGCTGGCCGACCTGGCGCTGGACACCTACCCGTACGGCTCGCACACGACCGGCAGCGACGCGCTCTGGGCCGGCGTGCCGCTGGTGGCCCACCGCGGCACGAGCTTCGCAAGCCGGGTATCGAGCAGCCTGCTGCACGCCGCCGGCCTGCCCGAACTCGTCACCACGGGGTGGGACGACACCGTCGCCCTGGCCACCGCGCTGGCGCGCGACGGCGAGCGCCTGGCAGGCCTGCGGCGGCGCCTGGCCGACGGCCGCGACCGGGCGCCGCTGTTCGATACCGCGCGCTTCACGCGCGATCTCGAGCGCCTGCTGGCGGCGATCTGGGAGCAGCACGGCAGCGGCGAGCGCCGCCTGATCGCCCTCGCCGCCGACTGAACGGCAGGCCGCTGCGCGGCTAGCGCGTACCGGTGTGCGCGCGGCGACGAACTGCACATCAAAGGTGCGCATATTCCCCAGATTGGCATCGCCACCCATTCCCAATAATGACTAAAGATCCCTGGCCCGCTGCCGACGCGGCGGCGCCGGGTACGCAACACGAACTGGGGATGCAATGGCAGAGAGCAAGGAAGACGCGGCGGGCAAGGGCACCGAGAAGCCCGCGGGCAAGAAGGCGACTTCCAAGCGCCTGGTCATCATCATCGTCGCCGCGCTGGCGCTGCTGGGCGGAGGCGGGGCGGCAGCCTACTTCGTGCTCAAGCCCAAGCCCGACGCGGTGGCGGGCGCCGACGACGCCGGCAAGGGCAAGTCCAAGGAGAAGGGCGAGAAGGGCAAGGCCGACAAGGACGACAAGGACAAGAAGGGCGAGACCAAGCCGCTGTTCGTCGACTTCGAGACCTTCACGTCCAACACCAAGGACCCGGAGAAGTTCCTGCAGATCAAGCTGACGTTCCAGGTCAAGAGCCAGAAGGCCGTGGAGGGACTCAAGGACCTGACGCCGGTGGTGCGCAGCGCGGTGATCCCGGTCCTGGGCGCCCAGGATCCGCCCGCGCTCATGACCAGCGAGGGCAAGGAGAAGCTCACCGGCGACCTCGTGGTGGCGGCCAACAAGGCGCTGGTGGGCACGGGCCTCGACGACGAAGTCGACACGGTGCTGATCACGCACATGATCATCCAATGACGGTCCGGGCAGGCAACCATGGCTGAACAATTTCTCTCGCAGGACGAGGTCGATGCCCTGCTCGAGGGGGTCACCGGCGAATCGCAGAAGCTCGACAAGAAGGAGACGTCGACCGAGGGCATCCGCGACTACGACATCTCGAGCCAGGAGCGCATCGTCCGCGGCCGCATGCCGACGGTCGAGATCATCAACGAGCGCTTCGCGCGCAACCTGCGCATCGGCCTTTTCAACTTCATGCGCCGCAGCCCGGAGATCTCGGTCGGCCCGGTGCGGGTGATCAAGTATTCGGCGTTCCTGCGCGATATCGTCGTGCCGACCAACATCAACATCATCTCGCTGGCCCCGCTGCGCGGCCAGGGCCTGATCATCTTCGATCCGAAGCTGGTGTTCTGCGTCATCGACACGCTGTTCGGCGGCACGGGCAAGCAGCATTTCCGCATCGAGGGCCGCGATTTCTCGCCCACCGAGCAGCGCATCATCCAGCGCATGATGGAGGTGACGCTGGCCGAGTACACGCGCGCCTGGGGCAGCCTGTTCAAGTTCCGCTTCCAGTACCAGCGCTCGGAGATGCACACCCAGTTCGCCAACATTGCATCGCCCTCGGAGATCGTGGTGGGGGTGACCTTCAACGTCGAGATCGGCGACAGCGGCGGCGAGATCCACTTCTGCTTCCCCTACTCCTCGCTCGAACCGATCCGCGACATCCTGTACTCGTCGCTGCAGGCGGACGGGCAGGAGCCCGACCGGCGCTGGGTGCGCCAGCTCACGGAGCAGGTGCAGGCGGCGGAGGTCGAACTGGCCGCGGAACTGGCGCACACGGAGATCACCGTGGGCCAGCTGATCAAGCTGCAGGTGGGCGACTTCATCCCCCTGGCGATCCGCGACATCATCCCCGTCAAGGTCGACGGCGTTCCGGTCATGGAGTGCCGCTTCGGCGCGGTCAACGGACATACCGCCGTGCGCGCCGAGCGCATGTTGAAGTATTCGCACTTCAGCGACAGCTTTTCGATCGAGGAGAACCAAGCATGAGCGAGCCGGGCGGCAGCACACCCGCGAGCGCTGAAGACGACTGGGCTGCGGCCCTCAACGAGCAGTCCAAGGCCGGCGGCGGGGCGACCATAGAGCCGGCATCGGCGGTGGCTGCGGTTGCCCAGCCGGCCAACATCTTCCCGCGCCTCACCCCCGGCGCGCCGGTCGATGGGGCCCAGGACCTGGACCTGATCCTGGACATCCCCGTCAACCTGACGGTCGAACTGGGACGCACCCGCATTCCGATCAAGCACATCCTGCAGCTCGCGCAGGGCTCGGTCATCGAGCTCGACGCGCTGGCCGGCGAACCGATGGACGTGCTCGTCAACGGCTGCCTGATCGCCCAGGGCGAGGTCGTCGTGGTCAACGAGAAGTTCGGCATCCGCCTGACCGACATCGTGACGCCGAGCGAGCGCGTGCGCCGGCTCCACAAGTAGGCGGGCTCGGTGGACATCCTCCAGGGAATTGGCGGGTCCGGCGCGCGCCGCGCGCCCGCGCCGGGGCGGGCGCTGGCGGCGCTCGGCCTGCTGGCGGCGCCCTGCCTGGCCTGGGCGCAGGCGGCCGCACCGGCCGCCGCCGCGCAGGCCGCCGCCGTGCACCCGGTCGACGGCCCCTCCTTCATGCCGATGGCGCTGTCACTGGCCTTCATCCTGGCCTTGATCGGCGGCGCGCTGTGGTTCATGCGCCGCATGGGCCTCGCGCCGCGCAACGGCACGAGCCAGCTGCGGCTCGTGACGCAGCTGGCGCTGGGCCCGCGCGATCGCGTGGTCATCGTCGAGGCCGGCGAGCGCTGGTGGATGCTGGGCGTGGGCGCGGGCGGCATCACCCGCCTGGGCTCCATGCCCAAGGGCGAGACCACCGGCGCCGAGGTGCCGGTGGCCTCCTTCAATGCGCTGCTGGCGCGCATGCGGGCGGGTACGCGATGAGGACGTCGGCGATGGCACGGGGCACCGCGGCCGTGGCGCGCCTGGGCCTCGCGGCGGCGCTGTCGACCCTGCTGCTGCACCCGGCGCTGGCGCAGACCAGCCCGATCGCCATCACGGCGGTGCCGGGCGCGGGCGGCTCGACCCAGTATTCGGTGCCGATCCAGACCCTGCTGGTCATGACGGCGCTGGGCTTCCTGCCGGCGCTGCTGCTGCTGACGACCTCGTTCACGCGCATCGTGATCGTCCTGTCGCTGCTGCGCATGGCGCTGGGGACGCAGACCGCCCCGCCCAACCAGGTGATCATCGGCCTGTCGCTGTTCCTCACCTTCTTCGTCATGGGTCCGACCTTCGACAAGATCTACGACCAGGCCTACGTGCCCTACACGCAGCAGAAGATCAGCTTCGAGCAGGCGGCCGACAGCGCCGCGCTGCCGATGAAGGATTTCATGCTCAAGCACACGCGCGCCAACGACCTGGACCTGTTCGTGCGCATGGCGCGCCTGGACAAGGCCGCGCTGGCGGTGGCCAAGCCCACCGACCTGCCGATCCGCGTCGTGATACCGGCGTTCGTGACGAGCGAGCTCAAGACGGCGTTCCAGATCGGCTTCATGGTCTTCATCCCGTTCCTGGTCATCGACATGGTCGTGGCCAGCGTGCTGATGTCGATGGGGATGATGATGCTCTCGCCGGTGCTCGTGTCGCTGCCGATCAAGCTGATGCTGTTCGTGCTGGCGGACGGCTGGAACCTGCTGATCGGCTCGCTCGTGGCGAGCTTCCAGACCTGAACGGATCGACTGCGCATGGATACCCAAGGCGTCATCACTCTGGCCCAGCAGGCGCTGTACACGGCCGTGCTGCTCTCGGCACCGATGCTCGTCACCTCGCTGGTGATCGGCCTGGTGGTATCGATACTGCAGGCCGCGACCCAGATCAACGAGATGACGCTGACCTTCATCCCCAAGCTGCTCGGGATGATCGCGGCCCTGGTCATCGCCGGCCCGTGGATGATCACGTTCTTCGTGGATTTCCTGCGCCGCCTGTACGTGGCGATCCCCACCTCGGTGGGATGATGCCGGGACGCCCGCGCGCGCGATGATCCTCACCAGCGCCCAGATCGCCGCATGGGCCGGCTTCGTGTTCTGGCCGCTGGTCCGCGTGCTGGCGCTGATCGCCACCGCCCCGGCGCTGTCGCACCGCGCGATCCCGGTGCGCGCCAAGGTCGCGATGGGCGTGGCCATCACGCTGGTGCTCGCCCCCGACGTGCAGGCCCCGCCGCTGGGCCTATCGATCGATGCGCTGTTCATCGGGACGCTGGCGCGCAACCTGCTGGTGGGCGCCACCCTGGGTTTCGCGGTGCGCATCCTGTTCACCGGCATCGAACTGGCCGGCCAGATGATGGGCCTGCAGATCGGCATGTCCTTCGGCGGCTTCTTCAACCCGGGAGCGACCGATACCGACAACCCCGTCGCCAACTTCGTCTCGCTGCTCGTGCTGATGCTGTTCCTGTCGATGGACGGCCACCTGATGGTTCTCTACGGGCTGCGCCAGAGCTTCGACGTCTTCCCCATCGCCGGCGACGGCCTGCACGCGCTGGCCTTCGACGCCATCGCCGGGCTCGGCGCGCAGGTATTTTCGGTCGCGCTGTCGATCTCGCTGCCGATCCTGGCGGTGATGCTGCTGATCAACGTCGTCCTGGGCGTCATGGCGCGCGTGTCGCCGCAGCTCAACCTGTTCGCGGTCGGCTTCCCGGTGACGCTGTGCGCCGGCCTCATCGTCCTGTTCCTGTTCATCCCGCACCTGGAAGCGCCGATCCGGATCACGCTCGAGCGCACGCTGTCGGTCTGGCCGGGCAGCTAGTCGCGCCGCGGCGCGTCTATCATCGCGGCGTGGCCGCTGGGCGGCTCCGTCGCCCGCCGGCGTGCGCCCGCGCTGCCGACTTTCCTATCCCTCCTCCGGGGAGCAGACCCGCATGAACCAATCGCGCACCGGTGCCCGCGTCCTGGTGGACCAGCTGCTGCTGCAGGGCGTCAACCATCTGTTCAGCGTCCCGGGAGAGAGCTTCCTGTCGGCGCTGGACGCGCTGATCGATGCCCCGGGCCTGCGCCTCGTGGTGAACCGCCACGAGTCGGCCTCGGCCTTCATGGCCGGCGGCTATGCGCGCCTGACCGGCCAGCCGGGCGTGGCGTTCGTCACGCGCGGCCCGGGGGCCTGCAATGCCGCTGCCGGCATCCACAGCGCGTTCCAGGATTCGCTGCCGGTGGTGCTGCTGGTCGGCCAGTGCGCGACCGGCGTGCTGGAACGCGAGGCCTTCCAGGAGATGGACTACCGCAAGCTCTTCGCTTCGACGACCAAGTGGGTGGCGCAGGTCGATCGGGCCGACCGCATCCCCGAGTTCGTCGCGCGCGCGTTCCAGGCGGCCGTCAGCGGCCGGCCGGGCCCGGTCGTCCTGGCGCTGCCCGAGGATGTCCTCGCGCAGCAGGTCCAGGCCATGGACGCGCGCTGCCACCAGGCCGTCCAGGCCGCGCCGAGCGACACGCAGCTCGCCACGCTGCGGCGCATGCTGGGCAAGGCGCAGCGGCCGATCGTGATCGCCGGCGGCACGGGCTGGAACGGCGCGGCGGCCGACTACCTGCGCGGCTTCCTCGAGGCCAACCAGCTGCCGCTGGCCTGCGCCTTCCGCGCGCAGGACATCCTCGACAACCGCCATCCGAACTACGTCGGCGACGCCGGCCTGGGCATCAACCCCCAACTGGCCGAGCGCATACGAAATGCCGACCTGGTGCTGGCCCTGGGCGCGCGCCTGGGCGAGGCCACCACCAGCGACTACACGCTGCTGCAGGCCCCGGTGCCGCGCCAGGCGCTGGTCCACGCCCACGCCGCGGTCGAGGAACTCGGCCGGGTATTCCAGGCCGAGCTGATGATCAATTGCGGCATGCCGCAGCTCGCCGCCCGGCTGGCCATGATGACGCCGATCGAGGATCCGGCCTGGGCGCCGGAACTGCCGCTGGCGCGCGCCCAGTACGAGGGCTGGCAGCAGCGCCCGGCGCTGCTGGACCAGCACCCGGTGGCGCTCGATCCCTGGCAGGTGCTGCAGCAGCTGCGCGCCGCCTTGCCCGACGACGCCATCGTCAGCAGCGGCGCCGGCAATTTCGCCGCCTGGCTGCACCGTTTCTTCCGCTACCACGGGCCCGGGACCCAGCTCGCGCCGACCGGCGGCAGCATGGGCTACGCCGTGCCCGCCGCCATCGCCGCGAAGATCACCGCGCCGGAACGCACGGTCGTCTGCGTCAGCGGGGACGGCGATTTCCTCATGACCGGCCAGGAACTGGCCACCGCCAGCCTGTACAACGCCGGGGTGCTCTTCCTGGTGTTCAACAACGGCATGTACGGCACGATCCGCATGCACCAGGAGCGGCGATTCCCCGGCCGGGTGATCGGCACGGCGCTGGCCAATCCGGACTTCGCGCGCTACGCCCAGGCCTTCGGCGCGCTCGGCTACCGCGTGTCGCAGAGCGCCGAATTCGCCCCGGTGCTGGCCGAGGCGCTGGCGGAGATGCGCAGCAAGCGCGTGCCCGCGTTGATCGAACTCGTCTGCGATCCGCAGCTGCTGTCGCCGGCGCTGTGGGCGCCGGCCTAGGATCCCGCGTCCGCACCTTTGGGCGCCTCCCTTTCCCGCGCGGAGCGCGGGAGAGGGAGGGCTAGCGCCGCGGCCAGCGCGCCCAGGCGCGCATAGCGGCCGGGCACGGCGATGATCTGCGCCGTGCCCGGGGCCGCGCGCGGCCGCTCGTGGGCTTCGAGCAGGGCCGCGGCGGCCGCGGCCGGCAGCACGACCTTGACCGGCGTGCGCTCGGCCGCCGCGGCCGGGTCCCCGGCCGCCACGCGCTTCAGGCCCGCCGCGATCGCGGCGCCAGCGCCGCTGCCGGCGCTGCCGGCGATGCAGGGCAGGCGCACGCTGCGCGCGTCGGTGATGCCATGGCGCGCGCTTTCAATGACGAGCAGCTCGCAGATCGCGGCGCAGGCCTCGTCGGTGGATGCCGGCAGCATGCCCGCGCGCCGCGACGCGGGCGCGGCGGTGGCCAGGACCAGGCGCGGGGCCAGGGTCTGCAGCCGGCAGGCGTCGAGCAGCACCCGCGTGGTGTCGAGGCTGTACAGCAGCGCGTCGTCGAGCACATCGGCGTCCGCGTCGGCCTGCGGGTCATCCGGCGCCGGCGCCGGCGCAGCGACTCCGGCGGCCACGCTACCCAGGTGGAAGACGCTGTCGGTGGCGATGCCCATCATCCGCGCCAGGAAGCGCGGCTGCTCGTAGTTGCCCCGCACGTACTCGATCCGGTCGTCGATGAACAGCGCGGCGTGCTGGCTGCGGTCGACGGCGATGATGCGCCGTACCGGAGTCCGCGCGGCCAGCGCGCCGCAGCTCAGCGCGCCGCGCGCGACGATGGCGCGCAGCAGTTCCTGGCCGAGCACGGAACAGGCGCCGGTCACGACGAGCTGCATCGGTTCAGGCCCCGCTGCCGGGCGTGCCCGGGCCGGCGACGGCGAAGGCCGGGGCGGCGGCCAGCCCGAGCACGACCGCGAGGATGCCGTAGAGGGCGCTCGCCGTCAGGCCCAGGTCGGCGGGCAGGCCGACCAGCGGGAAGGTGGCCAGGGCCGTGATCTCGCGCGCGCCGAAGCCCCCGTAGCTCAAGGGCAGCGCGCCGGCGATGAACACCGGGGCGGCAAGCGCCTGCACCTGCCAGTAGGCGCACTGGCCACCGGCCGCCCGCGCGCACAGCCACAAGGCGGCGGCGCACAGCACCTGCACCGCCAGCGACAGCCACAGCGTTCGACCGAGCGCGGCGCGTTGCGCCCGCGCCAGGTCGTGCCACTGGACGAGACGGCTCCAGATGCGCGTGGCCAGCGCCGCCGGCGCCGCGGCCGCTTGGGGAGCCGCCCCGCCAGCCGGCCCGGTCGCCGGCGCGGGCCTCAGGCGCAGCGGGAGCCAGGGGATCGCGCAGAGCAGGGCCAGGCCGACCAGGTAGGCCGCAAAACCGGTGGCCATGCCCGCCCGCCCCAGATCGACGGGCAGCGGCAGCGCCGGCAGCGGCGCCCCCAGGACGAGGGCGATCAGCCAGCCGGCGCCGGTGAGCAGGGACAGCAGGCACAGGACCCAGAGCCCGCTCAGGCGATCGAGCAGCACGGTCAGCGCCGAGACGCCCAGCGGATTGCCCAGGGCCTGCAGGCGCACGCTGCGCAGCGCATCCCCGCCCAGCGTCGCACCGGGCAGCAGGACGTTGATCGTCATCCCCTGCGCATAGGCCAGGGCGAGCGCGCCGGTGCGCACGCGCAGGCCGAAGACGCGCGCGATCGACCGCCAGCGCACGACCGAGGTCCCCTGGGCGAGCACCGCCGCGAGCAGCGCTGCGCCGAACCAGCGGCGGTCGATCTGCGCCAGCTGGGCGCGCAGGCGCTCCGGCCCGACCAGCCAGACGGCGATCCCCATCAGGACGAGGGCGGCCAGGACGCGCGCAGCCGAACGCAGGACCTTGGGGTGGAAAATGGCCCGCGCTCCTCAGGCGCCGCGGCGCGGGGGCCGCTCACGGCGCAACACGTACTGGCGCCGGCCTTCGGGCTCGTGGTAGATGCGCGTGAGGAGCTCGCCGAGCACCCCGGTGGCCAGCAGCTGGACGCCGATCAGCGTGAGCAGGGTGCCCAGCAGCAGCAGCGGCCGGCCGCCGATGTCCTGGCCGTAGAACAGCTTGAGGATCGCGAGGTAGAGCAGCGCCGCGCCGCCGGCACCGATGAAGCCGAAGCCCACGCCGCCGAAGGCGTGCAGCGGCCGGTGCAGGAAACGCATCGAGAACTTGATCCAGAGCAGATCGAGCAGGACGCGGAAGACCCGGTCGATGCCGTACTTCGACTGGCCGCGCGTGCGGGCGTGGTGCAGCACCGGCACCTCGATCATGCGCGCGCCGGCCTCGACCGCCAGGGCGGCGATGAAGCGGTGCGTCTCGCCGTAGAGGCGCAGGTTGTCGAGGATGTCGCGCCGGTAGACCTTGAGCGCGCAGCCGTAGTCGTGCAGGCGCACGCCGGTGACCGACGATATCAGCCGGTTGGCGAACCACGAGGGCAGCTTGCGCGACCAGGTCCGGTCCTGGCGCTGCTGGCGCCAGCCCGAGACGACATCGATCTCCGGGTCGGCGTCCATGAGCCCGTGCAGGCGCGGGATCTCCACCGGGTCGTTCTGCAGATCGCCGTCGAGGGTGACGACCAGCTCGCCGGCCGCGTGGTCGAAGCCCGCCTGCAGCGCCGTCGACTGGCCATAGTTGCGGATCAGGGCCAGCGGGCGCAACCAGGGGTAGGTGGCGGCCAGGCCGGCCAGCAGCGCTCGCGACCCGTCGGCGGAGCCGTCGTCGACCAGCAGCAGTTCGAACGAGCGCCCGCAGGGCGCCAGCGCCTCGCCCACGCGCTCGACGAGCTCGCGCAGGTTTTCGGCCTCGTTGTAGACCGGGATGACGACGGAGACGTCGACGGCAGCGGCCGGGCGCGCCGTGGCGTGCAGTGCCACGGCGGGCGCGGGTGGACCCGCCCGCGGTGCGGCGCGCCCGCGGGGTTCCTCGATGCCGGCCGTGGCGGGCTTGATCATGGCGATCCTGCAGGAGCAAAGGCTACAAGGGCGGTCGGTGCGGCCGGCCACCGGCCGGGGCCGGCGCGCACGCCCGCACGGGCGCAATGATAGGCGCTAACCGGCGTGCCCGGCCGGGCGTGGGGCGCCTTGCCGCGGCGCGATAGAATCGGCCGGCAGGGCGCGGCATGCGCCCGGCCCGGTGCAATCAACCCAGGAATAACCTCCATGAAGCTCACGGTAATCGGCACCGGGTACGTCGGCCTGGTCACGGGCGCCTGCCTGGCCGATGTCGGCAACCACGTCCTGTGCGTCGACATCGACGCGCGCAAGGTCGACCGTCTCAACGCCGGCGAGGTTCCCATCCACGAGCCGGGCCTGGACGAGGTCGTGGCGCGCAACCGCAACGCCGGACGCATGGATTTCACCGCGGACTACGAGCGCGCGGTGAACCATGGCGATATCTTCTTCATCGCCGTCGGCACGCCGACGGACGAGGACGGCTCGGCCGACGTGCGCCACGTGGAGAGCGCGGCGCGCGAGCTCGGTCGGCGCCTCACGCGCAAGGCGCTGATCGTCGTCAAGTCGACGGTGCCCGTGGGCACGCATGGACTCGTGGCCAATGCGGTCGGCGAGGAACTGGCCGCCCGCCACCTGCACCTGCCGGTCGCCGTCGCGTCGAACCCGGAGTTCCTCAAGGAGGGCGCGGCGGTCAAGGATTTCATGCAGCCGGACCGCATCGTCATCGGCACGGACGATGACGATGCGATCGAGACCCTGACCACGCTCTACGCGCCGTTCAACCGCAACCGCGACCGCCTGATCGTCCTCGACGCCCGCTCCTCCGAGCTGGCCAAGTACGCGGCCAACGCGATGCTGGCGACGCGCATCTCGTTCATGAACGAACTGGCGCACCTGGCCGAGCGGCTCGGCGCCGACATCGAGCGCGTGCGCCACGCGATTGGCGCGGACCCGCGCATCGGCCCCAGCTTCCTGTACGCCGGCGCCGGCTACGGCGGTTCCTGCTTCCCCAAGGACGTGCGCGCCCTGCTGGCGATGGCCCGCGAGAACGCGCTGCCGGCGCGCCTGCTCACCGCGGTACACGACGTCAACGAGGACCAGAAGCAGGTGCTGACGACCAAGCTGCGCGAGGCGCTCGGCGGCAAGCTGCGCGATCGGGTCATCGCGCTCTGGGGCCTGGCCTTCAAGCCCAATACCGACGACGTGCGCGAGGCGCCCAGCCTGATCCTCATCCGCAACGCGCTGGCCGCCGGCGCCACGGTGCGGGCCTACGACCCGCAGGCCAGCGACACGGCGCGCGCCGAGCTCGCCCCCGACGATGCGGCGCGCGTCACCTTCTGCGCCAGCGCCGCGGAGGCCTGCGCCGGTGCCGACGCGCTGGTCGTCGTCACCGAATGGCTCGAGTTCCGCAGCCCCGACTTCGGCGCCCTGGCGCAGCAGCTGCGCGCGCGCGTGCTCATCGACGGGCGCAACCTCTACGACCCGCGCGCGGTGCGCGCGGCCGGCCTGCACTACGAAGGCATCGGACGCCGCTTCTGAGCCCGATGCCAGCCGACGGCCCGCCGCAAGCCGCATCCGGCGACGCCGAGGTCCTGGTCACCGGCTGCGCGGGTTTCATCGGCCACGGCGTGGTGCTCGCGCTGCTGGGGCGCGGCCGATCCGTCGTCGGGCTCGACAACCTGAACGACTACTACGAGCCGGCGCTCAAGCAGGCGCGCCTGGC
>Ga0116231_10010907_pt1 | contig 14298 bp, 16 predicted proteins | sample S1TSphgellanicum_2_FD_89695 | JGI IMG/M metagenome (GOLD analysis project Ga0116231, IMG submission 89695) | Host-associated microbial communities from peat moss isolated from Minnesota, USA - S1T2_Fd - Sphagnum magellanicum MG | ecosystem: Host-associated > Plants > Peat moss > Unclassified... | reverse complement strand
GTTGAGAATTTGAATGATATGGATGTTATTACTCAAGCAACTCATGATTACTTGAGGGGTATTTTGGATCCTTCTTCTTATCCTGTTCCTACTCCACCTTGTAGTGGTGCCTTGTCTCATACTAATTCTTACCATACTTTACGTTTTCCTTTTCTTTAAAAAAAAAAAAAAACAAAACAAAAAAAAAAAAATAAATAAAAAAAAAAAAAAAAAAAAAAAAAAAAAAACTGGTGGTTCTAACCAACCAAACTGGGTAATTTCCCAACACTGGTATTAGAGTTCCTTTGTGGAAGGCACAAACAAATGGGCAGGCAAATGGGAAACTGTCAAAAGATCAATTGTCAAAGTACACACCGGATCTCCACAATCTTCTGGCTCCAACAACAACCAGCTACCTACATGAAGAAAAGGCTTATTTCTCTGTATATGGAAAGCAAAGAGGACTTTTTTCTGGCAAAATCTGTGTGATTCTCTTACCTCAAGCATGTGTGTGTGTGTGTGCACATGCGTGTGTCTGTCTGCTGCATGGTTATGTTCAACCTGTTAGAATCCCACAACAACACTCTCTCACCTGTAAGCTCCAAAAACAATTTCAGGACAGCTTCTTATCGATTTCAAGAGCCCCAAGTTCAAGTGGTGCAAACCATGGTAGTAAACCAACTTTGCCTATCGAATCCTCTGACATCATCTGAAGCATATGACATTGGTGCAGTCAGTTGAAGATTCTGTGCCAGAAACTGACTGATTGGATTTTAAAAACATGAAGAAAGACAAGAGAATTCAAAGAATCGCATGCATTTTCATCAGAGAAAGAAACAGAGATGTTACCCATGACGATCAAACAGTTGATCATCATGTGAATTATATACAGTGATGATCCCAACAATGATCAGATTCAAAATGGTCCATATGTACAAAATCTTATTACAAATTGTGACCATAAAGTTCGGCCAAAGTCTACAAACTCAGAGGACAATGTAATGGTGCGCTGCCAACAGTGTGGAAGCAAGAAGCTGGCAATGCTACAAGACTCAACTTGACAAACTTGACAAAGAAAAAATCTTCTTGTTGTTGAAAACTCTCCTTTTATTCACGAGATTCTCTTGAAATAAGATTCTATATCCTTGCAGTGGGTTGGAAAACTAAACACTTTTTACTGAAGAAATGATTTTCTGTAATAACTGCACTGGGAAACTCTACATCTTATTGTCTCTCAGCTTGACAAAGTCCTAAAGGTGCTCAATTCTTCTGATAACACAGAATGTTGCTCACAGTCTTTTCTGGAATTTGAGGTAAAATAAGTTCCAATCTTAGGTGCTCTGATTCAAAGTTATGTGCAGCATGAATCTCATTTATATGTCACAATAGATATGGCTGCTACTCTGGGCACTATATAGGAGCTTTTGCACTTCCGCTCCTGACTATGGACTGCAACCTATGTCAACCAAATTCCCGTATAGGAGAGCCTTCACACTTTCTATCCTGACAATGGGCTATGTTGATTTTGCAAAAACCTACATTGACCAAATTCCCATACAGGAGCTTTTGCACTTTCTATCCTGACTATGGGTTATGTTGATTTTGCAAAAGCTTATGTTCACCAAATTCCTGTATAGGAACTTTTGCACTTTCTATCCTGACCATGGGCTACATCGATTTTGCAAATACCTACATCAACCAAATTCCTATTTGCCAGACAGATTTGAAGAATACATTCATATGATTGAAATAAGGAGCACAAGAAGTATAATATCCATTACCTCTACTGTTCTTTTTCCTCAGCAGGTCATCTTCTCCAGCTTCTTCTGGGCATCAATCATTCTCCTTTCAACCTCCCTTCAGTAGTCATGTGCACTGAATGCATACTGCTGCAGGACAGCAAACATGACCATCTCCACCAGACATAGAGAAAAAGGGGTTTGGTAATGCTTCTTCAATTGGATTGATTTCAAGCCACAATATATGACATCTGTAGTGATCACACCTATATATGTTGATGCCAGCATTTGCAGGACCCACTCCCTGGAAAGGAAGCATGTGAAGCATGTTTCTCAGACCAAGAATTGTCAGTGAATCACAAAAGAATCTTCTATAAGGAAACATCTAAAAGTCGCCAGGAAAATGGCAGGGCAACTGCACCATATCCTAGAGCAGAACGAGAATCAAAGAAGGATATCAAAGGAATGAAAGGAATGACAAAAGGATAACTAGAGCTGAAAACAGAGAAAACCTCAGAAAACCTCAGGAAAAAAACCTCAGATGATCACTGGGACAAAGACAGAGACAGGTTCTCAGCTGAAGGTCAAAACAGAACATGTTTTCATTGCAATATTATAGTAGGTCACACATACAGCACATTGAAAGGAAGCTTTTAGCAAACTGTCCCAAGGTAAAGACCAAATAAAAACACAAGCACGTTCAAAACCCTACTCATGACTTGTGGAACGAAGCAGAGACTACACAGACAGAAGATACATGGCTTTATCGTTTGGCTTTCTCATTAGCAGTTTCCTCCTTACATTCCTTGTTCTTAGGGTTTTGCAAAGCAGACCACACTGATGAGCTGAAGTCTCTGAACCATTTGGCTGTCATATTATTATGCCCAACAAAACCAAAAAACACACACACACAAACAAATCATCAACAACACTATTAAAGCGAAACCAAAAAAATGGAATTCTATCTGCCAGGTTGAACGAAAGTCCAAAAACACATGCAAAAGCCTCAAACCCTAATCCAGTTCTTCAGTCTTCTTCTTTCTTCACAGGATCGTCTGGTGCGGGACGAAGAAGCTCCCTCACTACTTGACTTGTCTTCTTCCGCTTCTGGTGTCCATTTCAGGCATCTGCTTCATTTCAGCGGCAAGCAGGAGGAGGAGGAGGAGGAGACAGGGACAAAAGACAGAAGAGAGCGAGAGAGAGGGGCAGGCGGGGGAATAGTCTGATCGAGGGTAAGCAGCAGAAGAGAGACAAGACTCAGTTCCACAGAGATTTGGAGAATGTGGTGAGAGCTATAACCGAAGAAGAACAAGAAGAAGATGCCGAAGCGCACCACGCATACTTACTCTAGCGAGGATGCGGCGCCGGATGGCCCCGAATCAGAACTGTTTGTCTATTACTGTAAACACTGTGGCGCTCATGTTCTCATCACAGGTACAATCCCCATTCTCTTCTCTTCTCTTCTCATCTCCTCTGAACCCCTGCCTCCCTTACTCCCTCACCATCCCTTCTCTTCTCTCTCTCTCTCATGTCCCGCAACAAATAGGCTCCTCCTCTGTGGTATCATCATGCGTGCACCATCTTCTTTCATCATCATCTTCCATGCTCCTCCATCTCTCTCTCTCGAGCATTCTTGTTATCACACTGCAGCATGCATGCCCTGGAGTTTTCGACTGAAATCTTTACTAAACAGGAGGGAGGGATATGCCAACCAGGGATGGGTGCAGTGTGATTGCATATTTGTTGAGAACAAGCCTTCAGTATTCTTCACCTGCTTTTTCTGTTTTCTGGTCTTGAGAGCTATTTCTAGCTGAATGTTTTCCATTCTGTATGTGATGAAGAATGAATTTCTGGCTGAATTGCCTGCTGAATTGCCGCTTCATCAGGCAGCAGTTTGACTGTAGGTTGTAGGGTTTGTTGCAAGGGTGCTGTTCTACCTCTCTAGACAGTGGTGATCTAGAAACTGAAACCTAACAGTAACTCCAGAGTTTTGATGGAAATAATGCTTTGCAGTATGAATCAATAGATGTAGCATACTGCAAGCAAGCACCATCTTGTGTTTTAGGGTTTTGTGGATGTGGCACATGTGTGACATTGAGATTTATGATGGGTAGTTCTGGGACTCCTTCTCCATGGTGTTTTGTGGTTGAGGGTTCGACAAGCACGCCCCTTGGTAGTAGTGTACTGCTGCAATGCTGATGGATCTGAATTTCTTGCGACACTGCCGGTGGTGGAAATTGTTGTAGATACTCAGCTGCAGAAAATGCCAAAGAGGAAGACAGACAGAGCTTATGTGCTTGATCGGAAGAAGTATCTCACTCGCCTCAATGTTACTGATGCTGGCAAACAACTCTTGAAGAGGTCAGAAGATGGTGTCTCTGTTTGTCTCTTCCTCTTGGTTGTGGTGTCTCTGTTGTTTATGGAGATTTCTCTGCAATCTCATAGATATATCTCTGTTGTTCATCATGTTTAGAGTTGCAAGACTTTGTGAGTGGAGAATTCTTCTATGGGTACCGGGACATTTTTGTTCAAGGCTGGCTGCTGTAAAGGGAAATAATCATGTTAACAGAAGTTTCAGTCTCAGAGAAGCCTGTGACAGTGACCTCTCTGAAATAACATTCCTGGCAATTTCATTCATGGTGTATACAATCTAGGACCAGAGTGAGCAGGCTATTTTTCCCTTACTAGAAAAAGAATGGGGGTGCAGAGCTGAGGGCAAGGTGGAGAAACAGTACCGCATGAAGTGTGCAGGTTGTGGCCTTTTTGTTTGCTATCGCAGTGAGGAAGACTTGGAAGTTGCCCCCTACCTTTATGTGACAGATGGTGCCCTAAGCTCTGTTGCAGCAGAGACAAATCCTCAGGTGTTTAACACATTCCATGCTGTTTCTGATAGCTGTTTTTCGTCTTTAAGTGCACGAGCAAGACATCACCCATGAAGAGATAAAAAAGAAGATTTTGGCACTGAAGTTTTACTTTAGGAAATCAGGTGGATGAAGTAGTGAGGGTCCTCAGAAGAAGACTTGTACTCTTGTTTCCACAAAGTAGTCAAGGCTATGTCACTTGCAAATTCTGTTGGGATATCTTCACTTTGTGCTTTGGGTCAGCATGTCATGCCCACAGATCTCTTGTTGAGGTCATCCATCAGGTGTGCTCTAGGGTTTGTCAAGAGCCATTCAATCCTCTAGTCTGTCTAAGATTTGTCATCTTGCGAGAGTACACACTGTCAAGTAGTTGTTTACCTTTTGTGATGAGATGAATTTTTCCTGTTGTTGCTGAGAATTTCTGGTATATAGTAGACTTGTTGAGCATCTCTCTGTTTGATTGATGCATGTTGACATGCCTGCCAACTGAGGGACGTCTGGGGTAACTGACTGGCAGGATGCACCAGTGCCACCCTGCATATCACAGATGGAGGGAGGTCTGGTACAGGTGGCTATTGAAGTTGAAGATCGTGCTCAGCGCTCTGCCATCACTCGTCTGTTCCTTACTGTTCATACTGCTTACTTGACGATCTGAATAGCATTTTTCACATTCTTTAGGGTTCCCTTCTTGACTGTAGAGCAATATATTCTGCATGAATAATTTTGGGAGCTGAACAAGAGGAGAGATTGCTTCTGGGTTATTCAGCTGCTCAATGTTGTTTGGAATGGTGGCTATTTTTTTGCCTCATATGTTTTTTTGAAGTCTCAATGAGGAAAATGGCAATGGCAGGTGTAAATGCAGATGATGTTCGTGTAACAGTAGCAGCACCAGCTGCACGGGGGGAAGCTAACAATGAACTCCTTGAGTTCATGGGCAAGGTGTGTGTTGTTGGGTTCTCACCTTTCTACTAGGTGAGATGTATCCTTGTTCTACAAGACTTACTGCATTTTCCAAAGCATTATCCACCACGATCACACAACTTTCAGCAAGTGAGAGCATTCAAATAGAGTCAGTCCCATTAGCTATGCTTCTGGTGCTGCAGCAGTTTTTTTTTCCTGCAATTGATTGACCCCCTTTTTTGTCGGTTCTTTTGACAGGTGTTGGGATTAAGATTGACACAAATGACTCTACAACGTGGCTGGAACAACAAATCGAAGCTTCTTGTGGTGAGAACTTTGTGTCCAACCTAGTCCACTTCTGTTGCAGTTTTTGTGGCACTGGCTCTTCTTTTCATCAAAAGAAGCTATGGAGATCCCTGTTAGATGTTGTCAGGAAATTGAGAGATCTAATGGCAAAGATGGTATATGGATTGATACATTGCAGATTGTGGATGGACTTTGTTGGTTGTGGGTTTTATGTTGGACTCAGGTTGAAGATCTAAGTGTCCGAGAAGTCTATGAAAAGCTTCTCACTGCAGTACAGCCGTGACTTCCTAGACTCAAAAGCTTGAAGATCCAAGTATCCAGAAGTTGTGAGGTGAAGCCATGGCATTATTTAGCTTACAGGTTTTATTTCATTTACTAGAGTTGTTAGATTAAAGTGTTCCAGAGTAGGCACATGCAACAAAGCCTCCATTGGAGGGAGTAGTGAGCATTTTATGCAGCAAAACATTTTCTTTTTTCTGGTTGTGACCATGCCTTGTATCTGGAGATAGAGGAGCTGAATGTCAACAGATCCCTTCTACTTTCCCTGGAAATTGGGTGGGTTTAGGGAAGATTATTGTTGTTGTGTTGGGAAGAAAATTGACCTACTGTCAGAGATGTCAGTTTGTCAAGAACTGAATATACTGCATATGAAAGTTCCAATGGGTTTCTGCACGAAAGATTTAGGCAGGATGGTTACCATGGTTATTGTATGTAGGAATTGTGCATGAATTGCTGCTAGGAATCCAAGACATTCATGCTTGAAAATCAAGGCATTCACACCAAAGATCTGGTGAGTTTGTTGTTGTAGTTGTCATGAGAAATGAGGACACACAGATTTGCAGCAACATTTGCACAACAGTGAAGCACATCTACTTATACCTGCAAGCATGTGTCTGCATGCTTGGGGATGAGTCCAGATGTCTGCAGGAGCTGAATGGGTCATGATCAAGAAGACAAGAAGTGCAATAAAACCCTGACAATAGTGCCTTCCTGTTCTCTGTTTGTAGATGACCTTATTGCTTGCTACAGCTGTAAGAAACACATACAGATGATACAAAATGACAACATCAGTTGTGGAAAGGAAGAACATGATGTCATGGAGTTGATATGAGCTTTCCACTTACCTCTGAACACCATCTTTGTCATCCTCATCTTTGTCACAGCTCTTACCAATGCAGGATTGTGGATTAAGATTGTGGATTTTCCATTTGCATTTGCTTCCGGCATTTGTTTTGTTCAGAAAAAAGGAAAGAAAGGAGGAGGAGGAAAGTCATCTGTAACCAAACTACACTTGTTCAGAAAAAAAGAAAGAAAGGAGGAGGAGGAGGAGGAGGAGGAGGAGAATCATCTGTAACCAAACTACAGAAGACATGCTGATGATGCAAGACAATCTGCATGCAAAAGAAATATGCTGAGAATAATCTTCACTTGAGTTTCCATAATCAGTAGAGAAGAGTAGACAATTGAGGAGAGAAGAGAAGAGCAGACAGAGAGAAAGACACAAGAGACGCAGATTGTGAAGACAGAGAGAGAGAGACAGAGAGAGGTAGAGAGGCTATGGCTGCTGCAGCGGAGAGCTTTGTTGAGCGAGGTTTGTTCGGTGGAGCTATCACTTGTTGCATCCCTGCAAACTTCTACGTAAGCTTTCCATCTCTCTCTTTTCCTCCATCGCTTTTATTCCTTGTTGTTCCGAGTCTTCTTGTTCGCTGTGATGCCCGGCACTTGTTCTTCTGCCTTTCATGCGCGCCACTAAAGGGAACGAGACGAGGCTGGGCTCTGTGAAGCAAAGCTCATTCAAGACCTTACTTGGCTTGGTTTGCAATGAAGAAAGAAAGAAAGAAAGAAAGAGAAAATTCTGAGAGTTGAAAGTGCTTGTGTTGTGCAGGATGTGAGCAACATCAGTTCCAAACAATCAGGTGTGTGGGAATATCATTTGTGTGTTTCTGAAGCAATTTCTTCTTCTTCTTGATCATGATGATGATGCATCCTCTCTCTCTCTCTCTCTCTCTCTCTCTGTGTGTAGAAGAAAGACCTTGAAAACCTTGATGATTCTCTGTAGAAGAAAAACCTTGAAAACCTTGATGATTCTATGTAGAAGAAAAACTTTGAAAGCCTTGATGATTCTCTGTTGAAGAAAGACCTTGAAAACCAAGACCTTGGAAACCTTGATGATTCTCTGTAGAAGAAAGACCTTGAAAACCTTGGTGATGATTCCTGTAGGAGAAAGACCTTGAAAAGCTTGGAAATCAACCAACCTTGAGGTGCAGCAAAACACACCTACCTTGCTTGGTTCCCTTTCATGCAATGTGCAGGAAGCATTTGTAGATCCAAATCGTGATGAGAGCATCATCATGGAGCTTCTGGAATTCAAGACTGATGTTGTAGATGAAAGAAGCTCACTCTGGTTCTTGCAAGACCTTGCCATTGAGCAGGGATCAGAGCAAACCCTGGTATGTCAATAGTTTCTTCAATCCACAATTTCTCTCTCTCTCTCTCTCTCTCTCTCTCTCTCTCTCTCTCTCTCACACACACACACACACACACACACACCACAAATAAGTCTCGGGACATACTATCTGGCCATCTGTGGTGGTGGTGGTGGTTCAATACAGTATGAGAGGTTTTCTCAAAAACTTATGAGATTCAATACAGCAGGTTGTGGAACCGGAGAATGGCATAACCACCGCTAATGTTCCAAACTTGGAAGCTTCTATACCTGTCAACGTCACAGTTGGTACTCTTGTAAGTGCTTCCCATTCACAGCTGTTTGCACACTCTTCTCCAAATATTCTGTTTCCTCGTTAGAGTATTTGCCTGTCTCTATGGAACAATGTGACCCTGGTAACTGTAGCAGCAATTGTTTGTGTGTGTGTATCTTTGTCTGTGCATTTTAGGCTGACGAGGAAGAGAATTACCATTCAATGCAGTGATGCTTAGGGGGTGATTCCTTCTCTGAGGAGGATTATTGCTTTAGATGCATTCGAATCAGTAGAACACCAGAAATCAGTTTTGTCTCAGCATCAGCATTGAAGGCAAGATGGAAGGCTAATTGTTGTTGCACTGGGGATGATGATCCTTAGGCAGTTGCAAAGGCACGGCAGGGTGATGATGCTCGCAACCTTGTGCGGGTATGATGTATTCCACTCAAATATCATGTGCTTTTGTTAGCTTTTGGTTCTGCTTGAGGAAAACTTCTTGTGCTTTGTTGAGCCCTGTACATTTGTTTCCTTTTCAACAGTTGACTACAGGACGATGCCATTGGCTTTAGACAAGCCCTTGTTAAACTTGTCAGTGGAGTCCTTTTTCTTTTGTTTAAACTGGTGAAGCATATTGTCCTCCTAGTGCCAAGAGCTAATGTTGTTATCTTCACTAACTTCAGGTTCATTTGGCAAATATTCGGTTACGAGGTGTAGAAACAGACGTTCTCATCACAGTCTATGAACCTTTGATCATCAAGTGAGTCCAACTCTCCCTTTGGGTCATTTGGAAACTATCCCTGTTTCTAGCTGCCAAACAAATCTGAATTTTTTTGTGCCTGTACAAACAGAATCTTGCCTGCCAACTATTTGATTTTGGTAAATGTTTAAAAAGTTTTTACTGAAGTGGAAATAAATCAAACTTTCCTTTGTCAGATTTCTTACTCAGAAAAAGATGTTGGTAGTGGCGTTCCTAATGAGAAGTATCAGTCATGTGCAAATGAATAAAGATTTGAAAAAGCAATGGGATAAGCTGTAGAGATTCGGCAACACAAGACCCTACCTAGTAGTTTTTGAAAGGTGTAGTGAGTGAACTGCTATGCTATGTTTCACAGATGGGTGGTATTGTAGTCTCTTAGTTTTCCCAGTAGTGCCTGTAACACATGGAGAAATCAGTTGAATTGATTGTTTTGTGCTCCAAAGATTTGGGAGTAACAAAATCAAACAAGGGATTTTGCAGTGATGAAGTAATATCAATGGTCAAGCTGATTGCATGGTTCATGGGGTGGGACCAGTGAACGGAGTCAAAGTGCTGCAGTAGTGGGGGCTGGAACAACAGTGCCTGCAGCCTTGGCAGGCTGCATGGCTGCACCTGATGTCCTCAAACTCGTTCTCTCCACATTCAGGATATGTGACTGGAGCCTTTTTGGGTATGCTGACAAATGATCAGCACTACTTCTTGTCCCTTGATGCACACCTGTGAACATACAGTTAGCAGATCATGCATTGTGCATCACACTAGCATATCATTATAAAATGTGTGTTGTTGCATATGCCTTTTGATTGTTTCGGTAGTAACACCTATTATTGCCTGTCTTCTTTGGAGTACTTTTTTGCCAGATAGTTGTGATATGCAACCCCTGTGAACTTGAAATCCAGTCAATTCTATGCCTAGGTATTTTCGTTGAGTTTGTCAAATGTTACAGCAGTCAACTGTTAATTTTGTGATTGAACCCCAGAGCACATGGCTGTCCAAACAACACCCATTGGCTACAACCTCAGATATGTGGAGGGGAAGCAACTGATGATGCAAGGGGCTTTATCAGGTTTGAGCTTCTGCCATAAGGGCAGTAGCCTGAGCAGAAAACTGTTAAAAGTTTGTGCATGGGTTTCTTACCATGTAAAACACTTTCTGAGAGAAAGTCTGTCCAAGTAAAGCTGCATATGGGGACCATGTGTGTTACTCTCATGTGGGAGTTTCTTACCCAGTGTAAAGCACTTGCAAAAGAAAGGGGTTTCTTATGCTGTGCAGAAAATGTTCATCCCCACCAACCTGTTAGGGGAGTTTCACAAAATGTAACCAGTTTTCCAGTCTATTCCTGTTTGTGCTTTTTCCCAGGTAAGTGGGTGGTGATGTTGTGACCTGCTTGCGGTTCTACTGTAATTTCTTCAGCAAATTAGATTACTGTGAATCAAGCGACCAAAATACCATGTATGCTCTGGAACAGTCTGGAGCAGAGTGAACCAACAGCGAGCAGTGCACCAATGAGGGATAGATGGTGCGTGGACAGGAAACACTTTTCCATTGAGTTCGAGTTCCCTAGCTAACCACGATGGTTAGCTCAGGTTCTGTTTTTACTACCTACCTACCAAGGACCTACTAATCCTTGTTTGTATATGTACTGACTATCTACTTCCCTAGTAACCACCTATCATCTGACCTACCTACCTACCTACAGGGCCTGTTATGTAAAGGATAAATTACCAAGTTGAAACCTGACGTCAACTTGGTTGGGGTTCATCCACAAGTGAGTCATAACCGACTTCCAATGGATGGTGCACGGGTGGTGGTTGGTTCACTCTGGTCACTCTGGTAGACCATTTCATCACTTCACAGAATCTGGCTTGTCCTAAATGGGCTTGTCCTAACAAGCTTGTCATGTTCCTAAGTGGAACTGGTCCTCCTATAGTACATACAGGCTAAACCAGTACCTTCACTGGTAACTTCACCTACTTGTGTAAGGCCACCTGGAATATGCAAGATTTGAGCTCAGAGACCCTGATCAACACGACAGTTTTTATTTGTGTTGTGTGCTTTATGTTCACCTCAGATTTCTAATTGTTACATTACATCAGTTTTTTGTATTGTGTGCTTTATGTTTACCTCAGATTCCTACTAGTTTTTGCCGGTTCTTCCTTTTTAAGAGAACCTCTAGTCTCGGTTTCGACTTTGTTTTTTTGATTTAGGTTCTATGGGTGTGGCCTTGAGCTGGGCTCTTAAAGTTTCTGAACCCTATAGTTTCAAAATTGAAGCTCGCTTACTGCCTGCCAAATTTGAACTTGTGATAAAGAGTTTTTTTTATCATGGTTCCAATTTTGGTTTTTTTCCAAAGTTTGTTCGATGATTTGATTCTTGTGTTGGTTCCACCAAAATGGTGGCACTTCAAGTCCAAGTCACAAGAATTTGAACTTGAAACCTTGGAACCTATCAACACTGGTAACTTACCTATCATTTATGTCTAGTGTTAAATAAATCCTGAAACTGTGGGTTATGAAATGTTGAAAATCTTGACCTTATAGTGGTAAGGTGAAATAATTACTTGCCTATTGTTAGGTTATGAACATAAGTCTCAAGCTTATCCACATAATCATGATTTCTTGTACATTTATTCATTCCCTCTAACAAATTTGAGGAAAAAATGATCCCATGCTCCAAGCCCCAACACCTTGTATTGATATATTCATGCTGTAAAAAGAATCATCTTAACAATGCACTAGGGGCCCATTCATAATCATGCGTATTTTGTACAAGTTTCATGTCCTCAAACTTGAAGAATAGGGTGCAATCTCACAAGATTTCTTCTCCTACTCCTTTGCATATTCAATGAAGTCGCTTGTACTTGTGGTGTGACAATAATGTGTTTCTTAGGTTATTATATGCATTTGATTTGGTTTTTTGCAATAGGGTGATGTGTTTATGTTTGAATCTATCAAACAAAAATTTACCAAATAAATATTTAAAAAACTATTTAATTTAAAATGGTTTTTGAAAAGTTGAAAATCTTTTGCATTATATTACTTGTGAGATGGTGAATTGGTGTGGTGTTGTCAAAACATGTGCAAATATAAACATCAATGTGTTTATCTTTCTGAATGTTAAGTCTGCATTTGCATGTGTACACATGGTGTTGGCATTTTCACAAGTAGTGTTTGTTTTCTCCTTTTGACCTTATTGATTCCAATGTGGAGATGGATGCCTTTTGATGAAGGTGTCAACAATGAGTGTGTTTGGGGAGTGTAACTTTTTGCTTGGATATATAGATAATGCATCATTGTTTTGCAAATGGTCAAATAATTGTTTTGCTTATTCAAATGTTAATTCTAACCACATGGAAATGGTATGCTAACCTCAATAAGGAAAACACCACAACTAGTATGGTGTTGAGCTCTTAGGCATACCTTTTAGATCATGCCAATTGTCACATACATAGTTCATCTTTATTTTTTTCTGTATGGGATGTCGATGATGTTCATTATTAATTTTACATGCCATGTAGCAATGCAAATTGAAAGAAAATCAAATCCTATGTGAAAATATAATTGAATGAATTAATTTGAAAGGGAAAGGGGAGATTGATACCATGGGTTGACATTTGGTCACATTTTAAAAAACAATTTGTTTTCTTCACAAAATAAATGTTAATGAATGAGTGTGTTTCCATCAATGAAATAAAGGATGGGGTTGATTGTGTCCATTGTAGTCACAAACATTAAAAATGAAAAAGTTAAATGTTGGTTGGGTAACACACACACACACATATATATAAAGTTTTTGTCCATTATTGGCTAAGTGGAGTTAATGAGGTCTTGCTTCAATTTTTGACACAAGATTACATACTTAATAATCTTGAAATGGGTCAATGTTGAATGTGTATAAAATGAATCAAATTGTGTCATGTCATTTCACAATAGTAATGAAAATATTCAATGCTTATGATTGGAATTGAACAACTACTAATCTTATACACAAAGTATGGAATTTGGATAGTCCTTGATTTTAATGCTAGTGATGGCCCTTCATGGTCAGTTAATAGAAATATAATAGTTAATACAATATAATACAAATTTTTCAACAAAAGCTTTTACTTTTGATGGCAAGGATGGGCCTTTTTTAACATAAAAAACCTTGTTAATTCAAAAGCTTAGACAATATAACTAACGTAATTGACATTGAACGATGAAACCATTCATATGCTAATCTTTTGTTGGCATTGACTAACATTTAACATTAGTAGGTAAACAAAATTGAAAAAAAACTAAGGTAAATACTAGAAAGGAATTTTTTTTTGAAATTGATCACATTGGCATACCTCATGATATGATGAACTATTGTGAAAAAAATTATATTATGAAAAATGCTAGGGTATTAAGAATAATGGATTGAACTTATCACATGCAATAACATACATCTATAAGTATCAATTCATTAAAATTTTAAAAAAACCAAATATTTCAAAAATTAATGTTCATCTCAAATGTGAATGTCACACATTGTAATAAACAACAATCTCTTCCCAATTGCCAATTACCCAAACTTTTTGCACACCATCTCCATGTTCGTTATCAAAGCTCATAGACTAACACACCACCCATCCAAAACAAACAATGTGTTTCAAAAACAAAAAAAAATCAACTTAATGTTACCATAATATTATTAAGTCAATTTATATATACTAAAAGGAGGAAAACTTACTTTGGTAAACATTTCTACTACCTCATAAAAAGGGCATCTTCTACATTTTGCGAATCAAAAAGTTGACAAATATACATTCTATTAAATTTCAACAAGTGTGCAATTCAAATTACATGTCTATAATGCAAAACATATATCTATGCAACAAATATAAAACATTTGGGTTTATGATGTGAGTGGAATTCAATCAAGGTTTTTGTGTTTGCCCTAATTTTTCTTAAAGAAAAAAGAAAAAGCCATGGAACTTTACTTGAAATGGAAGTGATTGTTTATGATTGATTGTGATGGAATGTTTTTTTTATGAGTATATCACAATGATAGTTTTGAGCATTGGTGTTTATTTG
>Ga0116231_10010906_pt1 | contig 14300 bp, 7 predicted proteins | sample S1TSphgellanicum_2_FD_89695 | JGI IMG/M metagenome (GOLD analysis project Ga0116231, IMG submission 89695) | Host-associated microbial communities from peat moss isolated from Minnesota, USA - S1T2_Fd - Sphagnum magellanicum MG | ecosystem: Host-associated > Plants > Peat moss > Unclassified... | reverse complement strand
TTTTCAATTGCCAATGGGGTGTGAAGATTTGATCCTGACATATGAAGACCTCGAATTTTGGCACTCCCCTATGATAACAAACATGGATCAAAATATGGTTGGAAAAATGTTAAGAACATGGAATATTTTGTCTCTAAGATTGCTGTTAATTTCAATGATTAATTTATGTTTTCCAACCATTGGAGGCTTTCCATCTTCCCCAATGTGGTTAGTCAAACATAAAATAAATAGTAATGCATTCATCTTACAATTTAAATGTTTAATTAGAAACACAATTACATCATTTAAAGTATTGAAAGGGAAACACGATTGTTTCTTATGTCCCCTATGATTTAAAAAACTAATAAATGGAGTTAATAACAGTATGTGATTTACCATTTTAATAAAAAGTAATTTCATTTATATCTATACATTCTTTTTTTGTAGCTGTGTCTCCCTTTGTAGTTTTGGAGCCTTCACATGTCTTAAATCATATTTTTCTATTTTTGAAATCATGGTCCCATAATTCAAACTTATGATTAAAGTTGCTCAATTTAAAAAGGGACAAGTCAATACTCATGCAATTGAAATGTGATTAAATAAAAATGCCAACTCCTACTTGTAGTTGACTTTTCCCTATTGATTGATCTTAGTCCTCTCCAATATTTGTAGTTTTAACTATTATGCTTATACCTATTTTATAAGGATTAGAAAGTAAATCTTCATTAAACACACATATGCATGTTACACAAGTGATGACTTATAAATTACAACACAAAAAATGAAACCAGACATCTTAAGTTTATATTTTAACATTGTGACCCATTTGAATGAAAACAATGCATAAGTGAATTAACATATCCATGGATCGAATGGTTTACCTTGTTCTTCTGCAACACTTCTTTTATTTCAATAGAATCCCATAAGTGAGAACGTTCTCCAACTTCTTGTAACGATTTCTTCTTCACCACATCCCTAGCCATGTCACGTATAACATCATGCATTTGAAGACGACCGTTTTCATCCACTTTCACCAAAGACTTTTCAATAAGCTTCATCAATGAAAAATGGGGTGATTTGGAGCTTGGGCAAAGGCACGAAATGCATGATTCCCAAAAGCTCATTGCAATGTGTTTATGTCGATCGATCATGAAACATGCTATGTCAAGAAGCATCAACTTGTCTTGTGATGAAAGACCTTCATAACTAATATTGAACATATTTTGCAACTTTTGATCTATTGCCCCTGGATCCATGTTCAATGACCTAATCACTTCCTTCCAAACAACTTTATGTTCTGGATCTTTCTTGTCAAATAAATAGGCACCCATAATTTCCAATGCCAAAGGGAGGCCATTACAAGCATTCACAACCTCCTTTGCAAGATCTTGAAAACCATCACTTGCCCCTTTATTAGGAAATGCATGCCCATTGAAAAGTTGTTGTGCATGAGCAACATCCAACACTTGAACTTCGTATAAATTGCTCTTTCCTGTGGAACCTTGAATAGTGATATAATTCAAAACATGTTGATCACGAGATGTGACAAGTATTTGACTACCTTGTGACATGAATTTGGGCAATGAAGGTATGAGTTTATCAAATTGATTTATGTCATCTATGTCATCAATGACAATGAACACCTTTCTATCCCTTGAAAGGCGAATGAAAGAATTATGGAACTCTTGTGTAAATTCGAGCTCCTCCCCAAGGAGATCATGCACAAGTTGTTTTTGTAAACTCAACATATCAGTTGTTCTAACATTGTGAAGAAAACTTTGGCGTTCAAAATGTTTACCCTTTAAATATTCGTTGTACACAGCCTTGGCAAGAGTCGTCTTCCCAATACCACCCATGCCAACTATGCCCAAAATTCCCACTAGGCTTAGTTGATTAATAACCACCGCCATAGATTTGTTTAGCCCCACTTCATGTGACACTTGTTGAAACACATCCAAAGGTACGATATTTTGAACTTTCATCACAACTTTCTTCTTGAGTTGAGATTCATCTCTACAATCAATTTTCCCAAACCACCATGTCAAATAATAAATGAAGAATGAACCCAAGACCTTCGATAATAAGAGAAGATTTATTGTAATTTATGAAATTCATGTTGTGATATGAAGATTATTATGTTTCAAACAAGATTATGAAACAAGAAAATGTTGGTGGATGAGGAGGCATACCCATTGACTTCATTGAGTCGAAATCCTGTGATGTTAGCAACCTTTAGTAGAGCTTTTTCCCATCTTTTGATGTCGTCCTTTCTTCCTCGCTTCAAATGCTTTCGAAAAGCAGCAGCAAATGGTCCATGGTGTGGTCTTCTCAAGTCTTCAGGCTCCACATCATAAAAAATAGGAAGAATGTCTTTACCACTTTCCAACATGTCACAAAGTTCATTGAGACAATATTTAGATTCTGCATAGCCCTTAGAAAACACAGAGATGTGAACACGCACACCACTAAGGGCTTCATTAATGGAGTTGAAAGCATGTTGACCCTTGATGAGAGATTTGGCATCGAGAAAAGGATGGTATCCAGCTGTGCAAAGGGCTTCATGCAGGTGAGCCACAAATTTTGTCTTCACATCAGGTCCTCGATGGTTCAAAAACACATCATATGTGTGTAGCGCATCACAATTGCTTGAACTTTGTTCATTTGATGTAAGTGTTGAAACATTTGGGAAATCAACTGTAGGATCCTCTTGGCTCTCATCATGTGAAAATCCATTACACACCCATTCTAAAATTCTTGCAAAACATGTACACATGGCTTTAGATAGGGTTTTAATTCCCTTTTTACTTTCAAGCACCTTATGACATAGTCAATTATATAATAGAAGAAACCAACTACATCATGCTAAATTGAATTGTGCTATGTTGTTGATGAGCAAGTCCTTAAATATCGCTCAAGCTCGTGATTCATTTCTATTGCATCGAAAATGTAGCAAGAGCTCATGATAGTCCTGCAAAAATTTTAACAAGATAAATAAAACAAAACATGGGTTTTAGATATTGATTTCACAAGTATGGTGTCACTCACCTTTCTTGGATTGATGAATTGAAATCCTTAAACATCATATACTACAAAATTGATTAGGCTATTGCATAGCATAAATATGACAAGTTCAAAGTTTTTTGGTCTCAATTAGTGACCGTTTTTTACTTCTAACTATTCTATGTTTTCTAGCTTAAGATTTGAGTTCGAAAAGTGCACCTGATTGATTCGGTGTTGAAAAGGCACATACTTTATGTTTTCATGATTTTCAAAGCATACATAGTATGTTCACCAAATGATACAAGCCGCAAATATAGGAAAAAAAATGCAATAATATATGCACCAAATGAAATGAGTCACTTGTTGCAATGCTCACATTGTCACATAAACTTGGCAAAGTTGAAAACCCTTCAAATGGGAAAATAACTTAATGGACGTCAAAAGAGGTTAGGGAATGCCTGATTTCTCTTTTTCTTGTGCATTGTCATTTTTTGTCAACGGTAAACATAAAGCTCACATATCGATCAATATACAGTTTTTTTTATAAAAAAAACCTTTTACTCTTTGACGATCAATCACATAAGCAAATGTGTTCTGTTGGGTAGTTTGTTTGCCATAGTTCGTGGCTATTCAAGCACATCTTGTGAATGCAGAACTAACTAATTTCCAAAACAAATGAGAGTTTAGCTTTCAAAAAGGTGCAAGGAAACCGACTCATCATCATATCCCAAACAACCAAATAATCAAAACCGGTCATCATGCTGGAAAATGTCTTGTGTATGGTGCCAAGAAGAACGTGGGATATTACTGGAACCTAGTATCTGCAAAACAGCTTAAGAAACGTAATGAAGATGATCTTAAGGCAACTTGAATGCACTTCCATGTTATTCCACCACACCGCTTTAAAACGAAGTGTTTGTGTCGACACATATCTGTTTGTTACTAGTAGTTTATACAACTCAAGCTTATGGCTATATGATTTTTTTCTTAAACATCTCGAATAGAAGAAGAAAAACTAAAGAAATCTGGAAGAGGGATCTCAGATATCATTGAACTCACATCGATAGCGTCACTCGTGTTTTCTAAGTCGAAGAAGAAGAAGAATCCAGAATACCCACCACTGAAATCCATGGATAGCATTGCTTACTACGTTTGACAAAGTAAGAACGAATTGGCGAGACGCTCTTTACTTCCAACATGGAACAGACTGTCCTAGTTACAAAACCTCAAGATCTCATTTGAGAAACTGCACCTAACAAACAAGAAAAACAAAAAGTCTGTGGAAAGAGCGACCGAGCGAACGATAGAATGGAGACTGAGCTGCTAAACACGGTGGTCTCTTGCGAGCTGCCATTTCCATCAACAAACCAAAAGGAGCAGCTTAACATTGCAGTAGAAAAACAGGAAGTGGAAGCAGGGGAAGAAGGTTCTCAGCAGTTGGTTCATCGTCCTGGAGGGGTTTGTCAAATGCACAGCTTAAGCCTGGCCCAGGTGGCCTCATTGATTTGTTTCCTTTTCATTTTGTATTCTTTGAAATGGTGATTTCTCATTTTACCATTGTTTTGTTTGTTTCTGGGTATGGGATTCTAGACCATCTGTGAACTGGTCCGGCCCAGGTAAACCAGCACCCACGTCGGTACCTTCACCTTTCTGAGCGAGGCCTCTTAGTGGCCATATTTAGCCTCAGAACTGTTAGATTTGAACTCAGGGAACGTGATTTAGTCCAAGAAGCACAGGATATTTGTCATATGTAGAAATAATTTAAATGGATTTTGGGATTTAAACCATGGTACCAACTTGGGTGCTCCTTCACCCAAGGCCATAATCCAATAGCCACCCTGCTTTTTTGGATCATATAATGTGAACGTCTTCTGGTCTGGCGGTAGATGGAATGGCCAACACCAGTAATGCTGGACCATTAACTTAAACTATATTCTTTGCATGTATCTTAGTTAGTGTTATTAATGTTACTTAGTTGGGGTGCATTCCAAGTCCAGAATTTTGTGTGTAAATGATACCCTTTGATTTGCCCATCACCAATAAAAATTCTGAAACTTTACACCCTCCACAATATAGACGTTTTCACTCCAAACATAGAAAAATCTATAAATGCCAATCTTGACCTCCACTCATACAGTTTGCAAGACGGCAACATTGGGCAAAGCATATGAAACAGAGTGAGGTGCTGTTGGGAACATGTTGTGGACCAAATTGGGAACTTGTGGAACAAGGTGAGGAACTTCATGGGAAGACAATGAAACAACAAAGATCTAAAAAAATCCAACGACACCCCCCTCCCTTTTGGTAAATGCTTTGATTTTAAAATTATTTTCAAATGACAAAAAATACTTGGAAACAAAGAAGAAAACAACAAAACCACAATCTATCTATGAAGGAAGGTAGTTTGTTTGTTTTGTTTGTACTGATGAGATCCACCCAATGGGGGTGCTTCAGATTGCGTTCTTGGTCTCTTTGGAAAGCTCTTGATGAGAAGGGGTGCATTGGCTTGGTTTCATGGCGTTTGGACTTGCGGTGCAAAAGTTCTTGAATATTGGATGATTTCTTCCCTGAAAATTAAATTAAATCATAGCTGAGAATCTTGGAAGAATTAGAATGTGCCTTTGGTGTTCTTGGAAAGATCTTGATGAGCAGTATTTAATGGAATTTATTTGATAAGATTTGGATTCTGAATGTTGGAGATATTGATTTAAAAGTGATTTTACCCTTGAAAATTCAAATAAATTTCAAAAAGCAGGTTTTGAAAGGAAAAATCAGTTGAAAACTTGGATGAGTTCACACTTGGGCCAATGGCACAGGCCACACCAGTCATTGTGATGGAGGAAGGTAGCAATCTTATCAGTCAATTCATTTAGCCTTACTGTAAGTTGTCTTAGAAGGTGCAAACCATCTTCACCATTGTGAGCTTATTTCCATCACTGCTGGTACTTTCCATGGCTTCAAGTATCATCCAACAAGTGGTTAAAAAAATAAAACATAATAACTATAGTCTTCTATATAAAAGCAAAACACATTTACTTGCAAAAACACAAGAGGCTTGTAACGACTTCACTCCGGTCACTAGTCCTACCCTATCATGTCAATCCCACAAGCCTCTTTCAATCTTTCTTCATTGGAACACACACATAGCTTGTATTCCATAATCCCCAAGTACAATTCTGTTCCCAAACTCCTTGAAAACCAACCAAGAGATAATGAACCTACGAAGACACTCTCCTACCACCCATAAAACAAATGGGTCTCCTTGTTTCTCTGTAGATTTTTTCACCATATCTTCCCAAAGTCAATTTATCAACTCATTTTTATAATAATTAAAAAAAATTCTCCTAAATTAAGGAGAATACTTTCAATCGACTCACCTTCTAAAAAATATCATTAAAATTTACCTTAAAATAGTGAAGGTCATTTTCAAACACTCATATCTAATATTTATAAATTGAATTTATTGAATTATCACAATAATATTCATAAATTCAAAATTAAAGTTTGATTATTCTACCTTGGAGATGATTCAAAAATGATAATTACCATCAGATAACAAAAGTCCATGGACAAAAAAATCATGATCGAAAACAAGAGAAGAACATTGTGACCAAAAGAAAGGAAAAAGACCATGATACCAATCACAGCCAGCAACAAAAGGCACTTGAAGAGGTTGATGGCTATGACATAACGACCTCAATAAGCTTCCAACAACATGGCATGATCACAACCTAAAATAGGATAGGGCATTTGCTGGAATTGACGCACTGCGCCCACATACACATGGGACAATGCTTCTCAACTTTCAAGGGCCTTGGGGGATGGAACTTTTGGACACTCATGATTGTCAATTGCTAAGCACTAGGCTGAACTAGATCTATGCTTTTCAGATAAAATTGAGTATTGAAACTCAGTTTTCTCCCCTTGGACAAGGGAGGTTACGATTTTTCCTGCATTTTGGTGATTCGACTATGTTCTGGGTGTGTTCCCACCAATTTCCCAATAGTTTCCACTTATGCATTCACTCTGTTCATCAAGTTCCCATGTGTTTCTCAAGTTGTTCCCACTAGCACCACACTTTATCCCATATCCTCTCACATAAAATTTTACACTTTAACCTATCTAGCTAGATGAAATAGAAAGATCATTATGTTTTATTTTGGGAGTGTGCATGGTGCATGTTGTTTTCAGGCGGTGCACCAATCAAAGAGGCCCATCACCAAAAGGAAAAAAATCAATTTGGTATCACCCCCACAACCAAACTAACAATAGATATCGCAATATTTATTTTAATAACCCACTAAAACTTAAGCAAGCCTATTATGGCTCAAAGGGAAAAAAAAAAGGGTAATTGATGCCGTGAACTTTCTATATGCCCAGTTGTACTTGCTACTTGACGATATAAAGGCCACAGTACTGGAGGCTAGCTCTGTCAGCGAACGCAGATGAAGTAGTAGATACTGCCCAACATGGGGTCAGCCTTATGGGCAATCAAGGGTTCTGATGCGTTTGTTTTTTCTACCGATTTTCATGTATCAGCACCACATGTGGCCGAATCATAAGCTGCACTCAACTGTTCTTCAAACCATGTACTTAGTACTTTGCAAATTTCACCGGTGGGTCCCCACGCCCCACGACAGGCCGCCCACCTACCAGGGCTTGGTTCTTCCAAATCTGTGAGGCGGGTGGACTGGCGATCATCCGGGAGAGGACGAGAGGAGCTAGCCAAATCTGGATAGAGTTCATAGAGCAAAGTCCAATGTTTATGAAACACCGCCGGGAACATCCTAGAAGCGATGGTCTTAATCTGGACCTTTTTTTTCCCGTCTACATATGGTGACTTTGTGTCTTTTTTTTCGTCTAAAGCACCTTTGTAGGATTCCTAGCACCTTCTTTTTCGTCGCCCAAAAACAAACGCTGCCACCTACGACCATTTTGTCTAGTGGCCACCCAATGTCTACAAACAGCGGTACCGCTGATGCATTATTGTAGCCTGGCTGTCACACAAGTGCTAGTGAATATGGTAGTTGAAGAGAAATTCGCAACGTAACTTGTGACGTGAGCTCCTATGCTAAGAGAGTGCTCAGTCAACATTAGGAGAGATTAGGTGGTTTTTTTTTCTTTTTTTTTTGGGGGGGGTGTTGCATTCATACCAAGAACGTTACCTAACATCAAATCCCAGGTAAATTCCTACAATGGTAGACAATGATACATCGATGTAAGTAAAATCAAGATTACACAGTAGACAACGTTACATCAATGTAAAGTATGCATTAGCTTAACATGAAATCTTTTTTTTTTAAACATAAATTTTAGAATTAATACAAAATGCTAGGTCTATTCTATCAAATGTGGCTTTAAGCCATTATTATATGTTTTCCCCCTGGATTCCTGAGTTTTTCTCTTCTTTCCGTCCTTGTTTTTTGGACACATTCATCATGATGGTGTGAATCCCATCATGAAAAAGGTGAGTTTTTTTTTCAACTCTTAATTTAAACTAACACTAATGTAACTGTGAATGGATAATTAAAAAACTAACTAACAATTTAAGTTAATGCTACTTAGTATAAATGATTTTTTTGTTTTATGATATTATCTAGATGTTAGGCTACTTATAATGGTGCATTCACACTTGATATTATGCCAATGTTAAATGAAAATCTACATGGCATCCTAGGTGGCACCCAATGTTAAATGGGCATAGCTTAATGTTAAGTGAATGTTAGCTTAACATAAAATTTTCATGGTAACTGGTTTTGAGTCCTAAATGGCTAACATGATATTAGGGAATTCAACCTTAGTGGCCATAACACCAAGTGTTACTGCACCCGCCATAAGCCATAACACTAAACCTGATTGCACCTTGAAAGCGCAGTTGAAGTATTGGGTAAGTGGTTATCATAGCAAGTTACAAATATACCTGGTTTAGGAGGTCCAATAACAAAATAAGGTTCAAAGTTCAAGCCAGCATTGTACAGACCTTGGATTTTACTTTTAACCACTTGAATACTACTTTTAATTGATTATCATAGTATGCTCTGCACTTTCGGTTATTTAATTTCGGAAATTAAAAAAATCTGATTCTGATTTTTTGTGAAAATTTTGGAAGTCACAAAACCTTGTGTTCCAGTTTCTTTAATTTCTAAAAAAACCTCTTGTTCCGTTTCTTTAAATTTCAGAATTAGAAATTCTTGTGTTCCGGTTCTTTAAAAAGTTCAAAAAAACATCCCCAGTCAGGTTTTTGAAATCTTGAAAAGAATTGACCAAAAATTGCCAAAAAACAAAAACACTGAGCAGGGCAGCCCCTGGACAGTGTCACCAAAAACAATCTCATGTTGGTGATCCCACCCCTCATCCCACATCCCAAATAGTTGTAAGTGTATGTATATGAGGAGCTATGATATCAATGTACGCTCTGGTTAACCAGGATAGTTTAGGCCAGGGTGAACCAGCACGTACAGTACGTTCACCTTCTTGGGTGAAGGTACCAGAGAAGGTGAGTACCAGTGTAGGTGCTGGTTCACCCCAGCACATAGTTTATATTATATTTTACCCTTGGCTCCTGCACTTTCGGCTCCCCTTGTCTTCTTGTTTCCCTGGAATAAAGTTGATTAGATTTACATCATTGGACCGTCACAGAGCGATGACTAAATCAATAACAATAAATCCCATCCCTCTCCTTGATATTATTATATACCAGTGGATATTCTCACTGGTACGAACCGACGTAATGGAATAAATATAAATAAATGAAAATGGAATGGTGTGAGTGGTAGCAATAATATCCGCACCCCTTATTATAATAGGGTCTCAGAGGTACAACTTAGTTACATGTGGACAGGTGCAGCAGGTATTTAATAGATTTTTATCTTGTGCTGGTAACTAATAATCAATCAAATACATGCACTGGCTGCAGTTGTAAAGAGTTCCTTGAAATAATGTGACCCACCTCGCGAAATCTGTCTGAATCTGCCTACGGATGCTCGCCAGTCTGACTCTATCAGGAAATTGGAAAAAAACCCATGCTCCTAGCATCACACAAATCTTATCATCCGTTCACTAAATTCTAACATTTGTGTGGTTCCAGTAGACCCTGTGTCAGTATTTTTTTGGGGCGAATTATCGTCACTAAATGTTGTCAAACCCTGGCTACCAATGCAAAGGGAAAAAGAGGGGTTTTTTCATTTAAAATCACCTAAAACCGACAGAGCACTGTGTTTTGGGGGAGTGTGGCACCACATTTATGTGCACCGTCTGTGGTTGCAGTTGTAAGAGTTCCTTGAAATAATCTGTCTGAACCTGCCTAGGGATGCTCGCCACCCTGCTCCATCCGGAAATTGAGGAGAAAAACCCTGCCCTGTGTACTTCATGTGCGAGCCGTTCTTTCCGAGGAAGTACCGCTAGCCTACCCAAACAATTAGATTCCTCAAAATCCAGAACTCTCTGATGGATGGCGACCAATTCAAAAGCAAGAACAATTCAACATCGCTGTAGAAAAACTGGGGATAGGCCTAGGATCACAGCAACAGCAAGAGGTACAAATGCATTCCTGACTTTAACAAATAAATTGTCAAATAATCTCTTAATAGAAATTCGACCTGTGTGCAGAGAAGGAAGGGGGATCGTGAGCTAGAAAGAAACCGGGTTGTCAAGCAAGAAACGAGTCTGCAAGAATCTAGCCTCCACATGGGGAGGAGAGGGAAGGGGGAAGGGGTAGGGCCGTTTTGGAGTGGCACCGTGTGGTAGAATGACGACTAACTTAAGGTTTAACAAACCTTCAAGGTTTGATAACCAAACAATGTTTTGTCCTTTTTAGGTTTTGATCTCAACCCTTGAATAAAAGTGTCTAGTTTTTTGTTTGGTCATGATTAGTTTGAGCTTGAGATTGTTTGGTAATAGAATGGATATATGACAAGTGTCAATGCAAGGATGTACGTTGATAAGATTTGCATTTGTTTGAACATAGTTAAAAAAAATGTTTGATGACTTTTTTTGGGGACAATGAGACCAAGAACTTCCAGAGGCTATATCTTTTGCATCTCTAGTCCAAATCCAATAATCTAAAGCGCACTAGGTGCGCCCAGAGCTCCTCTACAACTCATCTCTGGACGCCAGAGGCAACCGAGGTCTGCTCAGATCACAAAGTTTCTCTGTGTTTTTAAGTGTACTATGACCAGCCAGTTTACCCTAATCTTAACTTTCCATCACACAAACTGTGCGCACGGATAGACCACAGATATATGGTAAGTGGTAGAAGTCTCTTGAATGGGCACTGTGTGTGAGATTCTTGATGTCCTTGAACCATTGAAATATAACCCTTGCCTGCTCGGGTCACTGGGCAATGATGTTCCTTTCCTCTGTACTACTAAATCTTAGTAGCCTCCTTGTCAGGGTCTCTTTTAATGATTTTGTGATGTAGCCAAAGTGGCAATTATCCAGAAAATAATTTAGTCAAATTTGGCTACATAAAATATATGAAGGTAAATAAAAAAAAACCAGAATCCTTCTATATTCTTGGCTACCCACCTTCTGGAAGATATTATAAGACTCTGGAAATTTGGAATTTTTTACATTTGAAATCTGGCGAATTTGGCTATTTGTGAAAAATTCGTTGTGCAAGTCGAAATCATATTTTTCAGGTCAAAATTTGGCAAAAACTCGTCACTAAAGGAAACAAAGCTCCTTGTCCCCTGCAACTTGGAATTACTCTTTCACATGCCAAGATTTGATAGCGGAGATGTCAATGAAAAGGTGCATTCAATCCCTGTCGTACATGGGGAAAACCTTAGACAATAGACAAGTGATACTTGGTAATGGTTCTAGTCCAGGTTTTACTAATCAAAACCAAAATTGATGGTTGTAACTCGCCAAACTGGGTACCTACCTAACACTGGTGTTGACTAGTGTTGACAAATTATTGAGAAAGAAATCGGTTACCAACCCGTGTGTATTGATAACCTACTGGTCAGTTACTGATGTTTTTGGAAACTGATACGTAACCCAACTATTTGATAAACCTTATTGCAAAAACCATCAAGACCCTTATGGATTAAGTATTGAATTTTCAATAAAAATATTTAAATGATTGGTATTTCATTGAAGTAGGTTATCAATCCTTAAACCCTCAAAATGTTTATGATTAAAAAATAGAAATTTAAATTTAAAAAAAAACCCATGTAACCTACCCTGCCCAGGCAGTATAACCAAGGGTTCTCAAGGTCAGTAATTGAGAACTAACGGCTTTGCATAATCAGGTGGTCATTACCAAAAATAAATGAGAGAATTGATCACCTTGATTATTGCTTTGATAGTGAAATTGATAATGGATGGATTTTAAATTTCAAAACAATTTGATATTGATACCCTGTGTGATCCAATTTATTGTTTTTATAAACCTACCCGGCTGATTATGAAAAGAAGGGATACCTGGCCAACAGTGGTGTCGACTGCTGACCTTGTTATATACCAACGGGTATACCAGTGTAAATTAAAGACTTGCCCAATGCCTGCCCCAACACCAGTACAAACAGTTCAATTATAATGGGGCAGTTTGGGCACCATTGATGATCATGGTATGTGTGTCAGCAGTTCTTTTTGCTGAAATAATGGTAGAATTGATCAAGCCCTTCCTCTGAAAGACTGCTCCAGCAACTGCCCTTGACCTTGAAAGACTCTTCAAAAGTTTGCACTTCACGGAAAATCTGAACGACCCAGTAGCTAAAATCCTCCTAGCAAATACAAGGAAATTAGTCTAGACAGTAAGAATTGAGACTCCAGATAGTCTTCATCTCTGTTTAGAGTCTATTTTGCGCTTTTCGGCACCCTGGTGCCCTTTTTGACCTCTTGGCTGAGCCCCTCAAGGGGCCTTTCGGCTCTTTTTTGCAACCTGCCTTACTTACTCACCTCTTTGGGTGTGCAGTGTAGGGCACGGTTTGCCTGTTTTTCTTCTTTGGTTAATTTGACCTGGAAACGGACTTTCAGCTCATGTAGATAAAACACAGATCCAGTGTAAAATCTGTCCGACATGGGGTCAGCCTTATGGGCAATCAAGAGTTCTGTTGTTGCTTTATTGATTTTTCATAAATCACCACCACATGTCACTGAATTGTAAAACCCTCAGACAAATTTACAGTGTATTTGCAGGTAAATGCAGGTACATTTACAGGATGTAAGATGTTGTGTGCAAGAGATGTGCATCTCATTTTTTGAAACGCCTGCTACTTGTTTTCTCAAGTGCCCACTGTCACTTTTTCATTTTCCTCATGATTCCTACTGGGTATCATAAGAAATTTTCCCAAAACTAAAAAAAATGTCTTTGATGTTGATGTTCAGTAACATCGTTCGAGCAGGGAGTTCCTGAAGTAAGCACCCCTTGCTGTGCCTCTGGCGACCACTTACTTCAAGAACTCCCTGCTCAAATGATGTTACCCTACATATATAGTGCATTTGATTCTCTTCTTCAACAAATCATGTACCCAGTAGATTTCACAGGTTGTTGAGGGGTCCCTGACTCCCCCACAATACGAAAGCCACGTACTATTTGCTGGCTGGCCACCCAAATGTCTCAGGTTAGAGCATCTCCAGCCGTGTTCAGTATATGATCTGCACAGTAAAATTTTATGAAGACAAGTCAAAATATGCCGGTTTGGCTCAGGAAAATGGTTTTGGGTTCGCATAATTGTAGAGTTTGCTGTGGATCGTAAATGGCACAGACACATTGTGCACCTGTAGGAAAGAGTGTAATAAATATGATCTCACTGCTGATAAGTGTTTCTAATTGCCCCATCGTCCTGATTGGTCCAGGTGGTTTGCTATAAATGGTTCCTCACCTATTTGCTGTCCCAGTTTCAGTTTTATGGGTGAGGCTACAAATAAGTAAATAACCAAACTTGGATGTGAAAAATATTTTTGCAGAATCACATACTGAGGATTTATACTGAGCTGAAAAACTAATTGAAAACAAAATATGGACGTCTAGTCATTTTCACTATTTTTTTGTGATTGAAAACCTCCAAAATCCCTTCAATTTTTTATTTTTAACTTTTAACTTTTCTTTTTGGGGAAATTTTGCTGGTAAATAAAGCCTGGTACTGAGTGACCTCACTAGCTCCTCACATCACCAAAATCAAATCATCTGTTTTTTGTCAAAGCCCCATATCTGTGTGGTTGCAAATGGGTGCAATAGGCCCTGCATTTGTTAGCTGTTCTTTCTGGGTGGTTCAAGTACCACCACCCAAAAGATCATATTCCTCACAACTCTCAACCAAGGATTTTAAAGAAAATTGTGATGTTGCTGAAGGATTCAGAGCTCAACTCCTCAT
>Ga0116231_10010905_pt1 | contig 14303 bp, 12 predicted proteins | sample S1TSphgellanicum_2_FD_89695 | JGI IMG/M metagenome (GOLD analysis project Ga0116231, IMG submission 89695) | Host-associated microbial communities from peat moss isolated from Minnesota, USA - S1T2_Fd - Sphagnum magellanicum MG | ecosystem: Host-associated > Plants > Peat moss > Unclassified... | reverse complement strand
GGAGTTTCCTCTTCAATATCATGGATGTATGTTAGTATGAAGTTTGTGGTATGTTTGGAACTAAGTTGAATATAATTGTGGTGGTAATGTTGTAACTTTGTTTAAGAACTTGAGGAGCAAGGATTGTGAATAATTTGATTATGGACAATTGAATTTGTGAATAAAAATTGTGGCACATGAACTTAACATTTTGCCAATTTAGTGTCTTGTATAGGTAGCTTATTTTCTCTCATATAAAGCACTTATATTCAACAACATATGAAACCAATACACCATTACTCATATACTCATCAATAAAATGTTCTCATTATATTTATAAAATTATTTCATTTACTAAGTTTATGACAGAACTAGTTTTCATTTTTGTTATGAAATGAAAAAATATTCATAATGGACATTAAATAATTACCCACCAAACAACTGGAAAAATATGCTTTTATTCCACTTTCCTTCAATTTCTTTTTCTCATTATTATGTCCAATATTGTGACCATGTGTACCTACCTATTTGCAATATTTTTTTATCATGATCGATGGGGGTGCTTTTATTACTTGGTTTCTAATGTTTGGAATTTACCTTGCACATATCTAAGTTATAATGGATGCATTTCATAAAACTTGAATATAAAATTCCTCCTCATATAGAAGTATGTTCACCTTTTGATCAGGTAGATGAATGTTTCTTTAATGAATTATAATGTGTTTTTTCTGATATGTTTTGTGAAATTGGTGGAAGGAGGTTTTGGAATATGATTTGTTCCTTTACCCTTTAGTGACCCACTTTGGGTATTGTCAAATGTTGGACTAGTATTGGATTTTTAACATACCCATCTGGTATGGGTTATTGATTTTTTTTGAAATTCATATACCATGGTAGTATAGGTATTGGGACAAAAATACAAAAATTCATATTAGGTGGTATCAATATGTACAAAGTTTAAAATTCATACAATGGTATGAGTATCATGGTATTGAAATGTGTGATACTAAAGGGATACATAGTATCAATATGAATATGTTGATTTAATGTGTGATGCCACAAAAAAGTGCAACTTTTTGCATAAGTTGAAAATCCTTGATGAACCCCTAAAAAAACCAACAAAACATTGGTCACAACAAAATTGATTTGCAAATGTCCCAAAATCATCACAAATGCATCATTAATCAAAGGTTAAAGTTGCCAAGTTGGAAAAGATTAATATTTTTAATATTATAAAAGGCGTAAATTTAATAAAATTCATCTACACATGTAGATCCCCAGTTGGAAAAAAAAAAAACCATCACTTGATAAGTCATATACAATAACTAGCAAAATATATTATGACAATTTTGATTTGAAGAGGTTTTATATTCATCACTAATGCATCATTGATCAAAGGCAAAGGCTACGAAACATAAAATTAATCAAATCAATTTGTGTGAGTAGGTCCCAAGTTGGAAAAAAATCCATTATTTGATAAATCATATAAAGTAACCAACAATAGGCATTACAACAAAATTGATTTAAAGAGGTCCCAAATTCATTATTAATACATCATTAATTAAAGGCTAAAGCTCAATGAAACATAATTAAACACAAAAATTAATTTGCAAGTTCATAAGTCCCAAGTTTAAAAAAATCATCACTTGATGAAACAAAAAACATGGTACCAAGTACAAACACAAGCACTAAAAATTATTTTGATTTGATGAGGTCCCATAATTATCACAATTGTATGAGACATCATATCAAAGCCTCAATGTGTTACAAATTTGGAAAAAAAAATGTTCATTTAATGGATCAAGTAAGTTAACCAACTAGAGCATTGCCAAATATTTGATTAGCAAAGGTCCAAAAACCTACAACAATGTATACATTGATCAAAGGTTCATGGGGCCAAACAAAATCATGAAATCTTAAAATAACATAGTCAAGTCCCTTGAGATGGAAAAAAAAATCAAAGTTAATAAAAAAAAGAGGATGTAACAAGTAACCAACAGAAGCACTAGGAGAGGATTTCCAACTTGAAAGAACATGAAATCACAAGGTTTTTTTACTCATCCTCAAAGTAGCCTTGTTCATGAAGTTTTTTCCCATGTTCATCAAGTAGTTTGTTTTTTGCACAAAAAAATTCATGATGCCTTCTTCATTGAGTTTGCAATCTGTCCATGCATTGTTAGGCCAATTTTTGTAAATCATCACCAAGGCATCCAAATTATCAAGACCCAATCGATAGTGCTATAAACTAGTCTAAACACCTACAATGCTAAACATGCACTCAATTTCGATTTGGCTTCCTAGAATTCCAAGGATTTGTCTTGCCAAAAATCCAACATTTGGGAATTGGGATTCATGTGTCTTCCACCAAACAAGAGGACTTTGCAAATCCTCCTTTGAAATCACAATCTAACAAAATAAAAACAACTCAGATTTTAGCAAGTTTTCATTGCTTCTTTTGTGGATGTTGGTTCACCAAACAACAAATCATTAGGAACAAGTGGATCTAGAAGAGGTGTTTGTGGGTGGCTAGGATTAAGGGACTTGAAGACCACAATTAAAATTGAAACCAATTTTTTTTGTCAAACTCCTCCACTAAAACTCAAGCTCTATCCTTCCCAATCGGGTCTACCACACATTTTAAGCCCAAGTATATCTAAGGTCTAACATGAATGCCATCATGTTATGGGCCATGGTTACATCAAATTGAATGCAAAATGCAAGAAAAGGTTACAAGACACGTAAATTTTTTGCTACCATCTCAACCTATAAGATTTCCAGCTCTACATCAAACTTTCCACAAATTAGAGGAGGAAAAATAGATGCCCTAAAATTGTATTCAACTTGAAGTTTAATGCTACAATGGAAATTGTAGCATAGAGAACATTGGACAACAACTAGTTACCTTTAGTCTAGTTGAGAACACATTGTTTAACAATCGGGTTCAAGATTGCATTCATTGCCCTTGCAATAGCCCAAGTTAGACCAGATGAAACATAGGCCTGTAAATGCAAATTGACAATTGTAACAAATTGTGGTGGCATGGGCATACTCCAATGTCTCTTGGAAAAATATAACTTTTGAAGCAAACTTGGTTTTCACAAGGGCCTTCAATTTTCTTGGAGGCAAATTTGATTTTCCACAAACATTACAAAAGGTGTAACTTGTTTGCACTTCTTACTCTTCTCATGACCCAAATCGAAAACTTCATCTTCATTTTATGATGCAAAGCATACTTGGCAACAATGGCTTCGTGTTCATTGTCAATGTGTTTCTTCATGGAGGTGATGCCATGCTTTCGATTGTAGGTGAGAAGGCCTTTGCATTCACAAGTGGTGTTATTTGAACTTTGAACCTATTTTGTGATGTGGCAAATAGGGCATTTCATGGTTTGTAGTGCCCCCAACAAAACTTTTTCAAGAAGGTTATTTAAGACAAAGAAAGCTCACACTATGGCAGTGCGGTGGTTTGTGAACCAAAACTTCAAGTTTGCCTTTAACTATTGTAATTGCATTATCTAGATTGCTTCTTCCTTAACAGATAGGACCTCCATTCGAGTCTTTGAAGTTTGAAATGTGAAGTTCTTTTTAAGTCATGTGACTAACCCTTCAACATCCCAAAACTCATTAGTTGTGATGACCTCCCTTGTAGGATCCATTTCACCATGTACCCAAATTTGACTTGTGAACAATACTCCTAAAAACTAAAACTTAAAAGCCCATGCATAAATTTTGAAACTAGTTGATGACTTACAACTCAAGCACCATGATTGCCAACATCACTAGGGTAAGGTAGTGAGTGAGTACCACAATAGTGACACCAACCACCATATGATCAAAATGATGCACACACAAATTGACATTTTGGGAGAATATTGAATTCAAAACATGAAGAATGAAAAATATTGTGAGTGGTAGTAGTTAACAATGTTTGTTTTCTAATTTTCCACTGTAGATATTCCTATTAAGCTTATGGAACAAGGACCCATGTGCATTGAGGCACCTAGAGGACTTATTTCTTCTTTGTAATGTTAGATTTCCAAGTTCAATTTTTGCACCATGTGATCCACATTGAAGAGTCGCCCTCAACTATAATGTAACAACTTCCCGCCATGTTAAAGAACAACATAGCTTACAATTTACAACTCATACCTTACACCCTAAATATGTTGATACTCATACCATGACATCGATACTCATAAATAGTTGTCTATGAATATAAATCAAGATACCTAAAATGTTGCTATCAGTCAGATCTGATATGAGTTGAGGTATTCAATTTTCACATACCATGGCAGTATGATCTTAACCACAGTATGATGAAAAAACCATACCCGATTGGTTGAGTATTGTCATACTCATGTTGATACCCGAGTTGATATCCGAGTGCAACCTATATACCATTCCAACACTGGTATTGTCCTTCTGCCTCGGATTTGGGTCCTCTTTTTTTTTTCCCCTTCATCTTTGCAGGTTGCTTCGTTTAATGATGTTTACCAGGGTTTCATCAATTATAATGTACTCTTGAGTCTGGGGAGCCCCTGTCTTGGGTCACTCTGACATTTGGAAGAATGTCATACTATGTTGTCCCTAGTGTTGAAATCCTTGGGACAGTAGAGTTATCTGCAAAGTCACCCTGTCTTTGGGCCTGCTTTCACCCCCTATCCCCTCTTTCAGTGGTATCCAAAAAGTAATGAAATTTTATTAAATCTCAGTACAAAATGCCGAAACTCAGCATTTAATGCACAAGGTTCGAGAGTAATTAGAGCAGTTGTACAGGCAGGAGCAATGAAAATATATGTAGCAGCGGTGGAGGCGCTCAGGAAAAAGGAAGGCCATGATGAAACTGAGTTTACCTCCAAAATTGGTGGAAAAACTAGTTTGGGATCTCAGTATTTTGTTTTATAAAGCTTTCATTCCCAGTTACACGTTTGCTGGCCTATGATGCCGAAACTGATCGCTCAAACTCTATTGTCCAGTCTTTTAGGGGGAAAAAGGACAGGCAAAGTCTGTGTATGTGTATCTCTGTAAAGAAGTCAATGACTACAGAAGAAGCTACCTGCAGAATTGTGGGCTGGAAAGTTACAAACTCCAAAATGTGCTTGGCACCTCTGTAATGCATGAATGCGAGCAAGCAAGCAATCTGGGTCCCAGAAGTTTTGATCATTATTCTTTTGCATTACAAAACCAACCCATTGGATTCAAACATTTATTTATACACACACACATGCACAAGCACTCAAATTTTTTTGGCGCAAACCTCTGCCAAAATCAAGCAATGGATGATGAGAGATAGTAGCAAAGCTGAATAATCAAGTTCATGTGCGACCGACCATCACCCAAGTGCTATCATCCAAGGTTGGATCCAAAAAGCTTCACTTGTCAAATTTTTTTTCTGACTTCTGACAAAACTGTAACAACACTTACACCCTAAATAGTAGGGAACCCGACAATGATCATGTTAGACAGATGCTCATGATGTAAATGCTTAATGCATGTCAATGACCCAATCAACAAACTGTCCAAAAGCTTGTAGAAAGAACCAAACAAGCAGGAAAAAAAGAAAACAAAAGAAAACAAAAATATAGTTTAAATTTCCATCATTCATACCCATTTAAAATCCCAGTAGGATTTGACAAATTATCAAATCCTGGTAATAGCAACTTAGGTGAATTGCCAAAATGTTTCATATTTAAAAGGAATGTATAAATATGGGCTAACACTTACCGTTTATCCTACATTGAACTTATTATACACATACCCAATTGGGCAAATGCCAAAATTTCAAAGTTTCCTGTTATATTTTAAGGGCTATCCCAAAGGTTTTTTAATGTCCAGCCCACTCTACTGCGTGTAAAGACCTTACCCAATTTTTAAAAATTTATTTGATACTTGTCAGGTCTCACACAAAAAGGAAAAAAAAAAAAAAACTAAAAAAATAAAAATAAAAGTGGGTGTTCTGAAAAACCCGCTGCTGCGGGCATTACATAAAATTTCAAATGCCTGCCCTTCATGCAGGAAAATTATGGGCTATAAGGCCCCCACTCCAACTACACTAGAAATATCTTGTAAGGTCTTCACATTTGGAAAACAAATTCATATCACTTGGACAATAAGGTTTATATTGGTGTGCTCATGTCCTCTATGGCCTCATCTATGTTTTGTAAGGCTAATTACATAGAAGCTTAAAATTTTTCCTTTCAAATCTAGTTTATAATTGAATGTATCTATCATATTGTTAATGAAGATTGCAATTATGGCTACATCACAAAATTTTGATGAAAAAAAGAACACATTAATCAAAATTCTCTCCCTAAACCCTAATTGTGTATATTGGCTTTAGAGCTACATATCCACCAACAACCTGACATTTTCAGAAACACACATTTTCTATATCACCAAATTTATTACCCATTCAGATTTCATTTCTATCCATATTTTGTTGAAGGTAGTTTTGTTGGTAGTCGAAGTGACCATCATCCATAGCGTATATGAAGAACAAAATCTTGCTAAGGATGATATGAAGTACAAATCTTTAATCATCCTTCTCTATTTTTGGCTACACACTGAAAACCAAATATAAAAATTTGACAATTTTTACTTATTTTTTCCCCCTCACTTCAGGCCATTAAAAACCTTTAAAATCATTTCATTTTCAAATGTTTAATCTTTAATTTCACTTTAAAAAAAAATGTATATATATCTATCTAGGGTAAACCAGCCCATCACTGATCACCTGCCTATGACCGAACACTTTGGCAGATCTTTCTCAATTCTTCTCCATTTGGAGTCATTTGTATATGAGAGCCTTCTAAAAGCTTTACAAATCATCTTTGAAAATGCAAAGCCAAGTGACCAGCCCAAAAAGAGCTGTAAAGAAAATACGTTTTTTGGAATTGTAAAACACATTAAAAAAAAAAATTCTTCATTTCGACTCCTCTTACTTTCAAACTTCATAACTTTCTTATTTCTTATTAATTCTAAACAATTTAAAATGCTATAGGAATGTCACCTGAAGTTCTACAAATCACCTACAAACTCTAATAGAATCAGAGCAACATACAAGGAATTTTTTGTGTGTTCGGGAACAAGCCTTTGTAGCGTTTGGTGGTGTTTTTTTTTTGAGTTCTTGACCCCCTCTACTTTGAGGGGTAATACTTTTCTCAATTTCATTTCATTTTTGACAATTTTGAGTGTGTTAGATACATCAAGAAAGATTCAAGTTTTGTTTGGACATCAAAAACAACAAAGCCCTTCCCTTCGATCCGGCCTGCCCTGAGAGCTTAAGTGTTCGATCACTGGCCAGTTTACCAAGGTAATTTGTTTTGTTTTGTAGCTATGAGACTCACTGAACCAAGATGCTTCAGATTGTGTTCTTGGTTGGTGTCTTTGGAAAGCTCTCAACGAGGAGGGGTGCATGGGCTTGGTTCCATGACATTTGGATTTGCGATGCAAAAAATCTTGAATATTGAATGATTTCTTCACGAAAAACTAAATTAAATAGTAGCTGAAAATTTTGGAGGAATTGGAATGTGCCTTAGGGGTTGTTGGAAGGATCTTGATGAGCAGGACTTAATGGAATTTATATGGTAAGATTTGGACTCAAAATGTGGGAGAGATTGATTATTAAGTGATTTCTGCGACTGGAAATTCAAATAAATTCCAAAAAACCAGGTTTTGAAAGGAAAAATCAGTCGAGGATGTGGTAACACTTGGGCCAAAGCACAAGCCACACTAGTATATATAAAAGAGGCTGATTTCTATACATTTTCCGTTCATCTTCATTCTTTTCATCATTGGGTCCTTCTCTTCATGCACTTATTTCATCAACCAACCACCTGCCTCTCTCTTATGATTGCTGCCATTTGATTGGTGATTTGCATGAAAAATTTAGTTCTATTTACCTGCATCACCACCTTACGTACCCATGTTGTGCGGTTCTCTCTTTTTTCAAAGAAAGCACTGGTGGTCGGTTCAGATATAGGGACCACCTTCGACTGCAGCTGGTTTTCAAAACATTCAACAAATGAGTTTTTTATTGCATGGCAATGGTACAAAAAAGGGTTTTTTATTTGCAGGCAATTCCTACACTCATGCAAAATACCCTTTTTGTACCTTACAAGCTGCAGGCAGCTCCGTATCCATCCCAAATAAATATGCTATTACTAGTACTTGAATAACAGGTTCAACAAAAATAAAAATAAAAATAAAAATATTTTTAGATTCGCCTGAAAATTTTCAAAAAAAGTTTAATTTTCTCAAAAGAATTCTTTTGGAATTATAATTAAAATTTTGGAAACTTCAAAAATTAAAAATGATCTTCTTCCTTTTCTTTATCAACTTTTCTTTACACACCGACCTTGTAGGAGGAGCACATCACAACAATGTTGAGTTTTTGTGCATGCAGGTCGCTCATTGCACTGACATGCTATTATACATTGTGGGTTGGGGGGGTTTAGGGTTTTGAACATCCCACCATATGGGATCTACTAGACGCCATGCTATTATTCATCGAGTCTAATAAGCATAATGGTGGTGAGCTGGATACTCCAAATATTAGCTTATTATTATCATCGTTAGTACCTTTTCAGGTTCGGCAAAAATTATATTATATTTTTAAAATTTCGAAAATTTAGAAAAATTAAGCTCCCTTCTTGCTATGAATTTTTAAACATTATTATTTATTGATGCTGAAATTTCATAAGATTCAAAAAGTTGTTAGAAGGTAGTTTTAGAGTTTTAATATGTATATTATTGCATGTACTTTATAAGCGATTTCAGGCTGTTGTCAAATATTTTTTAATTTAAATAATTTTTTTTCAAAAATTCAATTTGTTTGTTGTTTGGTGCCAAAGTCAAAATTTCAAAATAAAATAATTATTTGGCAGCAAGATGTTGAACCTGAAAAGGTGCTATGGTATTTGGAGCATTGAGAGCTATTATGTGGGGACTTGTTTGTTTTGATTGCTCGGATTTGCATGTGTACATCCATTAGCTTTGATTGCCTGATGGATTTTGATTGCCTGATGGATTTTGATTGCCTGATGGATTTTGATTGCATGTCTAGCATGCAATTCAAATATGCAGAATTCTTTTTTGTTCAATTATTTACCTACATTTGTAACTGAACTACCTACTACCTACTACTACCTTCCTCAGTTGTCCTACTACCTAGTTCCTATTGGGTTTGAACCATGGTGAGATGGAGAGTTATGATGATGCCTATGCTTTGAAGACCCATCAAGAATTTGGTGCATAAACTTGCATACAAAGTCAACAATAAAAAAGAAAAAAAAGATGAAAATCTATATACAATATTAGAGTTATCTGTAATGTCCGCCAAGCTGGGCATACTAGACCCCCCCAGTTTCACCAAAACTGGGGACAAAATGAAAAGTCAGGATGAAAATGGTACACAAGACAAAAATTTAAAAATAGAAAAAAAAAGAGGGGATCAAACTAGTTTTGGCACCTAAATTGGTCCTCGCAGGAGTTTCACCCCTAGTTTTGGATTCGCTTTACCTGTGTGCTTTCAATGCACCTCATATTTTTTGGGGTTGGATAAACTCTTGTCTGAACAAAACAAATCCTACAATTCTTGTGAACTGATACCCAGTTTCATTAAGTGATACCCAGTTTCGCTCACTTTACAGTTATTACACAGAAAATTGAGGATAAAAGAGGGATTACAGGTCAAACTACGGCCCAAAAACCAGTGACTTTTAAGGATAACTCTACTACTAATATTGCATTCTTCTACTCTCAATCTCAAGTTAAGTTCATTGTATTCCTATTGCCCCATAGCTAACCATGGTGGTGACCTATGCACTATCCATTCACATGTATCTACCTACCTAATAGCCACCAAGTGCCGTACCTACTACTTACCTACCTACATAGTAATTGAAAGTCCCCACCGTGGTTAAACAAAGGCAAAATACAAGTGGCTAGAGGCTGAAGGTGTGTGTTAACCCTAGGGGAAACACCAGGCGGCCCGACAAGAGCAAACCAAGCACACCAGGAGATTTGATGAGAGCTAACCGAAAGGCATAAAACATAACACCCATGAAACTAGGGTTTAGCTCCTTACATAGTAACCACTTACATTGCCTACTTAGTTACCTAAGTTACTTCCCATTTATATAGGTAGTTACTTAATTAGTGTGAGGTGCAAGTATGATGGTTTACAGGATGGGTAAACCCATAGTAGAACCTTGGTAATTCAGTTGGGAAATTTGGGTACCGTTTCATGAAACTGGGTATCAGTTCAGAAGATTTGCAGGATCTTATTCCAATTGATCTTATTCCATCCAACAAGGCTGGACGAAGGCAAATCCAAAACTAGGGGTGAGACGGACCTGAGGAAAGTAATATGTGAGAAAACTAATTTGGTTCCTTGTGTTCATCGTTCTTGAGTTCTCATTTCGTTTCCAGTTTGGGCGAATCTAATTTGGTTCCTTGTGTTCATCCATCTTGAGTTCTCATTTTGTTGCCAGTTTCGCCCAAACTGGGGCCGAAACTGGGTACCACTTGTCCCCAGTTTGGGGTACTTTACTGATAACTCTCCGGTGTGATCAGAGGTTAGCCGTCGATCATTCAATTGCTGGAAAAAACTGCCATACAAAACAAAATCTTTGCTCATGTTATGTTCGTGCCCAGAAACTATGATTTGGATCTCAAGGTTGACATCCGGAAAGCTGTTGTCACTCAAAAACCTTGCCATTGCAGGCCCTGTAAAATTAGGGCACAATGATGAGTTTTAGGTCCGTAAAATTAGGGCACAATGATGCATTTAGGTCCGTAAAATTTAGGGCACAATGATGAGTTTTAGGTCCGTAAAATTAGGGCACAATGATGCGTTTAGGTCCGTAAAATTTAGGGCACAATGATGAGTTTTAGGTCCATAAAATTAGGGCACAATGATGCGTTTAGGTCTGTAAAATTTAGGGCACAATAATGAGTTTTAGGTCCGTAAAATTAGGGCACAATGATGAGTTTAGGTCCATAAAGTTTAGGGCACAATGATGAGTTTAGGTCAGTAACCTGGCTGAATTGTTTCGGCAGTATGATGACACTAGTTCAGCTAATTTGAGAGTATGGGTGTTTAGAGTTTAGACCAGTGTTTTTTCCTTTTTTTTAATGAATTTTGTGATGTAGCCAAAATGACAATCAATCCAGAAGAAGATTTAGCAAAAGTGACGATCATCCATGAGAAGGTTTAGCCAGATTTGGCTATCAACCATATATGAAAGTACAAAATTTTTAATCCTTGTTTTATGTTTTTGGCTACTTACTTGGACCCAAAATATAGAAATATTTTACTCTATTCTCCTGTGTGAAAATGCTTGAGGCTTTTTTTAAAATTTAAAGAGATTGTCTTGCTTTGTAAGAAGCAATTTTTCAAGTCTATTTTCTAAATTAAAAAAAATAAAATCCATGTATCAACATTTTATTTTATTTTTGGTCACATGGGACCGGTTCTCACTTGAGTGAGAATCAACAAGATGATTCTTGATGTGGGTATCATGCCGTTGATCTGGGTATCACTCAATGTGATGCCCATTGATTTTTCGTTATGAAAACCGGCCTGAGAACCATCGGGTGTCAACCCTTTGTAATGATACCCACCCAACATTGGTTAGATGTTTAGCCATTTGGCCACGGAAAAATCTAAACCCCTTAACATATTTGGGCTTCTACCAGTGTTTATTGCATAATATAGGCTACAAGGTTAATTGTTTCCCTAGTCCCACTCATGTAAATTGGAAAAATTGGACAATAAGAGGGGACTGACTATTTATTTAAAATAGCCTTTTTAAAAAAATGGGTAAACTTTTGCCAGAAAGAGAAATTAAAAATTAAGAAATGAAAAAATGATTTGATTTTTGGAAATTCTCAATCACCAAAAAATAAGGGGAAAAGGATTTAAAAAAAATAAATCTGCAGATTTCTATATTTGAATTGTTTTTCTTTGTGTAGCCAAAAATGTAGAAGGACAATTAAAGATTTGTAACAAGTTTGGCTAAATCTTTCTGAGGTTGATTGCCACTTTGGATATTATTTATATACAAATAAATAAATAAATAAATAAATTCCCCAAAAAATTGCTGATTTAAATGCCATCTCTTGGGCAAAGCATTATGAATAGCCAATCAAAAGCAATCAATTTTTGTAACGGAAAATGCATTTTTCACACAATTTGAAAGTTGTACTTCATCCAAAGTACAATGTACAGGCCTTTTCACTGTTACCCATAGATGTGCTCTAATACAGTAGGGGAGAAATTTATCCATTGTTGAGTGAAAAAAAATGACAATCATCCATAGGAAGATTTTAACCACGTCTGGCTATAAACCAGGTATGAAGTACAAATCTTTAATCATGCTGATATATGTGTTTTTCTGTACACGAAAATCCAAATTAAAAAATCCAAAAATTCTGATTTTTTTGTTTTGTTTTGGTCTCATTTCTGGCGATTGAAAACTTCCAAAATCCCTTCATTTTTTAATTTTTAATTTTTAATTCTAGATTTTTATTTTAAAATTTTTTACAAAATTTCGCTGATGATAAGAGAAAGAAAAGAAAAGAAAAAAAAGGCTGCCACTGTTTGCAGCTAAAGTTTTGGCTTGTCGTTGTTGATGACGACGATGATTATTATTATTATTCTTATTATTGTCTGTAAAGTCAATGGGATGTCTGAAGTCTGAACTCTCTCTTCTCTGGTGGGGTCTGGAATTCCATTATCAGGATCTGATCACCAACTCCACCTACTAAACCCTAAACCCTACTAGACCTACTAGATCTGCTCCCTGCAATTCCTTCTTCGCCTAATTCCAAATATATAATAAGTAAATAACTAAATAAATTCCGATGTTTCATTGGAACTGGTTTAGGCAGGATGGGTATTCTGGTGATTGTCACTATGACAATTTCAGAGTCATTCTGAATTATAATTCATCATAGACAAAATTTTATTTTGAAGTCGTTTTTTGTTGTGTATCTTGCTCTTGCCTTCCTTTCTATGTGGGTAATGGTTGCTGGGAGTACACAACAACATGGAGCCCAAATAAATAAAGGAAAAACATTGAAGCAAAGGAACAAGAGAAGAAAAAAAATAAAATGATCGAAGTCCAAACAATGGACAACACCTGAAAGCATCAATCCTACAATGCGGAGCCCTAAGAGGAAAAATCAAAGTAACATAAGACCTAAACCCATCACGAGTAGCACCAAGCAAGTTGTGGAAGGAAATGGGCTTTTAAATTTCCATCTGCATTTACACAGCTTAGTCTATCCCCATTTGTTTGTTCACTTCCTTCAAATTATCATTTTATTGCAATTTATTATTACTCTATTAATTTGACAATTTTGTGATGTAGTTGAAGTGGCAAACATCCACAAGATGATGATTTGACCAAATCTAAGCATCCTTCTAATATTGTTGGTTCATGAAAACCCTTCCAATGGAATCCGGTGATTTTTCTACAAATTGAAAAAATTAGGGTGATCAAAGTTTTAGCCCTGAATGAGTTTCACACTATTTAAATGCCTTCTTACTTCTTGGAAAATTTGGCATATACGAGCCCTTTTACCACTGTGGGTGGAGATGCTATATCAATTCATTATGGAGGGTTGTTGGTTGGTTGGTTTGTTTTTTTTTGGTATGTTTTTGTTTTGTCTCCAACCTCAACCTTGACATCTCTTGTTGCAGCATTCTTGGTATTGTTGAAAAGTCCTTGATGAGTTAAGTTGCATTGAGGAAGTTTTGTAATGTTTAGACAAGAAAGTGTTTGGTTGGGTATGTCCATTTTGGTTTACAATTTGGGATGTCTCAAGTATGAACATGAATAATAGACAACAATAGTATTTATTTATTGACTACTTCTTGTTTCTGATTGGGTAGATAGTTTGATTGGTCCAGGTGAGTTGCTATTAATAGTCTCCCCACCTATTTGCACCCCCAGTTTCAGTTTTATCAGCCGGATTGGGAAAAAAAAAACTAACTAAAACTTGGATTTGAGAAATACTTTTCTCAGGGTCAGGTACTAAGCACCACTGGAGATGATCTTAGTAACAAGCTACAAAGGAGGGTCCAAAAAGCTCCCCGCTCTCAACCCCCCCCAATGATAGCAGGTGTTTTCTGGGCACAAATGATTCACTAGATGACTTAATAGTGAGCATTTTTTAGCCTTTTTGTTTTTTTTGTTTTTTTTTTTTGGTTTTTTCCGGGCTTTTTTTTTTTTTTTTGTTGTGTACTTTTAAAGGTTTCTTTGTCCTTGTAATTCAGCAAGCATGCAGAATTTTAGTTTTACAATTAATGAAAAACGT
>Ga0116231_10010901_pt1 | contig 14306 bp, 10 predicted proteins | sample S1TSphgellanicum_2_FD_89695 | JGI IMG/M metagenome (GOLD analysis project Ga0116231, IMG submission 89695) | Host-associated microbial communities from peat moss isolated from Minnesota, USA - S1T2_Fd - Sphagnum magellanicum MG | ecosystem: Host-associated > Plants > Peat moss > Unclassified... | reverse complement strand
TCAGGATCTAAGAGAGATCTTTGAGTTCCAAGAATTCTTCTCAGTTTGAGCAGATTGAGAGATGGAAATGGTGTAGCCAGAAACATGACCCACATGATGATGATGATGAGAGAAGCTTACCAAGTTTCCAGCTCCTACAGTACAGAAGCCATTGACTTCATCCACCACCACCAAGCCCACATGCTTGTGTGGGGAAGAAGGAAGCACCACGCTCTCGAAGCTCACAGGCATTGCAACTTGTAGTTGCTGGAGCAGCAGCTGCTGCTGATGATGATCGGCAGACCCCATCTTCTTCTTCTTCTTCTCCTTCTTCTATTTGCAGAAATTGGCCAAGAAACAAGAGGCTCTCTTACCACTCTCACAACAACAAAAACTCAAAGCTGCTCACTTGAGATTTGCCCACTCTTCTTGCCCCTCGGAAAAGTTGCTCCGGACCACGGGAAACATAAATCTGGAGCACCCATTAGCAAGATCTGAGCGACTTCTTCATCGACACAGTAGAATGCGTCGAAAAAAGGCATCTAGGGTTTCACGCTCTTCCAGCTCTTTTTCCTCCGCCATCCCGGGTTTTGCTGCTGCTGCTGCTGCAATCCACTAGAAAAGGGAACTCCAACATTGTGAAGAAGAAGACGAAGCAGAAGAAGCGGAAGAAGAAGAGAAAGGAAAGACCCATTGAAGAAGAACAAGAAGAGTGATGACTGGAAGGAACAAGAGTGGGGCGATGGGAGTAGCCATAGCTGCAGGTGCAACTGCAGCCATGGCAGCTGTATTGGCCAAGTTTGCATCTCCTCAGGTAGGTCACATTCTTCCTCCCTTCCTCCCTTCCCCTCTCTATCTCTCTCTCCTCCTCATCTTTGAAGAGGGTTTTCTGACTGGGGCTAAACAACAAGGCCTTGTGGGACAGATGAGATGGGAAGGTAGAGTGGGATGCTATGTGGGAGTGGTGGCCTGCAATGTGGCAATGTGGACTCTCTATGTGCGCAGCCTTGCTTCACTCTCCTCTCTTCAAGCCACTGTTCTGAATTTTGCTGCCAATTTTCTCCTCTCCGGATTCGCGGGCTTTCTCATCTTTGAAGAAGCTACCCATTTTCAGGTCAGCAGGTTTCTTTCGCCTTCAAGGCACAATTGAGCAATCCCCCCGCCACCTCTCTTCTTGCGAAACTTCTTATGTCTCGAGAGCTTCTGTCACATATGTTCTACGCACTCTTGTATGAGGTACATGAGTTTTGTTTCGGATGAATCTTTCTATTGCGGGAAATGGGTTTTTGCAATTGCGTTTCATTATTGCCTGTGAGATTGCGCGGACAACCTTCGTACCTTAGATTTAGGGTTTCAATACTCTGAGTGAAGATGGGATCTGTTTTGAATATCCAACCTTGCAGTGGTTCTTGGGAGCAGCTTTGATTGTGATGGGCATCATGGTGTTGAGCAAAGCTGAGGTTAGCTCAGAACCAGCCACTGCTTCCCCAGACTCCAAACAAGACTAACACCACTCATCATGGAGAAGTCTTCCAAAACACAGAGAGAACCCAAATCAGATAAGGCAAAGAGATTTCATAACAGATGCCAGGGCTTGATTTATATGTGTTCTTCCAAGGATATCCCCAAGACATTGCAGGTCAGTCAGTACCTACCCAGGAATAGACATTTTTTCTTGAAGATTGCCATAGTTGGGAACTAACACAGATAGTTGAAGAGAATCACAATGACCATGGCATGTGCACCCTGACAGTCTATTTGAGTTCTTTATTTGGGTTATGTTTCTAGAGATGGTTAAACTGACCTCATTGCTTATAGCCAAAAAAACTCATTCGCCTTTCAAACTAGAAGTCCAAAGCAACAGCAATCAGGTCTTGTCCATGTTCAAGACATCTGCTTGATTGCACATTTTATGTGTTGACAAAAGGGTTTTTGAGCAATCCAACTCACTCTTGAGTTTTGTCTGGTATGACTATGTCATTCAGAGCTTTTCAGAAATGTTATAAAGCTATATATAGTGACAAACACAACTCTTGTGAACAGGATCCATTCATTTTTTGTGGGAGCGGTCGTGTTTTCTGGTCTTGCCTAGTCTCCGATATGGGATGGTGGCATGAGTACACTAAGTTCAACTTTAAAAGTCATGTTCCACTTCCCATGAAACCATGAAGTTTTGAATTATTGTCCACCCTAGTGGGTTTTGACCCAATTAACAAAGGCTTTTGAGGCATAAGACACATTGTGTTGATACATCCGGTTCATTACCGGTCCCAATTAATCTCAGCATTAAACTTGCTACTCAGGGAATATCCAGTTGGTTTAGGGTTTAGGGTTAGGATGGTGTAGCATTTTGAGCTTGAAAAACCAGAGTGGGAGCTCCTACTGTACATAGGAAGCCACAGCTCATTCTTGCCAAAGATATTGAGGTTCATTCAATTCTCTTTGGGTACCTAACCTTCTGTTTCTTTTGATATAAAGAGGGGGAAGTCTAGAGATGAACTGAAGTGATTCATGTTGGTGCTGTTGTGGTCATACAGTGCAAGATAAAACCAAAGTGTTCTGCCTTTCACATAGATACGCAAAGACTGCCAATTGATTATGCAACATTAGTTCATTGTAACATTAGGATCTTTTTTTGTATGATAACCAGTTGCAATTTGTCTTTCAAACAATTGTGGAACAGGTTTTTTCAGCAGTTATTTCCACTACTCATACTGTGACTGGACATACCAGTTGCCATTTCCATGGCACCCATTGTAGTAATGTGTGTGCTAATTGTCAATTGACTTGGTGTAATAACAACATACTCATCTCTTTGGGTTTGAAATTATGCATTGCATTTTTAGGAAGTGCAATTATTTTTAGAATCTCAAGTTTAGAGCAGTTTGAAATCTCAAGTATTTAGCTTTTCTTTTTTGCATGGAGATTTTTAGACATTCCATGGAACTGTTCACTAACCCTAAAACCTACCCATCAAAAAGTTTCTCTGCTAGGGGAGGCTGGATTGGCCTGGTTACTTCGAAGCTAGTGAACTCTTCCAAAGAGAAGTTGCAGAATTCTCAATTGCATAAGCAACAATTTGTGGACTCTAAAGTCTGGACCCGTGTTGGATTTGGTACTGTGTTTTGTACATACTGGACTGGTACTGGCGACTGTGCCTTCTGAAAAGTTTGAAACCTGAAAAGCACGGGTATTAGGAACTTCCTGATACACGAATATCATGGTGGTATTGGTGGTTCATTGTTGATGTGGTGTTATAAGGGTATCAATAGCAAGATTCTTAGAAACCCATAATAGGGCATTATCAAAATCTGTTTGGTACAACAAAAATACATTATGTGTTGTTGATGTTACTCGTGCAATTGACTCAAAATCTCTAAGTAACAATATTGGATTGTGTGTATGGACGAGTTAAGTCCACACACATTAGAGATACCCATACAGTAAGGAGAACACAACAACAAAACCCTAAGTTCCCAAGCGTAAAATGATTGCCAAGTTTTGATGGCAAGTGCTTACCAATTGCTCACATTAATGCTTGGTTAAAGTCAGGGGCATGTGAGTGAGCAAAGAATAATTGTTAATTAAAATCGATTAATAAATATTGCAAGGAGTGGTGATACTTTTTGTTTTACTTTGTTGTATATTGAAATGGCAATGTATCAATGCATCATATTCCATCATGCATTATGTTATCATGCATCATAACATATCATGAACATAAATCCTATGGCACATATGTATTGTCTAAGGAAGGTTGGGGAAATATTCAAAATGACTCCATGGATAAGAAGTTTTATAGATAAACATCTAAATGTTTGTTTACTATACCATAGTTATTAATGTACTAGAAAATATCAATATGTTAAAACTTTAAAATACATGTATAAGATATTATCATTTCCAAGTTTATGGGTAAGGTCAAATGATTGTTGATTTAGTACAAAATCATCAATTTACTGTTGACACATGATGTGAACAATACATTGAAAGTATAACCAATATTTCAAACTTGAGAAATAAATGGTTATGTATGAAAAATTGACACCTAATACACATTTAACACCACTTTTTATCATAAGTAACTATTATTTACCATGTTTTTTTATACACTAAAGATTTATTATACATTAAAGATTTGTCGATACATTAAGGATTTTTCAGCCCATCTAAACATAGAAAGAGTAGGAATTTTTTTTCAAAATAAATGGACAAAAGGTTGCCACATTTCCAAGTTTATGTGTAAGGTAAAACAATTGTTAATTTAATAAAAAGAACATTAATCTACTATCAACACATGATGTGAGCAATACATTGAATGAATTATTAATATATTTTCACACTTGAGAAATAAAACCTACATATGAAAAATTTAACACCTAATATACATTTATCATCATTTTTTATTATAATTAATTATTATTTAAAATGTTAATGATACATTAAATATTTATTAATATATTAATGATATGTTGACCAACTAAAAATCTTTTGATATGCTAAAACTTTTTTAGCATGTCTAAACATAAAAAGAATGGGAAAATTTTCAAAATAAATGGACAAGATGTTGCCACATTTTCAAATTTATGGGTAAAATAAAACAACTATTAGTTTAGTAAAAACCATTAATCTACTATCAACACGTGATGTGAGCAATACATTGAGTGTATTATTAAAATATTTTCACACCTGAGAAATAAACCCTACATATGAAAATGTGATACCTAGTATACATTTACCACCATTTTTTATTATATCTACCTATTATTAACCATATGTTACTAATACATTGAAGATTTTTTGGCTTGTCTAAATATAAAAATAGTTTAAATTTTTTAAAAAATAAATGGACAAGAGGTTGCCACATTTCGAGGTGTATGGGTAAAGTAATAAATAAATAAATTTAATCAAAATGCACCATTTTGCTACTACACATGGTGTGAATAATACATTGAGTGTATTAATCTAGTATTTGAAACTTGAGAAAGAAATGGCTTCATATGGGGAAAAATTGAAACATGGTATACATATCCCACCATTTAAAAATTATAACCAAATATTATTTGTCATTTGTTTTTTATACATTAAGGAAATTTTCAAGATGCCTACAAATAGGAAGGGTGGGAGAATTTTCAAAATATGGTTACAAAAATTTGCCACATTTCCAGCTTTATGGGTAAGATAAAATCAATGTTAATTTACTTAGAAAAGTACCAATGCACTATAACACATGTGTGAACAATACATTGAGTGTATTACAAGTAATCCACATTTGAAAAATGAATGGCTACATATTAAAATTTGACACGTGTTATACATTTCCCACCACTTTTTGACTTTAAATAATTGATATTTGCATTTTTTGTCTATTTTAAATATTTATTGAACTTTCAATGAGGATTATTTTGTAGATTATGGTCTAGGGTTACATTTTTCAAGCTTTTGCATGTCAAATGACATGAACTTCCTCTTCACATGATCTTCTTGTGTTATTCCAAAGGTGTTTTAGAGTACACTTTTAATGTTTTTACAAAGTTATCACATATCATTGTGACCTAATTTTATGTAAATGAAAGATTTACCATGTTTTTAACATGTATGTTGATTATCACAAATTTGGATGTAAGGTGCAAAACAATTAATATCTTTAACAATAGTTTTTGCAAGCATGGAGGGGAAGTTGTTGCACTTGTATGAACATGGCCATCAAGTTGAACTACATGCATTGGAAAATGTAGTTCAAACACCACCAAATGGCCTTTTGATTATGAAGATTTGTTGTGGGAAGGTGTCATTTGACACACTGGGATACAAGAATGTTATTTTGTGAACCTATGAGCGTGAATGTGAACATGTGAGCATGAGCCTATGAATAAGATGGAATTTTTTTACCATATTTGATGACATGGATGGAATATGTTAAGAATATTTTTTACCACATTGGACAAAACCTTTACTGATGTGGAAAAATATTTCTATATGTAGATGGATGAATGACAAATGGATGGACGTTCTAGATGAAAAATATCCCAAAAAATGTTATTTGTTGGACAAATTTGGACAACATGGGTAGATGAACAAGGTTTTTGTTACTAACGATAAATTTGTATTTTACCATATTGTATAAATTTGTACCTGAGGTTCACCATTGGGCAAACTACCATGCAACTATTGATGAATTTTGTTTTAATCCACATTCATCACATGGAATTGAAGAGGATGGTCACTAAAAGACCTTAACAAATATTTGAAAACATTGTATATATAATGGTTTGTACATCATCCTAAACACTAAGAAACTCAAACTACCTTAATTTAGCCAAAGAATTATAAATCTAACCATTTAATATGAAATTCAAACTACTTTAGTTTAGTTAGAAACAAAATGACTTATACTTCCCATGAATCAAAAAATTGAAACTAATTATCTAAAAAACCAACTAACTATTCAATCTTTGTAGTTCTGGTACAACGTGTTAACTTATGAATTTCATTCCAATTCCAAGTTGGATGATGAATGAACATTTTCGTTAACCCACAAAACATCACATTTTCCAAGACATAATATAGGTATAAATGCACCCACTTTCCATGACCACTTAATGAGCTTGTCATCATTGATGCAAAATGTATGCAAATGCATGTAGGGAAATTGTTAATTGTAACCTCATATTGTTTACAAATTTTAATTGGACCTAAAATGGTATAATATATTGGTCCATAGTCAAAAGTAGGAATGTTGATGGGTGGCAAGAACCGTGTGACAAGAACATGTCCAACCTCCCAATATTTTGTTGTTGAGTTGAAATCTTGAATATTGAAGGACAACAAATACTCTTATCATTTTGAGTTTTTAGCCAGGTGTTTACATCCACCAATTTATTAACGAAAACATATGCATCATCACCAAAAATATTTTTGGGGTAACACCTCAACTTCTTCGAGAGGAATAAACCATTTTTTTTTAATATCATCACCTCATTTTAAGGGAGATATATCCCTTTTTGCATGTGCCATATAAAAGGCACAACATGCCCACCAATTGCATACTTCTTTTTGGTGCCCTTGAAACAATGATTGTGATCATCATGACAAAACCAGAACTTGTGTACAATGTCGCACCTCTAGTAACACTCAAATTACCAACATAACAAGGCAAAGGAATCCCATGGTTTGTTTTCTTTGAAATGATTTTCACCTTGTAATATTGTTTTGTTTCCTTTTGCAATGCCAAACATTGAGCATTTGACCTAGGGGGACATCACTCAATGCACCACAATAGTGTTCTAACACATCCTCAATATTTTGAGTGAGAACTAGGAAGGCCTTTTGCAAATGGCTCAATTGGCCCACATCTGCACTGGGTGTAGAATTGCATGAAGTGAATTCCACTAGTAGATGAAAGAAATTTACACAATCATGTTTGTGCAAATCACCTTCTAACCTATGGGTAGATCTTGCCTCTATTTGATGGATCCAAAGACCACTTCATCTTCCAAATGAAGTATCATTAATGTATATGAAGAACCCAAAGTGAATATGGCAACTACAATAGCCAATTGTAAAGGATCACCAAACTGGCTCACTTTACACAATCGCAATTCATCCCTATCTGGTTTTGTCCTATAACAACCACCATGCAAGAAAACACAATATAATGTAAATTGCTTGAAATTTCGCATGTAGTCATCAAAGGTGGTGACATACATGTAAGCACCTCTTTTCCAACTTGCTAGAGCCAAATGTTGTGCATTGTCTTCGAGTGGTTACAAGTTGACATGTCAACCTCCTCCTCCAAGGACAATTTTTGCATTCAAATTTTTTTAATGGAATAAAAGCACAACATAAAGGATTGTCATCAATAAACGAAATGGTGTAGAAAGATCTTACATCTAGCATGAATCCTCCTCCTTGCCTAATGGGAAAATGTCAAAAGTTCATCCAGTTGTTGAATTGATGAATTGCACCCTCGCTAACAACTATAAAAGAGTACCCCCAAAAGCAAATTGTAGCATAACAAAGGTCAACTTCTTCCAAGGATCTTGTATTCATAAGAGAACTTTTTGCCAATCTTGGAACTTAGGAGAATTACTTGGTGTGCATGTCTAGTGATTGAGTCCAATGGAAAGATTAGTTCGCTCCTTGTTAATCATTTTCACAATGAGATCTCTAGTAACAATATAAACAACATTCCAATTTGCTTGGGCATTATTTGCCATGAGCCCCTTGAATTTGGGATTTGTTACACCTTTCTTTGTAATAGTTGTGTTCAATTTCCTCCAAATAATACATTGGGCTTCCATGTCCTCTCACTACATGTCGTAGATAGCAATAGACATTATTTTGTTATAGACATGGCAAGCCATAATCGTCCAACCTTGAACACATTTGACATGATTAAACATCATATAGGAATTCTCCAAGTCGCCCTAGGTTGCATTTGCTTGACTACATGCACTCCACATCCATCGATCCCTTTCAATCAACATTTTGAAAAGATAATCCTTTTGCCCACTTTGTTACCAAGGAAAAAAACTATCCTAAATGTAGTTATAAGGACTAAGGGTTTTGAGTGTAAGGATGGATCCAATAGAGCCCATGTTCTGTGGGCTTGAACAATGAAATTTGGTTGTAGATGTTAGTGGAACACATGGGATTGAATTTTAACATGGCTTGATTGAGTTTTTCACCCTTAAAAAACTCAATAGGACCGTCCCCATAGTCATTGAAATGGTGACGAGATAAGTCTTACTCGCAACCAAGGATATTGCAAAGGACGTAGCATTGGGCATGTGCAAAACTTCTTTTACAACCATGTTCTTGATCTCTTCAAGGGATTCTCTACACTCACCTTCGAAAACAAGATGTGCATTCGTGTCAAATTGGATGTCTACTTTGAAAGATGGGCCAACAAATGAACCACATAATACATGTAGCATATGCACATTTGCACATAGAAGGGGGGAAAACCACATACATTACAAATAATGGTGCAAGCAAGAAAAACTAGGATAATCTAATCGACAACAAGAACTTGAGACAACTCAATTACCACTCCAGTCAATTTCATTGTGAGCACCCTATCAAATAAACACAAAATACAAGTCGATTTAACATTAGAGATGCCTTAAGCATTTAGTATTTCTAAAACCCAAACTAAAAGAATTTTTAATGTTGGTTGTCTTCACCTTGCACCAAGTGTGACCATCGTACTTTCTATCCATGCCTTGCATTTATTTGGAAAGTCCCATTGGCTTGCGGATTGGGGGAAATTCAAACAAAATGTCACCATTGAACTTGATGGGTAGAAAGTCTATGGGTTCAATTCTCATTGTGTTATAATGTGAAGACCTTGGTGTGTTGAAGGCATGTGGGGTTTAAGACATTGCCTTAAAGGAGACAACAGGTTCTTAGGAAGTGGATGTATCCAAAGGGGCATCAATGAATAGTGTGCATTGGAAAGGAGTGACATAAATGTTCCAGACATGTTAGTCTCAACAAAAAATCTCCCATCGTTATCAAAGGAATTGGTGAGATCAACAAAAGTTGATTACAAAAGTGGGTTTGCCGATTGATAGTGCATTGATGGATTTTCAAGTTCATTCTTCACCTCAATTTTCAACATGACAACATTTGCAACAAACCCGGTTGTGTTGGGTGTCATAACAATATCTTGAAAATTCTTCGATAAGCTTTCACCTACATCCGATACTTTCCAACATTAACCATCCAATGTAGTCCTTGGGTGCTAGAGGAAGGAACTTGGTAAATTGAATTGATGACAACTTTGTTTTCCACATAAACAAAAAAATTTAATACATGAATCAAACCTAGTTGAAAGCCAAACATTGCACGAAAACATTGTTTTGTGATTTGAACTATTTTAGAATCGCCAACCAATATAATTAAATTAGATTTCCCTTCGAAATGGAAAATTGCCATCACTTGAAATAAAATGCAACACAATGTGAAAGAACCAGAAAAATTTACAACTATGGAATTTGAATGATTTGTTGTAACCAATATGAATATGCAAAAGATAAACAATGTGAAAAAAGATCCCTTAAATCTATGGAATGTGAATTATATGTCCATTATGCAAAGTTGCTGCTGCATGGGCTTATGAACATGATGAAATATGGGTGGGGATGACCCAACACCAAAAATGTACCATCTCCATTTTTTTGTTTTGTGGTCATCCAAATGTATGAACAACAATTATATGTACCTTTGCAAAATCATTACACCTAGATATCGGAATGAGTTGGAAAAAAACTATTGATAATGTTGATATCTAGGAAAATGTTTTCTAGTAAATGCCATTTGAGAACCCAAAAAATGTTGGTGTTGGTTAATTATTGTTGATTGAAGGTTTATGAACCAATTGCAAACATATAAGATTTTAAGGAAATGCCATATAAGAAACATCCCCAAAATACCATAAACTAAAGATTGGAAATGTTGAAATAATTGGAACTAGCAAAAGGAAGTAAACAATCATGACACCTATTAGCACATAATTGTAAGATTTCCATAAAACAAGGACAATAGAGGCCAATTGACAATAAAAATGAATGTTCTAACAAGGAAAAAAATTGAAGGTTTTACAACCAATTTGGAATGAAAATGGAAAGGGTTGAAAAGTTGGGAAAATTGTGAGAGAAACATGGATTGTCATAGATACGGAGTTCCAAAAAATCAATAATCATTATTAGGTTAAGTATGAGGTTACAAATATGCACAATGTGTCGAGATGGAATATATAGCTCATTAACCAATTTTACAATAATATAATTGTGCTCCAACAATGTCATTTCATACCATGCCAACAATATCATTTCATGTTTATCATAGGAATTTGATGGATTGGAAGGATATATAATGGAATGGTGTTTGCATTGTGGTTAGATAGTTTTGGTTCATATTTAAAAACAAAAATCATTCCATCCCTATCACCAAATCAATACATGGTTGTGTGACTACAACAAGTAATATTAAATATGAGCTATAAATATGCATAATAAGTCAAGCTAGAAAATACAATTCATTAACTAGTTCAAATTGCTTCATATTTTAATAAAAATTAAAATAAAGTATGTTTTACATGATGACATAAAAAATTTGTAATATAAAACAACAAAATTTGTGGAAATGAACTTAGAATATCAAAATTTTTCATCAACAAGGTTATGTCAATAAGGACAATCTTTTAAAAAAATAATTAGGTTACATTTTAAAGGTTTGGAAGGAATTTGGGAAGGCATGGATATAATTTTTTGATTATTTAATATTTTAAATAGGATTTTGGCACTCCAAAAGAAAGATTCTCATTTTGAAAGTGTCATGGAGTTTTGTAGTCTTTATTAGTTTATATTTTAATAGGAAATTCAAGATTTGGTGAATTCTTTTGTACCGACCATTTTTTGCACTTATTGGTTGAAGGACTAAATATCTATATCCCCTTTTCATTTTTTAACATTTCAAAACATTCATTTTGCTTTAAAACATAAGAAACTAAAAACACGTGATAAGACTATGTTATGGTTCTTGTTGTGGTAGGTTAATTTTATAAATGCACCCTAGTAATAATTATTAATTAATAATTCACAATTTTAAAAATTAGTAATTGCACAAAACATGTAAAGTCTACGATGTTTTGATTAGAATGATGTAAAATAATCTAGAAGCAAGTTTGTGAATCATGGGTGGTTTGATTTTTTAATTTATACAATTGTAAAAAAAAGTAAATTAGTTCAACAACATTAATCAATATGGGGAGAAAGGTAATTGGGTCATGAAGGATGAAAGCCTTAACAATAATTACCATACAACTAGTGTCACCATACCACTAGAGGTACATTGTAGTGCTCTCTTTTCTTTAAATATTTCTATTGTTGATTTCCAAAATAGTTTCCACTATCCATGTTTTGCATACTAGGTACATGGCTTGTTATAATTGAAGCACTAAAGTTCATAGTTCACACATGAATGTATTGAAAATGGGTGAGTTTGGCTTTTTAATGAATGTGACCAACTTTCCTAAACAATGTTCCTTACACTCCACATTGAGACTTTGTTTATTTGTCTCTTCCTTTTTGAGCAAAGGTCTTTCTCTTGGACTTGTGTTTAATGGATTTTTATTTTTTTTGTTTGATACAATTTGAGTCAAATTATTTGTGAGTTTATGCAAGTTATAATTGTGTTTGATCATTTGTTGTTTTCATTTTAGAATTTGAAATAGATCTTTGATCATTGGGCCATGACTCATGACACTACCAAAATGGAACTTTGGTAAAACACATTCTCCCTCCTTACACCAAATGGCTTTTTCTTCCTTGTTTATTGTCACCAACTATTAGTTTTAAAAAATGGAAGATGCCTTTCTTCCTTCTCCAAAACCAAAGTGAGAAATAGATTATAGTCTATGACATGGGTTTGATCTAATAGTATTGAGTATATAAAGAGGTTATTTTTGCCTTCATAACCATATGCAAATAATGGCATTTATGAAAAAAAATTTGATTTGTTATGATGTAAAGTCTTTGACTATTTTCATATTCATGGTGATGCTACTTTATGTATTTCACACTTAAAAAAAATATGTTTGTGGTCTTGTTGCACATGCTCACAAAAATAAAATTGGCAAACATTTTGATTGACCTAACAAGTTAATTATTAACAAATGAAATACTTGAACCAACAATATTTACACATATTGGAACAATGAAAATTAGTTGCAAAACTTGCACAACAATTACATCAAATTTTGGAATCATTTAATGTGCATGTCAATATAACTTCTTTTGAAATGTTTTGTAATTTTGGATCAAATTTTCCTCACATCTTTGTTAATAGCTTTTCATTTATAGATTGTATTGGATATTCATGTTTTTTGAATGTCCAATATTACTATAGTTGACCATGATAAGATTTTCCCCTGAAACCATCACCAAGTCATATTACAAAAAAATACCATAAATGTTTGACTTTCAACCAAATTGTAGATTGATCAATTAATTTTTATAAATGCTAAATTTTCATTCTAACTATTTGCATACTTCCATTTTGTTGATTTATTTTGATTGAATTTTACAATTTGATCAATGATTATGGAAATTTTAAAATGTCACAAAGTTTTAAGTAATTTATTTGCAAGTATGTTGTTTAAATAAAATATATTTTGCATATATTTTAATCTACTTCTTTTTGCATTAACATGGTAAAGCTTTTTGCATGCAAGTTCATTCTTTTGTATGTTGTCCATTTTCCATTGTAGTGGCAAATTTTATTTCTTTAACCATGACCTTATCGTAAGAATTCCCATTTCTAATTATAATTTTTCAAACTACAATGATGTGCTTTTAATCAAAAAATGTTTCATGTGTTGAATCATTTCAAGTCGAATTTGATTTACATTGGTATTAATTCAAGCAATCTTTATACCTAACCTCTTCTTGGATTCTCAAAGGATTTTCAAACCATTTGTGGGTTTGCACATTCCATGAACATTTGTTCAAAAGCTTCACAAGAAGAACAAACATTTTAAAGTTTGTTGGAAAAATAGTGGTAAGGTTCATTCCTTTTATGTAACATATTGTAATGCTTAATGCTTTGGTGATGAGATAATTTGACAAATGGCATTACGAGGAGGCATGAATTTAGTTGTTGTTCTTGAATAATGTTCAATTTTTTTCTTTTCATGTTATCATTGTTGCACCTTTTAAATTATCAAACAATAGTGTAGCATGTGCCATTGGCCCAAGTGTGAACTAGTTATTCCACCAATTTTCCCTTCAACAACCATGTTTCATAATTTACTTGAATTTCCAATGACAAAAATTACTCAAAATTCAATATCTTCCACACTTCATATTTAAGAATTTCCAAATCACCTTCATTAAATTGTACTCATCAAAGGCTTTCCAACAATACCAAAAGTGTATCCAAATTCCCCAATAATTTTTAGTTTCTATTTAACTAAATTTGCAGTGAGAAAATTGTTCAATATTCAATAGCTTCTCCATTGTAGGTTGAAACATTATGAAACCAAATCAGTGCACCCTTGCTCATTGAGGGCTTTCCAGCAATACCAACAATGTGGCAAAAGGTGTCAAGGTTTGGGAGCTTTCAATGTCACAAATAATAATAACAATAATAACTAGTGTGAACCTGGTGCATAATGCACCCCTCGAGCTTCCCCCCGCCCGGTCCTTCCCCGCCCGTGCCCCCCCCCCGCCTGGTCCTTCCCTGCCCGTGCCCCCCCTGGCCCGTGCTGGCCCCCGCCACCCATTAAAAAAAAAAACAAAGGTCCGGGCAGTTTAACTGAC
>Ga0116231_10010899_pt1 | contig 14307 bp, 13 predicted proteins | sample S1TSphgellanicum_2_FD_89695 | JGI IMG/M metagenome (GOLD analysis project Ga0116231, IMG submission 89695) | Host-associated microbial communities from peat moss isolated from Minnesota, USA - S1T2_Fd - Sphagnum magellanicum MG | ecosystem: Host-associated > Plants > Peat moss > Unclassified... | reverse complement strand
AGCGTGGAGGACGAAGACCAGATGCAACACCATAGGGAACAGCACCTGGTGGAATTGGGCCAGGTCTTGGAGGAGGGTAACCCGCATTAGCATTGTACGGAAGAGGAGGAGATGGAAATCCTGCATTTTCATTGACTGGAGGTGGGGGACGTGGATATGGTTGTACTGGAGGTTGAGGCGGATACTGTTGTACTGGAGGTCCCCTGGGTGGAAAAACATCAGCTGCATTAACTGGTCTTCCAGGTGGAGGATACACATCACGAGGAGGTCATTCAGGAGAAGCGTAACTGGAAGGCGGGTATGCCACAGGTGGTGGATCTGGCACATAAGCTGGAGGAGGGTTGAAGAAACTGGAACCTGGAGGTGGTGGATAGCCTCAATCACAATCATAGGGGTCAGAGCCTCGTGGCACATAACCCAGATTGGTTTCATATGGAGGAGGTGGATATCCTCTACTAGCATCAAATGGTGGTGGTCCTCCTCCTCCCCTTCCTCTCCTGAAATCAGGAGGCAAATAACCTGCCGGAGGAGCTCTCTCCATGTACCCAGGAGGTGGTGGATACCCTTGGCCCCCCCTTGCATCTTCAGGACCCAGAGGTGGGAAGCCAGAAGGAGGGGGGAAATCATAATACGAAGGAAGACCTGGAAAGAATGGTGGAGCTGGACCTCCATAAGCTGGCCCTCCTCTTGGGTAGTAGCCAGATCTCGGAGAAAAAGGTGGATGTCCATCTATGTCCAGATCCTGCATCACATGAACAAAGAAAGCAACACCCAGGTTGAAGAGGAAGTAAGCACAAATGGGTACAGAAATTATCAAGTCAATCCTTAAGCTTTTTAGGGTTTTGCATCAACAAGGAAGAGAACTACAGACAGGAGCTACTGCTTTCCCTTCAGCCTTTGAGCAGAACATTTTCTGAAGCAATTGTTTGGAAAATTCAAGCAGTAGTTGGCAACAATCCATCCAGCCCACCAGAAATATGGAATTTTGGATCCTTCTCTTTTGTCTGTTATCAGATGGAGTTTTATGAATCCCACCCAATTCGACAAAGTGTTGTTTCCACAGAGAGAGATAGAGAGAGAGAGAGAGAGAGAGAGAGAGAGAGCTTGCACTGACAAGGAGCTTACGGATTCCTCTGAATCGTGATAATGAAAACGTCCTGCCATTGCTGGTGAATCTGCTGCTGCAGCAGCTTGCAGCTTTGTGTCTCCTCCCTTCTTCTTTTCCTTCTTCTTCGCAACAATTTGGCTTCCTCCTCCTGCTTGACGTCTTCAACGCCGAAGAGCTTCCTCCAAAAGCCTCTCATAATCTCTAGGCTGGTGAATCTCCCTTGTAGTCCAAATCCTCGCTGCACCTCGCATCCCCGTCAATCCTCCAGCAACCTCACAACTCCTCCGAGTCGGTCTCAAACTCCTCAATCCTTTGTATTCCCTCCCAATTCTATCAACAATCTCCAACATATTACTCCGCAAAAAAAACGTCAAGCTCCTCCTCATCCAGAGCAGCTGCTTCTTCAACTGCCAAGCCTGTAACGACACTTCCCACCAAACTTCGACTCCCCCCAAAACACACACACACACACACACACACAAAGAAAACCAAAAAGAAAAAAAACACAACATACAAAACAAAAAAGAGATTTCTCTTCTTTAAATAGCTCCAGCAACTTCAAGTTCTACAACACACGCAGGGCTTTCACACACAAGTAGTCTCTCCAAAAGACCAACAACAAAACAAAAGTCATGTGTGATTGATTTGAAAGCCGGAAAAAAATAAATAAATAAATAAATAATTGCAAGCGAAGAGAACAAAGTGCTTATGATGCGCTTCGAATCCAAACGAGATTCTCTACCGCGAGAGAGAATCGACGACGGAGCGAGAGACAAAGCGAGCTTCGCGAGCAGCACATCCTCATGTCCAGCGACAAAGACGGAAGGGGAGAGAGAGACGAATGGCAGGCAGCCTCCGAAATACTATACGAATACGCGTATAAAAATACGTACATACGAGATCAAGTACTAGTAAGAGTACACGTATAAAATACGTACGTACGAAATCAAGTACTAGTATAAACACCGTGCCCGAGGGAAAAAAAACTCTGGATTGGATTTATGGAATGTACTCTAATAATTAACTAAAATTAATTAAAATCTTCATATTTTAATTTGAAATTTTCAGTTTGAAAAAAGTGAGAAAAGAGGTTTTGTTTTTAAAAAACGAAAATGGGTAGAAGAAGAGATGGAGTGTGTTTTTATCAAATTTATTACCAATTTTTTTTAATCTATTTTTTTCAATCATTTATTTATTAATTAATTATATATATATAATAGAATAATGTACTCTCATAGTTAAATTAAGTTTCAAATTTTATAATTTTATAATCACCTAGCTTTACTTTTACAAGAACTTCACTTTGGAAATGTGTGAAAGAGGTAAATAATAATAATAATAATGGGTAGAAGAAGTGATGGAGTGTTTTTATCAAATTTATAACCATTTTTATGAAATCAAAATTTTGTCATAAATTTTGTAATTAATAAATATATTATATAGAATAATGTACTCTCATAGTTAAATTAAGTTTCAAAATTTTTTATTTTATGATCATTTAGCTTTATTTTTACAAAATTTAAAAATAATATCAATGGGTAGAAGAAGAGATGGAGTGTTTTTATCAAATTTATAACGATTTTTATGAATATAAATTTTGTAATCATTTATTTAATAAATAAATAGATTATATAGAATAATGTACTCTCACAGTTAAATTAAATTTCAGTTTTTTAAATTTTATGATCATTTTGCACTACTTTTGTGAGAAAAAGGTGAGAATAATGGTAAGTAAAGAAAGGTGGAGATTTTATGATCAATTTAATATCTTTTTTTTTAATTATCAAATGAAAACCATCATATTTTTTCTCTTTTCACAATAATCACATCCAAGTAATAATATAAACACAAATAATAAAAATGACTATTAAATTACTCTTTTCACATTCAAGGTAATAAATAATAAGTAGAATAAAAAGAATACCCATTTTTTGCTCTTTTCACATTCAAGTAATAAGTACAATAAAAATGAGTACCCACTTTTGGCCCTATTCACATTCAAGTATAATATATGTACCATAAATTGGGTAACCCTAAATTATCTTATGGACAAATTCAAGTAACAAGTACAATGAAAATTGAATTATCCTAAACCCTAAACCCTAAACCCTAACTAACTAACTTACATGGGTTCTCTTCCAACCACTCTTCTTTGTTGGGTAGTGCTTTTTTGGGTTTAGAGAAAGAGGAGTAGGTTTGAATTGAGGTTTAAGTAATTGGCTTTGTGAATTATAGGTAGCCCCCAATTGGAGAGAATTGGTTTAGGGTTTAGGGTTTAAACCAACCCATTATTATTTTTTTGGACCAAATACATCCATATTTTGGAATGAAAAAAGTTGTCTCTTAATTCTTCATTGGCACGGATGATAAGTGTTGAGCATGTGTAGTGTTTGTTTCTTCTCTCTATCCAAGGAAAACATAGCACCAAGTACCCCATGTTTGGTCATAAAGGGAATGATAATTATATTTTTTAAATTTAAAATTTTTTAAAAAAAAACTCTAGGCTTAAACAAGGTTCTAAAACCCAAATTAGCACCAAATTTGAGTTTCACCTTGGTTTTTTTTTTTTCTTTCTTAATGTATTTGCTGGGTACATATATCACATGAAAAATGAAAATAAAATAAAATAAAATTTTGTCAACACTTTACACTAGAAAACACCCTTGGACCTAGGTATTCTTTCTTTCTTTCATGATTGCCTTTCCACAGATCACTCATTGTTGTTGTTGTGTGTACTGCAGATATAAATATCGAACCTTGTGCAGTTAGACCTGAGTTCCAGGGTCTTTGTACACCGAGATTTAGTAAAATTTCATTACTTTGCAGATACCAACCCTTCAGTAGAGGCTGAAAGAGGAGGGTTTGAGGGAAGGCCGATCAAAAGGGTATCAAATATATATATAGTTTAGTGGAGTTTTTAAAATATAATTATTAATTAATCACCAATATCTTATATATGAAAACTTTTGGGGATGAGAAATGAAGCAACCCCTGATCTCGTCCCGTCATCCATCCAGTCATCCGCTTGTAATGTAATTATTATCATTAACCTTAATCCGAACGGACGGCGGCAGTTGAGAATTGGGATCAGGTTTTTTTTGTTACTTTACAATGGGGGCGGGGGGGGAGGGGGGCAAGGGGGGGGAGTAAGGCCCATGGGTCGGGTGGGTTTCAGAAATAAGGGGTCTATGGGGAGGGGCGGGGGAGGGGCGGGAGAGTAAGGCCCATGGGTCGGGTGGGTTTCAGAAATAAGGGGTCTATGGGGAGGGGCCTTACCCTATACTTAAGTAATTTTTAGGTTTTACAACATATAAAGACTTGCAATAAAACTAAATTTTGTCAAATTGGGAATTGGGATCAGGTTTTCTTTGTTATAAGTATACTTTTAAAATAAATATATTTATAAATTTGGTACTTTTTTTGAATTAGTTGACTTTACACTAGGGAAACAAAAAAAATTCCCGATTTACACTAGAACTTGGGATCCCTTTTGTTTCCTTGGTTACCTTTCCCACGGAATGGACCTCTTCACCTATCTCCCCCCCCCTTCAACACAACAACCCTCATTAAACCAATGACGAAGAGGAGGCCCCTTGGGAGGGCCCGCACGTCCGCCGGAACCGTCTGGCCCGGGAGAGGCACACTCTCGGTTTAAAGGAAATAAATATGGTTTAAAGAAACTGGGGGCCTTCACAATGACCAAAGGTCATGGGTTCCCACATCAATGCCTATCCCAATAGCGAACGCAACGAGTACACGCTAGTATGTGTTCAAAATGTTTGGAGATGGGAATACACATACTAGCCTTGGATTCTAAAGAAAAGGCACATTGTCTTGGACTCTGTTGGGACAGATCCATTTTTGTTGACCTAAGTAAAGGCTTTTACCAAGGCAAGGGTACTAGTGTGTTTGGACTCATTATAGAATGCAATAGCTTAATGGGTTTTGGCCCCCTAGGTAATAATAAATAATAGGTCTATTTTTATATGAGGATTTTTTTAAAAGATGATATTTTGGCTTGTGTTGAAACTTGAGATTAGTTACTATAGAGTTATAATAATATCTTGAAGGATTGATTTTGGTTTTCTTTTAGAGGATTTTTCGAAAATTGTATTTTCGTATGGTTGAAATATTTGAGCTTCCATAATTCTTCTAAATTTGCCATAATATATTACTTCTTAATGTAAAATGGCAAGGCCACATTGTGACACACCCCTTTTTTGGGTTATTGAAGTTTGTTCCAAAACAACTACTATGAGTCGCTCGTGATTCATATCATGAACTAACTAAGCATCTAATATTTCCTTCACCCATGATTCATACCATGAACTAAGCATCCAATATTTCCTTCACCCATGATTCATATCATGAACTAAGCATCCAATATTTCCTTCACCCATGATTCAAATCATGAACCAAGCATCCAATGTTTCCTTCACCCATGATTCATATCATGAACTAAGCATCCAATATATCCTTCACCCGCGATTCATATCATGAACTAAGCATCCAATGTTTCCTTCACCCACGATTCATATCATGAACTAAGCATCCAGTACTTCCTTCTATCTACCCCTCTTCATATCCACTCATGTCGTTTATGAAGTTTACAAAATTTGTATAATTGACACGATGAAACCCTAGCAAATTCATTAAACAAAACACCCAACAAAAGGGGGAGAGAAGGAACAAAGAGAGAGTGAGAGAAAGGACCCAAGTCCAAGGCTAGGAGAAGAGCAAAAGCCTTGAGCAAAAGCCCAAAGGGGGTCACTAAGAGAGACAAAGGAACAAATCATGTTCCCGAGCCCACCCCTACAAGTTGCAAAAAGCATATTAGAAAACAAAAAAAGGATGAGAACATGTACAAAACTTATGAGCTCTTTATGCACACCATTCACCCAAAAAAATTCTATTTAAATTGTTAGCAAGTTTTTGTGGTGATCATTCATAGGAAAAAATGGTCATCATCATCCCAAGGAAGATTTAGCCAAATATGGCTATATAAGCCAAATGAGAAGTACATTTTTCTTTTTAAATCAACCTTCTATGTTTGTTTATGGCTACACACTGGAAACCAAATATAGAAATCTGAAAAAAATAATCTTTTTTCACAAATTTTTTTAATACTGTAAATTTTTTAAATGTGTTTGGATGAAAATGTTTTCAATATATTATGGAACATGTGAAATTATTTGGAATGAATGTAATGAGGATAAAATATTATTTTAAAATGTTAATGAAACATTGTAACCAATGTTTTCAAACAAAAAAGTTGTTTAATGAACTCTTAAAGGCAAAAATGTCCATGGATGGTACCAATAGAAACCACTTCAAGGAATTCCTTGAATGATTAAAACTAGCCACATCATATTCTTGGCTGCTTTCATTTAATTATTTTTCCAATTATACATTTTTTTTGGTCATGTTTTTACATTGCATGCAAAAATATATGGCCTAAAATATTTGTTGGAATAAACAAAATGGGAATCACTACAATTTTTTTCCTAATCATAATGGCTATTTTCATACTCATGTTCATACAATTTTGAAATTCATAATTAAAATATTCCTACTCAATTAAATACTTAAAAAATTAAAATAAAATACCATCAAAAGTATCTTAAAATTTTAATTCCCAAGAAAAAAATAAAAACATGTTTCAAATTTATATTCCTCACTAAAAAGTTTAAGGAAAGGAAACAACATTACATTCTTAAAATGTTTTTTAAATGTAATGATTAGGGAAATCAAAATAAAAAATATTTTTCATATTATTAAAAATTTGAAAATCTATACAAGCTAGTGAATGTAGTAACCAAGTTTTATTAATGAAAATACTTGTTTATTCATTCTTTATAATTTAAAAAAGCTCAACGGGTCTAATAAATTAAGGAATGATTTTCTTAGTCGTTCCACCGAAGAATGCTTTTTCTTAAATGAATTAAAAAGACTTGAAAAATGACATAATTTTGAGAAGATTCTTTCAACATATCTTCACATAATTGTATAATGCAATATATTTATGAGCCATAAATTTCTGAAAAGGTCTTTTGCAACTTACAAATGAAATATTTCAAATATATCTCAAGAATATTTTTAAATAACTAGCAATCACCTAAGATCTTGATTTTTTTATTCATGAATGTACCATTGTCAAAATTGTTCATGGGTTGTTGTTAGAAGATAACATGGGTTATCATTATTAGAAGAAACCATGGAACACAAGAAAAGACCTAAATATAACCCTAGAAAAACTCCGAAAAATGAAAAAAATAAAGCCTAAAAGGAACCCCTAGAAAAGTCCCCAAAACCTTTTAACACAAGCTTGAAAAGAAAGCTTTTAAAAACCCCTAAAACAAGTTCTACAAAAATCTTCAAAAGAATGTTTAAAAAAAACTTAACCAAAAACCTAAAAGTAGCAAGAAGAAATGAGAAATGCTAAAAGAAACAAGAAGGAAAAAAAAGTAAAAAATTAAATTAAATGGACAAACTAAGATAAACTTTTTTTCTCACAAATGAAAATGTTGTGACATTAATAACCTTACAAGAACAAAGATAGAGAAGCCTCAATGGGTGACAAAAATAAATGGAGTTGCCACAAGTGAAAATGAGAATAAAAGGAGGAGTGAAAGAGCCCATTTATATAGTTATGTATAAAAACAACCCTAAAAATCAAATGAGAGGAACTCAATACTTCAAAATAGAACTTTCTATTTTGAGGAGTCTCCATAGTTTCATTTCTTTGGAGTAATTGGCCAATGAAATTTGGCTCGTTCCAAAAATGAATAAATTGCATTTGGGAGGCATCTCATCTAAAGTCCATCACGAGATTCACTTTATCTTTTTTTGTTGGCAAGTTTGTTTTTTGATAAATAGAGTTATCCATAAAGTCACCCTAACTTCACCCTGTCTTTGGGCCTGCTTTCACCCTCAATCCCCTGTATATGCAAAGTAATGAAATTTTATTAAATCTCAGTATAAAATGTTGGAACTCAGCATTTAATGCACAAGGTTTGAGGGTAATTGTAGTAGTTGTACACGTTGGAGGAGCAACGAAAGTATACATGTGTAACGTAAGTGGAGGCGCTCAGGAAAAAAAGGAAAGACAGATTGAAACTCAGTTTACCACCAAAATTGATGGAAAAACTAGTTTGGGTTCCAGTTTGTTATTTTGCTTTGTAAAATTTTCATTCGACAGATTGAAACTCAGTTTACCACCAAAATTGATCGGAAAACTAGTTTGGGTTCCAGTTCGTTATTTTACTTTGTAAAATTTTCATTCGACAGATTGAAACTCAGTTTACCACCAAAATTGATGGAAAAACTAGTTTGAGTTTTAGGGTTTAGGGTTCGGGTAAGGAACTAGTGGGATTCGGTGCTCTCAGAAGGTCCGCTTGTTTGGCGATGATGGAGCCTGCTCTGTTCTCAGCTGCAAATCTGTTTGACGCTCATTCCTCTGGTACCTTGTTCTTCTTCTTCCTTCCTTTCTTCCTTCCCTCAGCCTCATCCATTCCTGCTATGATGTATGGTGTCTTCGACCACCATGCATTGTTTCTTTGTTTCTTTGCAACATGCAGCATCGGTAATAAAGCAAGCAAGCCGTGCAAGTGAGGTGATGGTAATGCATCGGCACCTCCTACTCCTCATGGCGACGACAGTCTTGTTGTTCTTTGAAATGTAAAATGATGTGAGATGGGACGGGTGGGGGGAAATTGTATCCTCCCGGGGGATGTTTATGTGTGCACAGATGACTCTGGTGGTTCAGAATCGGAGAACGGCTCTGTTCAGCGAGATCATGCATTTCCTGGTGGCATGGTAACTCCTCTGAAGTTCATTGCAAACGAGCTTCTAGGGTTTAAGTAGTTTGCTTTTGTTTGCAGTTACAACTTTTTTCTTTAAAAGATCACCCAATCCCACCTTAATGGGTTGATTTACCCAAAAGGAACAGGTTATTATTTTCTAAATTGGGATTACCATTCTTTTTGGGTAGTTGGGGTTTTTCTTCTAAGTTGCTTCTAAAGATTATATAAATCAGGGTCTCTGAGTTCAAATCTAACATCCCTTGGGTTTAATTTGTCCATTAAGAGGCCTCGCTCTAGAAGGTGAAAGTTAACCATTGTGAGTGCTGGTTTGCCTGGGCCAAAAGGCAAGAAGTGCCAAAGAAGCATTGATTCAAAGTAGGTGCATTGACCATGTGTTTGGTTTTATAAAAAAAATTGAACCATAGTTATGGGTCAAACCCAGTTCTTTCACTTCTCAAAACCAACGATCAAGGGTCCGTATCAACTTTAGCCAGTGATTGCTCTTTTCATAACCAGCTAGGTAGGTTTTTCTTTTCTTTTTTGGGTGGATATCACAAGGTATCAATATGTATAGGACTTATTAGTTATCAATTTCAAGGTCAAAGTAATACCCCAATTATCAGCTAATAATCACCAGTTATGCACAAGGGCCAATTCTCAAATATTTGCCTTCAAAACAACTAGTTATACTACTTAGGTCGAGTATATATGGCTTATTATTACTCTTATTATTATTCTGTTTTCCTCTGTCATGTACATGTTTGGAGTTTTAGTATTGACAACCTACTTGGATGGAATTTTCATAATCCAGATATGTTATTTTATTTTTAAACTTCAATACCTCACACATAAGGGTCTATCCAATTCTTGGAATGATATGTACCAAGTGAGTTCGTTATCCAATGTGTTTTTAAAATCAATACTCAACCAATAGGTTATCAATAACTGAGTTGATAATTAATGTTTTCCATATGCCCAACCAGCCCTTAACCCCACTAATTCTTTCTTTAAAAAAGAGACAATCACCCAACACTAGCATTAACCATTGACATCCGGTTACATACAAAACTTCAGGCACACAGTGTATTGGGAGGGAGGGCACGCTACCAAGCATAATAACTCCTTTGCTGAGAGCCATTTTGGGGGTGGGCATTTCATTTTCATTTGCCCACATTAATTTTTTTACATTTTTACCGCAATACTCATTGGGTACCAGAAGGATATTTCTCGGGTATACATTTTCAATTTTTACTGTGGTACCCTCTGAGTATCAAAATTCTTAAAATTAAAAAATAATTACTGCAACAGTTATCACGAAGTGAAAAGCCCTCGGGCCAGGGCAGTCCCCAAATAACCAGCCCTCAGCCTGGGAATGCCCTCACGAGCTGGGGCTTTTACCCCACACATAATTCTTTGCAAAAACATTAAGAGTCCATTTGAATGGGCTAGAGCCACGGGGAATTCCGGGTGTTGTTTCTTTTGAAGTCCAAGGGTAGTAGACCCAGGATTAAATAATTTCAGAACCGCCCCCTCACCCCACCAACAGGGGCCGGGCCCCATGAATGGTAGATTAGTACCTTATCCTAAGGTCAGTTTCATCATTAAATAATCCTAAAAATAGTGAAATGAAATTTTGTGACCATATGACGTTGATATGTTGGAAATCATCATAATTATCATGGGCTACATTCTGAATAATTTCATTTCTCATATCACGATATTATAGTAGATGATGAAAATATATATAATTTTAAAAAATAATTAAATGAATTCATTTTTTGAAGGAAAAAAATTATTCATTTTGTCAACATGGAAACTGACCCTAAGCTACAGTATGAGTGTTGTGAGGGACTTCTGAAAAGTCTGTTTTTATAAAATGCAAATGCACAATTCTTCTATTTCAGTTCGCCTAATGTGAAACTGATTCTATTAAGGTAAAACTTCCAAAGGTTGGATCCAATGCGCTGGTCTCTGTCCCTGTGGGGGAGCAGAGCCCAACAAAGAACCACATGGATGAACCACATAGATATATAAACACATAAGTTTGGGCTTTTTGGATGAATGAAAATTTGTTTTTTTTCTTGACTTAGTCCTTCCTGCGCATGCCAATGGTGAAATGTCTCTTTGATCTCACTACTTAAGGTATCTTCGGTGCAGGGACATGCTTTGAAAGACAAAGCCAAAAAAAAAACTTTGCTGTATTTGTTCATCAATGGTTGGAGTGCACGAAATCATCAATTTTGTGCATATTAATTATTATGTATCTAGCCTAGCTTAACCTACTCTTGATGAGCAATGTAAAATTGATGTAAAAATGTCCAAAATTGCAACCCTTTTGACTTGAATCTTATAAAGGTTTTGAGGTTTTCACATGTCTTTTAGACTAAATTTGGAATTAAAACCATGTTGTCTTTATTTCTTCATAATGCATGAGTGGTGGGTGGGTGAGTATTTTGTTGTGCAAAATACCCACCATGAGTCGAACCAAGTACCGGGTGAGGGTGCAACGCGGACCTCCATGCTGATGGTGGGTAATTTCAGCTTGAAATCTCTACCCGCAACTCCCGAACCTAAATGCCTTATTCCCAAGGCTCTACCCTACACCTTGTGTTTTGAATATTGAATCTAGTATTCAATCCCCATACTCTGAAAACCTAGTTTGAAACATATGTTTTAAAACAAATGCATAATTATCTTTTGTTATGGTTTTATTCCTTACAAGGTATTTGACAGACAAAATTGGCAACTAATCATATTATGGTCTTAAGAACCTTTTGTTATTTCCATATTTCAAGGGTTGTAAGTTGTAACTTGTTGTGTATTAAACCTAATGTATCGTTTATTTCAGCTTGCTTGTTTTTATTTCTTTTTCTTCTTTTTTTATCACTACCTCAACATAATTTGCAAGAAGATTTATTGATACATCCTTAACACTTGCACATTCCATCAAGAGGAACATTTAATCTTGTTTTCCTTATCTAATCTTGAGATTATAAGTACCAATCCCATGGATTATGTTTTTATTCCCTGTAACATGTTTAGTTGCACCAAAATTTCAATACTAGTATGGGTCATCATGTGGATTGGATGTTTTCACAGTAATTTTGAAAAGTTTCGATGGATTAAAATTTTCTAGGTTGAGTAGTTCCATGGATTCTTTTGCATCCTCTTCAATAATTGCCTTGATTTGTTTACTTTTGTGTTCTAGTTTGGCCTTTGCATCTCCATTGAGTTTCTTGATGTTCACTTTTCACTATCTACATTTGTTGAGCTAGTGGTTGGGTTTTTCGCAATAGTTGTAATTTCCATTTCGCAAGTTTTTGGAATCTGAGGATGCATTTGATCTATTAAGTCTCTTCACATGCACCCAGAAAACTTCCTCATCATTGTTGGTTCCAAACTTCAAATGCCAATGATCATTTTTCATGTTATAATCTTCTCATTATAACATCAAAAGGTCATCTCAATTGCTTCTCCATAAGTGGATTGAATGAAAGGTTTGTAAGACTTTGGTAATGCATTGAAAATTATTTCAATAAAATCTTCATCAGCCATCTTGACTCTAATTGCTAAGAGCTAAAATAAGATTGTTTTGAACTTTCTTAGATAACCTTCAATGCTTGAGTTTTTTGAGTTTTTTGAGATGTGTAACTGCTACAATTAGTTCTAAAGATGTAGCCTTCAAATAATGCCCTTGATTTTATATTATATCTTTAGATGCGCCGAAGCCAACTGTGGGTTTTCAAACTGATCACAAACTAAACAACATCTCATATTTGATAGAGGTAATCAAAATAGCTAATTATCAAATAATCCAAATAATTAATTTTGGGAATCCAGATGATTAATTATCTAAAATTTATTTGAATTTAGATATTTAATCATACGAAAATTAATCAATTAACCATTTGAATTGTAATCATTAATTCAATAAATTGATTCCAATGACATTTTTTAAATTTTGATTATTGATAATTAATTTATGTATTAAAAAAATTGCGTAATTAGTTGTACAGTTTGTAAAATTAAAAACAAACACAAAGAATGTGGGATTTTTTTTTCTCATTGGAATTCAATTTATAATTAACATGTGCAACTAAAACATTTAACCCATTTGTTTTGTCTTTTAATCCCATCTCACAAATTGTCTTACAACAAGCTAAGTCTACAACATGAATAGTCGAAATGGATGGAAAAAATCAATATTTCAAAAAAAAATTCACCCAAAAATCTTCACAATGTTGTGTTAGATTTTGATGGATTAATGAAAAGTCACATGAACATGGTGTTACCATGGTAGTTGCAAATTAGTCACATTAAAGTTACATAATAGTTGTTTATAAAAAAAACCCTGACCCTCCTACCCACTCAACAATGAAAAAAAAAAATTCGAAAAAAACATGGGCCTTTCCCTTCCTCCTTCCACATGTCAAATGAAGGAGAAAAATAAAACATAAACTTGAACCCCCCCTCCCCTTCAATAGTAAAAGAATTAAAAAATAAATAAATCAAGGCACACCCCTTCCCCCTGAACAATGAATATAACTAATAAATCAATTCCTCTGGCCCTTCTCAATAGTAAAAAATAATTTATGAAAGTTACAAGCAGTAAAAAAAGTAACAAACTTTACCTCTTTCAGCAGGGAAAAGTAACTTACAAAAGTTACAAGCAGTAAAAAAAGTAACAAAATGTAACAAAAAGTAACAAAAAGTGAAAAAAATCAACAAAAACAGCCCATAACTATGCTAAAACAGCCCTGCACTACAGTCTGTTTTTGGTGGTCAAATAGCCCCCAGCCCCGCGCACTGCGAGCGTAGTGCGTAGATCATATACATTATATAAATAGGCCCACTTAATATGGTCAAATAAACCCTATAACGACTTCCTATGTAAACGACTTCCTATACCTATAGGGTACCTCTACGATGGTTTAGAACATATTCCACCTTGGTTCAAACCTATACATATGATCTTTTTTTTTTTACTTTTTCAAACAGCCCAGCACTGCGGTGAAATAGCCTATACATATGATTTGAGCATTACACTCATAAGGTCGCAGGCTCAAGGCTGTTTGACCACAAAAAACCTAGTGCAATGCCAAGCTATTTCAGCGTAGTGGATGGGCTGTTTTTTGTTGACCTTTTCCACTTTTTGTTACCTTTTTTACTACTTGTAACTTTTGTAAATTACCTTTTATTGTTGAAGGCGGGCAAGGTGAGTTATTTTAGTTCATTTTTTGATTGTTCAGGGGGAGGGGGTGCGCCTTTATTTATTTATTTTGATTTCTTTTACTATTGAGGGGGAGGGGGTGGAAGTTAATGTTTTAGTTTCTCCTTCATTTGACATGTGGAAGGAGGAAGGGAAAAGGGTTAGTTTTTTTCTTAAATTTTTTTTTT
>Ga0116231_10010898_pt1 | contig 14307 bp, 8 predicted proteins | sample S1TSphgellanicum_2_FD_89695 | JGI IMG/M metagenome (GOLD analysis project Ga0116231, IMG submission 89695) | Host-associated microbial communities from peat moss isolated from Minnesota, USA - S1T2_Fd - Sphagnum magellanicum MG | ecosystem: Host-associated > Plants > Peat moss > Unclassified... | reverse complement strand
TTGAAAGATGATATTTTGGCTTGTGTTGAAACTTGAGATTAGTTATAGAGTTATGATAGCTTGAAGGATTTTGGTTTCTTTTAGAGGATTTTTTTGAAGACTAGATTTTTGCATGGTGAAATATTTGAATTCCCATAATTCTTCTTTTGGCTTAATATACTTTTTTTTAAAATGTAAATGGTAAGGCCACAGTGTGACACACCCCTTGTTTGTTTATTTTTTCTTCCCCTTCCAACCACAACGGCAGACCCAACCTGACAAGCCTATGCCACCACCAAGTCAAGCTCATTGGCAGAGGGCCATCAGGAGTTTCACCTGCACAGCACCGGGTCATTGGACCCAGGACCTTTTCCTGGGCCAAGGGTCTCCATAAGGGGCTATACCAGTGAGCCCTCACCCCTGGGATAAGTGTTGCTGGTTTGAACTTTGAACTGGCAACAAGGACAGAGCCAACTTATATACGCCCATACAAGGTACACCCCATGCCTTCCAATAGCTCAGGTGAAAAATGGTGACAAACAATTTTAGAAATAAAAATTTGATGCAGCCAAGGAGAAGGCTCAACATAGATAGACAAGGGCCCAATTTGTTTTCTTTTGGGCCGCCGGCTGAGGGGTTTTTTTTTGAGTTTTCTGTTCCCATAAGGTTCCCAATGTGTTCCTCAATATGTTCCCAGTAGAACCACACTTTTATTCCATATGCTTTGCCCAAAATTCTCCCCTTCTCAGCTTTATAGTCGGGCCAAGGGGAAGGCACTCCATTTGCCAATGGAAACTTTTATTTTGGGGAGCCACCAGAGTTTCAGGTTTGTGTTTGTGATGGGCCAATCAAAATGGCTCATTGCCCCAAAAAACAAAAAAAGAACTTGGGAAGCAACCCCCATCTAATGAATTGAAACATGAATATACTACCATAGTGCAATATACATCCATATTGTGTTTTCCTTGCATTAGCAATTTAACCTAGGCCAAAAGCAATGATGAAGAGTTTTAGCACCATGATCTTCATGAGGGGGGTGGAGTGGGGTGGGGTGGTGTCCAATTTTTTCTTTTTGGGGGGGAGAAGGGGGGGGCAGGGGATTTTTAAAAAAGGTGTTCCCAATGCATTCCCATGAAGTTCCCCAAGATTTTCCTAGTAGCACTGCACTTTTATCCCATATGTTTTGGCCAAAGTTCAATTTTCATACATATATATATATATATATATACTTATACTTTAAAGGGGGCCAGAGGGAAGCAATTTGGCACCCCCCAAAGGTACATTGACCACAGCACTATCTTGGAGAGTGTTTAATGTTTTAAAAAAAATTGGTGATGGGCCAATGAAAGTGGCCCCTTCCCAAAAAAAGCCTTTGGGTGTACCCTGAAACTAATTGATAGAATCCATTTGAGTATGGATGGATGGATCTAGCTTGCATTTGGTCCCACATTTTCAGGATTGTCCACAAAGTGTTAATATGGGACTGTGAGTTCATTTCTCTCAACTTCATTGAATATTTCTTAGTTTAATTGTTTCTAGTTTTAACCAGTGTCATCCATTTCTTGATTTCAAAAGGAACTTTCAGTCCTCATTTTAACTCTTTTTTAAAAAAATTGGATGGAAGTTCCAATCCAGTTTTGAGACTGATTTTTTGAATTTTTAAAACCTTTCATCATTTTCACAAGGAATTTAGAGTTGATTCCATTTAAGACAAGGTCTCTTCCATCTTCATCACACATAACTAAATAATAATGATTTTGTGTAATATTAGTTTGTTCTACTAATACATAATAATGTTTTAAAAAAATGTAGCCACATGATGGGCAACCAAAGGATGATTTACTCAGGTTTGATTACAAGACAAATAGCAAGCCAAAAGTTCTTTAGAACCCTCCTATTTTAAAGGATCACAAAGTCTAAATATGGCAACTTTTTATCCCTACTTTTTTGGTGAATGTTTTGAATTTCTTTTGAAAAAGCCCTTTGAGAGATTGTAGGTCATTTTCAGATTTTGTAACAACTCGCAATTTTGCACAATTTTTATACTAATGCACAGGATTCAATAAAAATTGTGTAATATTAATTATGTGTAATCAAATAAAAGCAATAGCTTGAATAAAATATAGGCCCAAAGTTATAATTTTTTCATTTAAAATTATACTTATAAACCTGAAGAATTTGAACTTGTTTAAAACAAGACAACACCCTCAATTTAGATTCTAATTCAATTTTGAAAAGAGCTATTTCTGCTTTTGATTCCAACAAAACTTGAAACCACAGATCCAAAGACCTTGGAACCTAACCTAAACCCATCAGTTCTTTGCGGGTTCCTTATGAAATCCAAAGAGTCTTGGATGCTGAATTTTTTTCAAATAGCAAGAACTAGTAGTTCTTTGATTCTGGTTTTTTGCCAAATACCTGGAGCAGGAAGTTGTTAAAATAAATCAAAGGACCACTCCCACACTGGTACCAACTACTAACTACCTTCTGCATTCAAGGGAACCCAACAAATACAAAGAGTGGATCCCCTTGCCACCCCAATCCCCCAATTTTAAATTGCCAAAACCTGGGTGTGGTGAACCTTGATGTCCTCTTCTTTGGGTAGGCAATGTACTTTAGCCTCATAATTAAGAAAAAATTAGTGTAGCTTGTGCCATTGGCCCAAGTGTGAACTGGTTCACCAACTAAATTTTCTTTTCAAAATCAATTTTTGTAATTTAATTGAATTTTCAATGATAAAAACTACTCAAAAATCAATATCTGCTGCACCTTAAGTCTAAAAAATTTCCAAATCACCTTCATTAAATCCTACTCACTGAGGGCTTTCAAAAAATACCAAAGGTATGCCCAAATTCTCCTATTGTTTTTAGTTTTGATTTAAATGAATTATCAATGAAAAATTATTCAATATTCAATAACTTCTCCACCTTAGGTTGAAACATTATGAAACCAACTGGGTGAACTCATACTCATTGAGGGCTTTCCAACTGTACCAAGAATGCAGCAAGAGGCATTGTGGTTTGGGAGATCTCACCATGACAAACAAAACAAACAAACAAACAACCTTCCTTCATCAAAGAGATTCCTACATTCAAAAACAAGCTAGGGGGTTGTAAAGGATGAACCATGGTAGCAAAGAATCCTTGCAAATTATATAAACATAGCACAAATCCTTGAATGATATTGTCAAAATTATGTATTTGTGTGCTCCTGAGTTGTGGATATTGGTGTTGTGATTTCAAGCCTTCTATTTCTTTTCAGCAATTGCTGAAAGAACATTTGGGGTTTGGTCTTGAAAAAATTGTATACATTTCTTGCAGGCATCATCACTTGTGGTAAACAGCTGATCAGCTGCAGCAATCAACTAATTTGCAACTACCTAAAATGATGTTGGTCAGATGTATAATAATCCTAAGAACTTATAAATTCTCAGAAATTCTAAGTAGGAATGTATGAATCTCACAAGCAAATTGAACAGTAAATGCTTTTTCTTTAGTGCCTCAAGTTGAGATGCTTGAAGATTTGCTTTTGATATGTCTCTGGATGGTGGTTGCTTCTTGTGCAAGAATCTCCACACAATCAAGATTCCTGAAGTCAAAATTTCTTGCCTATGAAATAGTGATCATGAAGCAACACAATTAATGTACCATAATATGCAAAGAAGTTAATCCCAATTTGTATAATAACAAGGATGAAATTGACAAGCTTCTGAATTGCAGGACAAGAAATCTTGCACAGACTTGATATATGCAGAATCTACTCCCAGTTCATCAACTCTATATTCAATATATAGAGTACACTTCTTGCTCATAAATCAAGTAGTGTTCCACATTGTGAGTCGTGATGCATTATGTTATCAAATTAGTTGTAAAGATTTGCATTCAAAATTGTTGTCAGTGTTGGAATTGATCACAAGTCTACATGAGGTTTGTATTTGAAACACAGATGCGTTTCTGTGTCTAGAATGATCTAGATGCCAGCAGATATTTCAAAAGAAGAATCTGTAATTTCAAAAGAACCTATAATATTTCAAAATATATGAATCAGAGAATTGTTCCTTCACAACTTTGTAGATTGAACAGAAGTTGGGTGTTTTGTCAGAATTCTGCAAACTGCAGCTGAAGCTACTAGGTGATGATTGTTGTTCATGGAAGTTGAGCCCAAGTTGAGGAATAGACTGGAACAATTTGGTAAACTCATGCAATATGCAGAAATTAGCTGAGAATATTGATGTTGTTTTCAGGAGAGGATCTCCTGCAGAGAGAGATTTACATACTTCACATACTACAAATGTCAGAATCACAGATTGTCCATGGAATTTATAAAGAGATTAAATTGTTAAAATGGGAAACAAAGGAGCAGGCATTGCAGGTGTTGCTGTGAAATGCCCCAGGCATCACTGGTACCTGTAGCAACTTTTTATTTTGGTGTTGAATTTGACAAAGAATGTGTAAAAGATTGATCCCACTACATCTTTCTTAACTGAAGCGATTTTTGTTGCTATCACACTTGTATGCTTGGAATTATAGCTGAGTCTTTGAAGCACAATAAATTAATGAACTAAGTTGGGCGTGGTCATGAATATTTATGATCCCATGCTGCTGTAAAGAAAGGCCTGAATGATCTAGACCCTGAACAACTTAGACTGGGTTTGATTATGACTCCTGCAGCAGCAGCAGCTTCGCACTTTTGTCAACACTTTTAGGGTTTATCAGCTTTGAAAGCTCTGTTAGAAATCTTCTCAAGCTGCTGCATTGCAAGAGATCTAGCAGCTTATCATGAAACTCTGGATTGCATCCGGAGATGGGTTTCTAGATGTGTGCAGAATTCATGCACAGGAGATATAATCAGTTTGATGGCATCATCAACAACAAATTTCTGCGAGTTTTTTTTTGTGAGTCCCCCGTGATGCCCAATGCAGTTAGCTCTAGTACTGCCAGGTGAGAATTCTTCTTGGAGATCACAGTGTCGCAGTGTAAGGGAAGCTGGTGGAGGGAACCCATCCTTTACCATTGATGAAATTATTGGCCTGGAATTTGGAAGCAGTAGCGGCGTTGATTTGGTGAGACCACCAGACGCGAGGTCCTTTGGCACCGGGACCAGAGCTGAGAAACTCGGCGAAGAAGGAAGTTTTCAAACCGAAGCTGGTGGCATTCCAGTACAGCCAGCCTGCAGGGTTCACAACGTTTCCCAAGTTGGACCTCAAGTGCACACACAAGGAGTAAGCTTTCCAGGGACGCCCGAGATAAGTCAGGAAGATGTTGCTGTGTTGGTGAAGATAAGGAATGCCGTCGAAGTAACAGTTCTGGAATGAAAGACCGGTGTTCATGGCGGGACTCGTCCTCCCTTGCGCTGTGTACGTGTTCTGCTGTCCCACGATCCCTGTCCTGGCCATGATGTTACAGTTCTGGAACACTGCCGCCGCATTCCCGAAGATGAAATCCACTGTGCCGTAGACGTAGCATTGCTTGTAGAATTGGCGGAAGGAATGGGCATAGAGTGTATCTTGGTAACCTTCGAAAGAGCATTGGAAAAACGCCGCTTTGTCAGCGCTCACTCTCAATGCAACAGCTTGAAACATTTTCGCTCCTGCTGTGTTCCTCACTGTGATTCCTCGCATCATGAATCCAGGTCCAGAAACAGCTGCACAGCACACCCAATATGATCAAACACTCGCTCTTCTTGTCTCAAACAGCAGCTCAACAACACGAAAGAGCAATTCAGAACTGTCGTTCCTGCGCAGATCGAGTTCAGGAAGAAGGAGATAGAAATGGGGTTGACCAGCTACTGCACCCATACGTACCAAGAGTGGCGGATTGGAAGGTTGTTACGCCACAGTTGCAGCCGACGTTGCGGTTTCCAGTGATCACAGTTCTGCCGATGCCGTCGCCGACGAGGTAAAGATTGGTTGTGCCGCTTGGGATTTGCACCTGCTCGTAGTAAACGCCTGCTTTCACGTATATCACCCAACGTGTTTTGCTGTTCTTTGGAGCCGCGCTTACTGCCTTCTGAATGCTAGTGTACTTCCCTGAGTTGTCTCGTGCTACGACGGCGTTGATCTTCATCGCCGCGCCGCCCAACATGCGTCGATATTCGCTGGGGCTCAACCACCGGGGCGGCTCATCGAGAGCTTCTTCCGTTTCAGGCACCAAGTCTACATTAGAGAGCAACCGCCGACCTCCTCCTCCGCCTGACGTGATGTTCTTGAAGGCGCCATCGACGGATGCTGGAAGATGACCAATGATGTCTGTCAAGTTGAGTCCGTCAGGCAGACCATACAGCGTCGGCTTCCACTGTGCCAAGTCGTTTCCAAATGTAACGAAGGCGTTGAGCAAAGAACCAGCGTTGCTCAGGAGCTCATCGGCTTGTTGTCCCTGTGCCACCACGCCTGCGCTGAACTCGGGAGCAAACTCGACGAATGTGTCGATGCAAGTGGTATGCAACTCCCAAGCTCCATACAATGCTGCCTGAAGATCCTCCAGCACCGCTGTCTCGTTCTGCAGGTCATTCTGAATTGCTGCAAGATAGGAGCCTGCCAGTGACAGCGTCTCCAGGCAAGTGTCCACCGCTCCCGTGACATTGAGATTGGCAGTGTTGTTGATACCCAACACCACATAAAGGGTCTGGTTCACGCCGTTGCCCGCGAGCTTGACAGCGAACGTGCTCATGCCTCTGGAGTCGGTCGTGAAGTTGCCTCCGTTTGCCATAGTGTCATTACACACTATAGGAAACAGCGTCGCACCGCAAGCTGCGCTAACTGGGTCAGCGACAGCCGCCAGGGTCGACCCATTCCCGTTGTGCTTGTGTCTCAACGACAGAGGCACGGCGATGGCAACTACGAGAATCACCAGCGCTAAAAGAAAAACCAAAACAAGGCAGCAGCATCGTCGCCCCGTTGATCGTGATCTAGTATACTCACCAGCAAAAGGCCGCTCGGCGTCATCCGCATTCATCATGAACCCAGTAGCACAGGAACCAGACCAAAGCAGCTACTAGCTTATAAAATATGGGTCAAAGCCTTAAGACCCAAATCTCCCTAGGAAGTCTCCTGCAAGTCCCAGGCGCCGGCAGCCTCAAAAGTGCAGCTGAAGAAAAACTAGCAGCACCTGGAGACACTGCAGCTGCACTGCGAAGACTTAAAACTAATCCAGTTGAGCCTACACTTTCTGGTCTGATCTGGATCTAGAACTAGATGGGATGTCAGGAGGATCTCTCCTCCACCATATGGACCTGTGAAAAGAATGATGCAGTACTGGAACGCTTGAGGAAGAATTCTAGTCTAATAAGTAGGGAAGAGTACGGGAAGCGTACTCAAGGGTACGCAAGCGTACCGAAGGTGCGATACTGTTTGGCGGCAAGCCCAGTTTAGACTGGCTGACTAACTCGACCATAATACGCTTGCACGGCCCCGGCCCGTTAATCCGCGCCGAGCAACCGCGGCTCCATTCCTTGACGTCAACGGCGGCATCTGAATGGTTCTTGACGCGCTTCCTTCATTACCACCCGCCAACCTGTTTTCCCCGCCTTTCCAAATACAAACTCATCCAGGTGGGTGAACCAGCACCCACACACTGATACTTTCACCTTCTTGAGTGTGGACTCTTAGTGGCCAAATTAAACGCAACAAATGTTAGATTTGGACTTTGAGACACCCTGATTTTGTCTCAAGCATGGGATCTTTATAATAGTAGCTTCACCTTCCTGAGTGAGGCGTCTTAGTGGCCAAATTAAACCCAACAAATGTTAGATTTGGACTCTGAGACTCTGAATTAGTCTGAGAATGGGATCTTTATTATGTTACCTTCGCCTTCTTGAGTGAGGCCTTTTTGTGACCAAATTAACCCAAGAAATGTTTGATTTGGACTCTGAGACCATGATTTTGTCTTTAGCATGGGATCTTTATAATATTACCTTCACCTTCTTGAGTGAGGTCTCTTAGTCCTTTAACCTTTTACAAACAGTCCCAAATAACACATATTCTATGTCTGTTTTTACCCAAAAATAATTGATGTCCCTTACACATGACGGGTGGAGTTGGAGATATTTCTTCATGAGAAAAAATATGATTTGACGATCTTTGTAATATTTAGAAGCAATTTAGCTGAATTTTAGGGTTATAAGTCTTAACCATCGTAGTAGTGGAGGTGGTGATTCACCGAAGGAGTGTCTATTTCAAAGGAAAACTAGTCTAGCATCGAATCTGCGAATAGAATTCCGAAAATGGCAGTATATGAGTCTCGTACGTTAGGTAGTACTTTTACTGCTGGCGACTTGTTTGAGTACTAGACTCATTCCTTTAGGAATCTTCTTCGATCAAGAACACTACCTAGCGCTTTCTTACAATTCCAGAGCCTCAGTCAAAATGTAATTGGATACCATGAGCTGACCAGCCAGCGCGTAAGTATCGATCCGGTAAGATGGGCTTCGGAAATTAGCAAATCTTTTAGGCTTCTCGATCGCCATCCGTCTGTCCACAGCTAATACTTCGGCCGCGCCTTCACTTCCGCTGCCAGGCAGGCTCAGTGGAGGATTCTTCTTCGACGCGGAACTGGGCCTATCTATAGCAACATTTGGTAAGTCGTCAGTATATTTCAGAGAAAAAAATCAACGAAAACGCCACCCAAAGACAAAACGCCATCCTCGCAGCTGATTGAACCCGGATTTTTTCTATTTCCATCCAGCCACGGTTGTTGTGCATCAAAGCTTCAAGCAAATCTGGTAGCGCCTGAAAAACGTAGAGCAGCCTTTCTTTTACTGGCGAAATACCTCCAACGAGAGCCATTATAAATCGAAAAATCGAAGAAAATGAAGTGATTTTTTAGAATTTCAATTATCCAGAACTTCAACTCCTTTTCTTTTGTGCGAATTTTGGAAGCTTTAGTGACAACTTCAATTTTCATTTTTTTTTAAAAATCGCTAATATTCCAAAATAAATTTAAAAAATCTAAGAAAATAGCTCTATACTCTCTTTACATAGTGTAGCCAAAAATATATAAGGCTGTTAAGGAAATTTCTTTTCATAAATTTTTAATAGCCAAATTTGACTAAATTGGCTTATGGATTATAACCACCTTGACTACATCAAAAAATTGGAGAAAAGGGGGGCGAAAAAAAAAAAGTTAAAATTGTGAGATTTTTTTGTGAGATTTTTATGTTTGGTTTCCAGTAAGGTATTAGAAAATAGAGGAAGGATGATTAAAGATTTGTATTTCAAATGCGGTTTAGAATCAGATATTGCTAAATCTTGCAAGGGATGATGGCCATTTTTGCTACATCTCAAAAAATAAAATAAAGATAAAGCCAAAAAAAGCTGATCACTAAAAAAACACACCAACGTAGCTGATGGAAAGCCTTGTAATATTCTCCAATGCAAAATTGTACGGTGAAAATGTACTGATTGTACAATTTCAGAATAGGCTACAATCCTACTACTACCTAATTGTGGAAATTGCGCCATTTTCACAAAGAGCAAAGCGTCCAGGATTGGCAAACAAAGGTTTTGCCAATCTATTTTCAGAATTTAGAAAAAAGGGACAGAAGGTGGCGCCTCCTCCTCCTCCTCGCTGTAAAGGTTTCTAACTTGGGACCAGTGGTGTCTTTTATGGGTTTACCTTACTTTAAATTTTTTTTGACAAGTTAGTTTTCATTTTTCATGTCAATGTGAGAGGCAGTTTTAAATGCATTATTTCACATGACAAGTTAACAACATTTTGACCTTTCACATTAAAATGTGAACAATGCAAAGTTTCTTTTCTAGGCAATTTTTTTTTGTCATTTGGTGAATTTTTTTCAAAAAAAATATTATTATGTTGAATATTCCTTTTTTCAAAAACATTCACCGAAAATTGGAAAAAATCTGAAAATTTGCCATGTTTCTACACATTGGTCAAGCAAGTAGCCAAGATATAAAAGGATTTTGATAAATTAATACTTTCATAGCTAGTCTATAGCCAAATGTGGTTAAATCTCTTTGTGGGAAATCTCATCAGGACAAACAAAAATAAATAAAACAAACAAATTACCTTCCTTCATAGATAAATTTTCAAACTTTATATCATATAATAACACTCATATCAAAACATCCAAATTTTCATGACAAGTTCAATGAAGCTCACAAATGACTCTTGATAATATTTTGTTTGGAAAATCCCCTTTGCATAATGTAATACTTGAAAAAATCACAAAATCATCAAGCAAACATTTTTGAAAAGTAGTTAAAATACCTTGTACAAATAGCATTTGATTAGCATACACATTGGGTGCTTACAATCTCTAGAAATCATTTGTAAGAAAAAGAGGAACAAGGGTTGGGGTTCTAAAATAAAAGCTACTTCACACATAGGGTTATTAGGTGTTGATAAAATTAAGGTTGTAGTTAGGTTAACAACAAAAACTATTAGTGGTTTAGATGCTTTATAAGGTAGGCCTAAAGTGCCATGTGTTAAAATTTGACATGTCTTTGTTCAAGATCAATGCAAGATGTGGAGAGGTTAGTTTTTTTTCTTTTGATCATTTCAACTTTCATTGATGCTCACTTGTTCCATTGTTTAGGGAAGAAGTTTCTTTATTGCTCATTTCAACTTTTGTTATTATTCACTTGTTCCATTACTTTGGGAAAAATTTCTTGTTCATTTTTCATTTGGTTTCAGTTCATTATATGTTTTCTAAAAAATTTCTATGTTTCACCAATTTTGTTTTGTGTTTGCTAATTATTCATTTGTGTATCTTTGGAAACTTCAAACGTTAAACTCATGCAACATAAGGTCATTGAAGGTGTCAATGCTATTAGCACATATTTTACAAATCCTTATGCAAATGTGTGAATGTTTTGTTTTATAACATGAAACCAAATCCAATTTAGTAGGTCAATTTCTTTTTGATTTTCCAAAGGTTAAAGCAACTTTCCATGCTATGATGAATTCCTTGATTCCACACCAACATTTATTGTCATGTTTTTGTGGTGGGTTGTTGGTCAACCAAGACCTTGGTGATTGGGTGAAGGTCAAGTTTACAACTTAATATCCTCATTTTCTTATGAGTTAGTACAACATTTGATTGAAGGTGGATTGAATGTGTGTTAGAGTTAATAGAGCTTTTGAAAATCAAGTAACTTTCAAACTAAAACATTTCATGGAAAACAAAAACAAGATACATGTGTGTTGTACTCATACTAGGAATATGCATTACATGTTCTCTTTACAAGCTTGCTCATGGTGTATAATACTTTCATTGCAACAACATGTTTGTAGTTGGGGAATCAATTATCATTTGGTTATGAAAGAGTTCGTACATGTTGTTAATGTTGTTTTCCAACACAACATTGAGTGGCCAAAGGGAGATAACTTGGTAAAGGTAATGGATGGGTTCAAAACATTCTTTGGTTTACCATTTATCCATGGCACTATTGATGTCACTCAAATCCACTTGTAGAAACCAAAATGTCCTTTTGTGAGAAATTTTTTTTCATTCAAGTTTAAAGGTTATTGCAACATGTAACTACAAGTTGCAATTGATTACTAGAAAAAATTCAAAGTTGTTTTTGTTGAAATGCCTAGTTCAATGAATGATGTAGATATTGCACCTTTCTAATTGTACCATAAAACTTCAATATATCTTCACTTTTACAATTCAAAGTATAATTAAATGTAAAGTCATCAACTTGCATGTTCAATTGTTTTGTGTTTTTTAATCAAATTAGTAGTTGTGAGTTGATCTTGCATGCAATTTGAACCAACTAACTATTTTTGTTATCATTAAGAATTAAACAATTTCTAGATTCATTTCATCTAAAGTGGAACCATGATTTATAAATGATCATGCATTAATACCTCCATTTAAAACAAATCAACCTAAAAAATCTACACCTTTGGACTTGGTTTCAAACTCATTAAATGTCTAAATTAGGAGTGTTTTTGTCTTAGATGAAGGCATGGCCCATCATGGTGCTTAAATAAAACAAAACATTCACCATGAACTTTGCTTATTTTATGCATATTTTTATCTTGTTATTTGAAGCATTTCAATTGGTTTTTGAACATGTGCTCTTACTTATCTTGGTGTAATGCTCTACAAATTCTGATTACATGAGGTGAACATGTAATCCAAAACTTTCACTATTACGTCCTTACTCTTTTGATTTGTTTCTTTTAATAACAATGAAAAAATGTTTGAACAATTTTGATGAACTCCAATGCTCCCAACTTGCGTTGTGTTGCCCAATGCAACTAGAACTATTAGAAGATATGTCAGCACATCGCACACATTTGGAACATGCAAAAGATTGATGAAGGAAGGGTTGCATCAAGAATTATCATCATAATCATCCAAGTTCACCCAAGCTTTTGCATTACATTGTTGACCATTTGGTACATAATCTTCACTAGACATTTATGTGAACATGAATGTGCATAAGTGCAAAATCCTATTTAGCTTACATGTTAGCTTCAAGTATTGTTGGAACATAGTTTCTATCACCTTCCACTTGTGGACCTCTTGCATAGTGTGACGCATTGAATTGTCAAATTGTGATGAACATATCATGGTTGTCTTATAATCAATACCCAAAATGGTATGTGATGCTTAGTCCTTTGTGGTAAACCTAAAGTTTCTCGTAATATGAATTAAACTTGTTCCACTTATTTTTCCACATTTTCTCATTTCTCAACTCCTTGGCATGAACAAGCTTTTGGGGTTCATCCACAATCTTGTTCCATTGTTGTGTAATAGGTACCATGTGCACCCTTGGATCTAATAATTCTTTATGAAATACATGTTCAACATGTTTAATTACATTTGATCAATGCCAATACCTCATTTTGTTCCCAATTTCCCTACCTTGGAGATGTCACTGACTTTCTTTTCCTCAAGTGATGATCCTCTTCTACCAATTTTCCCACTTGTTCCATTTGTTGCCAACATTGGTGCAAATGTTGTAGAATTATTTGTTTACATTATAAACCCTATGATAGGGAGAAGGTTTGAGGGCAAATAAACTCCATGAAATTGGAAAATGTTTTAATGACATGGCTTTTTGAATCAGGAAGGTGTTTTGGCAATGGTAGGTAGGGTGATTAAAAGCTAGTATTTTACAATATTAACCTTCATGGTGATAATTTATCATCATCAATAGGCATGCAAATTTTCAAATTTTGAAAATTTTACAATTTGTGACATTAACATACCATTAGGCTTACCATTTCAACAAACCCATTTTTGGGTGGTACCACTAAGAATATCACCCCCCAAAATTTTGACACTCATCCAATTTGACCACAATATAAGATTCACTTAAAGAAAAAATCTCATTTCAAATTTTATATCAAAAATTTACCCAAGTCATGTAGAATTTGAAACTTCAATTATATTTTTAAATTTTTAAATTTTAATATTGCAAATGGAGTGGTCAAGGAAAACATTTCAAGAAAGTAACACTTGGGGTTCCTTTGTTTAGGAACACAATTTAGGAACATTTTTTTTTAAATTAATTTTTTTAACTTCGAGGGCTTTAAATAATCTTTTTCTATAAAAAAAAAAAAAGATAATGGATTGAAGCAACCATAATGTTTTGAGAAAATTTTGAAGGTCAAGATTAGGAGGTCTTGAAAGGCCATTGATTCAAGTTTAAAAATTTGTAATAAATCTCATTTTTTGTTTCAATCAATAATTTAGGCCATACCTTAGTGACTATAGTTGATAAAATGTCTTTTTTTTAAAATTACATAGTGCAACTTGACACTAAATGACAAAAGGTTAGTAATTTCAAGAACACAAATACTTTACTTGTTTAGCCTATGTAGTTGTCTACAATTTTTCCAGTGTATACATAGATGGGGAACACAAAATCATGTGGTGCAAATCAATAGTAAAGATCAAAATTTTAAAGGTTTATTTCTAAAATTATATTAAATTGGTTCCATCTTTCCTTGAGTTTTGTTGAGGTGGTTCCAAGTGGTATCACCCAAGGATGGGTTTACCTATGAAACATTTTATGTATGAATAAACATTATTATTTATAACATTACCAACACCACAATCTACATGTGTCAACAACTCTTTAAAATGATTGTTTATCCTAATCCACAACTTTATAATATTAATTTGTACTAAAAAATGTGTTCATCTTAGCCTCATTTAGACTTTGAGTGAAATAACCAATAACACATGTACAATGATATCATGATAAAAACTAAAAACCTTTTTTTTTAGGGGGGGGGGGGGGGGGGCACCCTTCTTATCATTTTTTTCCAAACCCATAACATATCTCACCCTTTTAAGATTTATTATACTTATGTTGATCCCCCACCTTTTACACCCCTCAAACAAAACAGA
>Ga0116231_10010896_pt1 | contig 14308 bp, 10 predicted proteins | sample S1TSphgellanicum_2_FD_89695 | JGI IMG/M metagenome (GOLD analysis project Ga0116231, IMG submission 89695) | Host-associated microbial communities from peat moss isolated from Minnesota, USA - S1T2_Fd - Sphagnum magellanicum MG | ecosystem: Host-associated > Plants > Peat moss > Unclassified... | reverse complement strand
TTTTTTGTTTAATCAAATGTACATTTTCTGAAAAAATATTCCAAAATAAAATAAAGTCAAACATATTTAAACCATGGTTTAGTTTAATTTAATTTAACATAATTTAGTTTAATAATAATTAGTTTAACATAACTTAATTTAACCATTGTCAATTTTAGCCTAATTTAGTTTAGCCATAAATATTTTAGCATAATTTAATTTAACAATATTTATTTTATCCTAATTTAATTTAGCTTAATTTAGTTTAGCCACAATAAATATAATCTAATTCAGTTTAGCCATAACTATTATTACCTAACTTAATTTAGCCATATTTATTTTAGTCTAGTTTAATTTAACATAATTTAGTTTAGCCATAATTAATATAATATAATATAATATAACCTAACTTGATTCAACCATAATTAGTTTGGCCTAATTTAATAAAGCCATAGTTAATTTAAATTAATTTAATTTAACCATAATCGGTTTAATCTAATAAATTTAGCCATGGTTAGTTTATCTTTTTTGTTTATTTAACCTAGGTTAGTTTAGGTTAGCTTAAGTTAACATGGGGTTAACCTTAGTACTAGAGGTACATAATACTATTATATATAGCCTATATAGATATATTACGTACAATATTTAAATATGTATAAGTTTAGGCCATTATTTTTATGACACGTGTCCATGTTGTACACATTTAGTTGCATATTAGTTACACACACAACCGTATGGCCCAAAAATTATACAATACCAAATTTGTAGTTGCAAACAAACGACAATGAGTTGCATGCCAATTGCATAGTGACTGGTTGCAAATGACAAGATTTCTAGCAGTGTGATAAGAATGAACTATTCATGCATAACCCAATCTAGAGATCTAAAGCAATTTGCAAATGTAATTTTGAAATATTCCCAGGTTTTGGTTTACATAGTTAGAATCACACATATGGAAGGTGAAGAGATCTTTGGTTCTTATAAACGAAAGGCAAACCAAGCCCTTGGATTAGAAGGGGATCACATAGGCAATACCATGTGAATTTCTTTTATCTTCGTCTAAATAATACAATTGTTAATTCAAGTGTGAACATTGAGGAACCTGTTGTGGATCAAATTGAAAAAGAAGTTAAGGTCCTTGAGGCTCCATGTGGAGATGGAGTTTGGCATATAGAGAGATGCCCCCCTACATCGCATGTTCTATGTTCCATGTTGCAAAAATCCACCAAACATTCTTGTGCTACAAAGATAATTACCATGTTGACCTCAATTGGTGTCCTTGCCCTGACTTACTCAGGGTTGTGGTCTTAGTTCCCTAGTGCACCTTTAAAGCTACACAAGTTTTAATTCTATGTAGATGACATGAATCATTGTGTTGGTAGTATGAAAAATAATTATGCATTAGATAAACTAGCTATTTTGAAAATTTGGCTTCTTAAAGCTGAAACCAATTTCACCCAAAATGAAATCAAGTCTCTTGAGGAAACGAGATTCATTTTGAATAAATAGTAGTCAATCTTTCTTTGAAGCCTATTTGGAGGGGAAAATTCCATTCCTGTAAATAGGCCAATGGATGAAATGTTGTGGCCAACATCACGTAATGGTAAGGTCATTCATCATAAAATGCCATTCAAGATGTCAAATCTACATTACAATCGGTGGGAGGTTGCTTGACTTCTTGAAGCGACTATAAACCCACCATTGGAGGTTCCCCCTCCTAGATATGGATGAATTTATAAGATTTTGTTTGGCCAAAATCCAAACAAAAAACAATATGAAGTTACAATAGGGAACTTCCTAGCTTGCATTTCTTTGGATTTTGTAACAATGATTTCCAATTCATTACGTTGGTGAGGGAAGTGGGTGCCCTATAAACACATGTACTATGTTTTACAACATGTTATGTTTTGTGGCCAATTTGAAAGTTTCATCCATTTTCCAACTTGGAGTTGTGATGAAGTTCGTCACTTGTTGAATTGCAATGTAACCTTGGTGTAAATAGTAGTATTATTTTGAATTGTCAATTCTAGCACTCGTCTTGATGTTATGTGTTTGGTTCCTAGACTACAACTTACAAAGGATGTTACTGCTCTAATTTTATAAACAATTTCATAATTGTTCATCCAACATTTTGTTTGGCATGAATGATTAACATTATTAGATAGAAATTAGTTATCAAATTAATTAAAAATTTTACTAATAAAAAAATAATATATCTTAAAAGGTTATGGGAAATAAATTCTAAGTTTCAATTGTAGACAATTGCAATAAAAGTTATGTTATCCTTGTCACCAATAACATATTATGCTTACTTTGATGATTATTTTATATCACTAAAAGAATATTCTTGCCACATCAATATAATTTTTCCACGTGGATGAAATATTTTTATTTACATGGAGAATATTTGGCTTATGTGGCAAGAATATTCTTCCAAGATTTTATGTTGCTCACAAACATTCAGCTCACTACTCACATTCATGCATTCACATGGTAGCTACATTGTAGATTATGGATGATAATAGTACCATATAGACTTTAAAATTATATTAACAAATATAGGGGAAAAATCTTTAATACTAAGTAGACCTTGAGTTTAAATCAACTACTAAAAATTGTACCTTACATAAAAGGTTTTTGCTTTAGAAACCAAAAGCTATTAAAACCATTGTAGTTTATGTTAGTATTTCTTGTCAAATGACCAATTCCCAAGAATGTCTTTTATTGTTACTAATGGCACAATAGCAATTGATAATCACATGGTACTCATCCCAATACATATTGATATAATTATTGTTAAGGATGTGTTGATTGATGGAAGAGCCACATAATCACACAAAAATTGTGGGTCAAATTAAGATTATCAAAGCCTAATCATGCACCTCATAATTCAATTCCAAATCATAATGACCAAGCCAATAGGTTTGATCATAAATTTCGAGATACTGATTTATGGAATTCATTCTATGTTACACTAACAATTATGCCCAATAGTGTTATTGATCTTACTTATTTTAAGTTGTTAAGTAGACATGGTTCATAAATGTTAAGGCAACACATGATTGGGGAATTAACATGATTACCATTTAGGGTAATGGAAGAGTTCGAACTATTGTTGTTATCGAAACCTTGAATCAAATAATCAAACAATTAAAAATTCTATTATGTTTTGAATTCTAGTATGGAATCATTGATGAAAAAGAAAATTTATTATTCAAGATTGAGCCGCAATTTTTTTCTATTATCATTATTGAGTTGCCAAAATTGTTTAATATCAAAGTTCATATTTTTGATTGTTCAATCACTATTGTTGACAATGTAAGTTCAACTATTGACTTTGAGCAACAAAATTATCTATTTACTTATTATCAACTTGATGTTGGTAATATGATCATTGATGAATTTGCTAGAGACTGTGTGAAAGATTTATAGATTATTAATTGGACACTTAGAAAAGAAGAACAATTTTGGAAAAACAATCTTGGAATTTTTGAGGTACCACAATTTGTGAAGATCAATTGAAACCTAGATGATCAATATTCGGAGCAACTTGAGGTTCTATTGTTTGAGTTTAAACACAATTTTTCTTGGACTTATAAGGATTTTAAAAGCATTTTGCTAAAGTTGGCACAACATTGAATTGAATTTGACACATCTATACCTCCAACTCACCAAGCAAGCACCAAATGAATCCAAACTATGTTGTTATTATTAAGCATGATATTGACAAGTTACTTGTTGGATTCATACAACTAGTTGAAAAGGCTACATGGTTATCACCAATTGTGGTTGTGCCAAAGAAGAATGGCAAGTTATGAATTTGTGTTCATTTCAAGAAACATATTGTTGTAACAAAGAAAGATCCATACCTTCTACCTTTTACAAATGAAGTTTTGAAGATTGTTGCAAAATATGAAGCTTATTCTTTCCTAGATGGATTCTCTAGATATCATCAAATTTCTATTACATTTGAGGATTAGTATGGGACTACTTTTATTATGACCTTTAGGATATACATGTTGAAAAAACCTCTTCAACAATTGGCATTATGTGAAGAAACCTTAGAGGAACCTCCTATGCATCTACTCACCACAAATCCATTGCTCCCAAAGCCTCTAAATTGTTACTTGGCGACAATAACCCCCCTTGATACTCCTATGAATCTCCAAGATTGCAACCTTACAATTAGGGCCCTCTTCCCAAACATGGCATACTTCTTGTTAATATTCCCTTGTTCTTATTATAGTAATGAATATGCACACCCAAGCACACAATTTGAGTTGTCACCGCTAGTCTATCTTTCTTCCCTTCCATATGTATGTTTCATTTCAAAACAATTTTGTGTTGAATTGTCAAGGTGAAGATGGTTGGAATTGTCAAGATGACAACCATTAGACTACAACACATTTTTAATTTTGTAGCTTCGGTTGTTATTTAGGAGGTGAGTTTAGCAATTGGCCAAGTTGTTAAATTGAGACAACCAAATTGCTAAACTTAGGTTTAACAACTTGGCTAGTTGTTAAACCCAAGTCACAAATACCTCAAAATTTGTTGTAGTGTAGATACTATTAAACCCTATTCCTATTTCACCTAAATCAATTCCGATTATCATTGTTATTGAGATTATTTAAATACCTTTTCAAAAACCTCCACCCCCTTTAGATCTTTACCTTTTTTCATAACTATCTCCCTCCTTTTCCCTACCCACCTACATAGAGATGAAAAGGCACTTTTCATGTCCATGTTATCTAGTAAAATCATATTTGAGATTGATATAAATAATGATGAACTATGAGAATCATATGGGAACATGTGAAAGAATTAAAAAGTGGAGAGAAAGGGGGGTGGGATTTTGTTCAGATTGGAACCTTGCTCAAAGATTACACTCATCATCATAAAATTTTAATTTAAAGATCAATTTAACTATTAGAGTACATTTCATAAATGTTTTCAAATGATTATAAATCCTATATCGATAGAAATCATTATCACTCTTTCTCATGTAAGATGATTTAAAACATTAAAATACATTCTCTACCATTGTAGATGTTTAAGGATAATAATTTATCTATTTTACAAGTATTAAAGTGAGTCATCAAAGACCAGCTAATGGACAATAGAAAAATAGTGACTCAATAGACTTTGATATGAACTTGTAAGAGTACCGAGGAACCATGAACATTAGAATTGGGCTAGATATATGGTCTCATGTTGTTGAGAGATAAATACACCCATCACTCTCAGCAGATCAAAGTAGATTGCCCTATACTTGCTTTGTTTTGAACTCTTTGTGTACACCAGAAGAACAGTAGTGATGGAGGACTTGAAGTCAATTAAGGTCTTTCTTGCTTGGGTGTCATGTTCTCAGGTTTAGGGTTCACATCATGGAGCACATGTAAGGTTGTTGAATTAGGATAGCATCTTCTCATAATAATGAGAAAGCAGTGAAATACTCACTTCACAAATACTGGAAATGTGCTTATATCTTCACAAAGCATTGTTTGGCATCTGAAAGAGTGCCTGTTGTTGAATGTGACTTTAATACATGCACCCATAACTACAGTTGTGAGCACAGCCATGGCCTAGCTTGTCTCCAGCATCACCACCAAGCCACAGTAGAGATATCTGGAAAATACTACTACAAACCACACAGCACACATATTGTAGGGCATGATTCAAGACCATGCATCACAATAGGATTTAAGTGTCATATATTGTCATGTCCATGACTCTCCATGTGGTTTAGTAAACTTTGCACTTCTTTAACCATAGGGTTTGAGTTCACTGCTGCATTGCAAACAAGAATCACACCTCAGTCGTCCTGTTAAAGTGTGAAAGAAACTTAGGATGCAGATTTTTGTTTAATTTTTTGGGCAAATCTTTGTACTTGTCTACACTCTGTTGGTTGTTGGGCGTTGATGAAGTCAGTGGGGAGACATGGCAGCTAGTCATTGCAATTCATGACGAAGGTGCTGAACTGATATTTGATGTGAAACTCCCAAGGTTAGGACAGCTCTCATTCTTGTCATGCCAGTATTGTTTGCTTTAGTTTTGATTTCATCATGCAATCTCTGTAGATGTGCTTTGCAGTTCCATCTCAAGAACAGTGATCCCAGAACTTAAGAGTGAAGGTATCTCTCTGGATGTTGCAGGTTTACTCAGTGTAGCCATCAGGCCCCAACTTGTGGCTGGATTCTTGTCTTATCTATACTAATGCAATCATACACAGGACTGCTAAGATGAGCTTGTGAATTCGTGTTTCTTTACTTTGTCCATAGTTGCTAATGTAACGATGGTCTTTGCCCACCTTGTTCTACATCAGATGACTCTGGTCTCTGGCTTAACTTTCTCAGAGGTTTCAATGGTATTCAAGCAGGCAATTGCTTCCTTTGCTACAACACCAATGATATATGTTGGCTGCAGTGATCGTCCCACATTATGCTGAAGCAGGGCCAAATTGGCACCTGAACAGGCATTCCCTGCTTTCAATGTGATTGTTGGAACAGTTAGTCACTATCACACATGTAGGTGTTGATGGTCATTGAATCTGCACAAGACTATCAGTATGATTTATACAACTCTTTTCTTGCTATCATTATTATTCTTTTCTCCAAATATGTGTTCTACACAGGGAATTTTTGTAGTTTCCTCTTGGATATTACTGTGATGTTCTCTTAAAGTCTGATTCTTCAACCTTAATATCAGCTCATCACACAAATCAGGTGCAGTTACAATCACAAGTATTCAGAAAATCAAAATTCTTATGATGATATTCTCACATATGTATGGAAAACACTAGTGGTTTCAACAGGAATGGTCTTTGGTTTGTGTGGTGGGGGCAGCCAGTCCATCCAGCATCTTGTATTGCATAACACATTCTGCAGATTTTTTGTCACAATGAGTATGGTGATGTGAAAGCAGCACCAATCACAGGATTAGACCAGTAGATGCAAGACGAATTTGAGCTTTGCCAGAACTCTGTGGGTGAAGGCTACTCTGGTGAGCAGCAGTTCCCTATGATGGGTGCTGTCATTGTTTCAGTTTGCCCCATGAAGTCTGCAAGACAGATCACCCCTTCCAATTGTCTTTCAAAGGACATGAAAGAGAAGCCTGAAATACACCTATTTTGATTAGATCAAGAAGCTGTAAACCTATCTTGTACTCCCACGATTATAGCACTGTCCATGAAGTGCATACTTGTCATCTCTGTCAATTCACCATCTAATGGCACACCAAACTCTATCAGTAAGATTTTCTCATGCCAGGAAGGCATGCTCTCAACACTCTCCACCCACCACAAAGCACCAATGGTATTTGTGAGATCATTGAATTCTCCTCAGGCATCCTTGCACAAGACTGCTGCAATAGAGGAGTATTCTGAAAATATAGGTTCAAGTGTTCAGATGCTCAGCTGCAACATAGAGTGAAGGCAACAGAGGGAAAAAGGATGGGGAAACAAAGCTGTGGATGTTCTTCCAAATTGTCTGTGACTACAGATCCAACATATAATTATCCTGTGGTGCAATATACTTCAATGTGATCCACTCCTGATGATCAAGTGAAGAAAGAAATAGAACTTAGAAGCAACTCGTCATTATCTGCAGGATTATTGCTTCCATTGCCATTTTGAGCCTCAGTTGCTGATAATGAAATTGTTCAAAAGATTTGACATTTGTAAGAACACAGACCAAATCCCTGTGGCAATTGTGTGCATGAGAGTCTTTCCTTGTTGTGTCCAAAATCCCTATGAACCCTAAACCATGTTTCGATGCCACCATTGCAGACCATAACACTCCAGTGTCCATACTCCATACCCTTAACCATTGGATCATCACTCAAAGTAAGCATGTTGTTCTCTTCCAGTCTTTCTTACAGCTAAATATGCTGTTTTTGGCAGCTTTCTTTAGGTTTGAGAATCTTCTTCAAGCTAAAGCCCAAGAGTGAGCATGTTGAACCAACCCACTGCCTATGCAACTCAGCACAGAGCACAAGAAAACTGTTATATGTTTAGATCAGGCATCTGTGGATGGTTCTTTCGTACCATTGTGTGGCAATGATCTGCAGTAACAACCAAAAATCTCACTACCCAGGTGAGCAAGATTTTACGTCTCAAGTCTCAACTTCTAGCCCCTTCAAGGTTTAGCAAATTGCCAGGGTTTGGTTTCTAAAGATTCTTCACAAGGTGGCAAGTAGGTGGTGTGATCCCCAGACTGATTTTGCATAGAAGAGTCTGGTCAGCTCCCACATGAGTTATGTTATCCACACACACAAAATCCTGGAATTCTTGTCCAGGCTATGTAACCTTTATGCTTACTTTATCAGCTTCCATAATAAGTAACCCAAGTGCCTTCTTCAACAGATTCTTAACTCCCCACCCAGGATCAGGGGCAACAGGATTGTTGATCAACTCTTCCCCCAAAGACTGTGAAGCCACATTAGGTTGGTGCAGCGTCGATGACTGTTGACCCAATGATCATAGTGGTAGCAGAATTGATTATACATGCACATGCACAAGAAGTTTGAGGACTTTAACCACTTCCAATGCAGCCTTGAGACCTAATTACAGGATGCTGACTGCAGGTTCTCACAGTTCCATAGGTTAGGGGGTGAGTCAATGCATTTAGCTTGCTGTTTTAATTCATCTTGATGTGGTAGGTGAATCCCTTGTTTTTCCTCTCAAGTTTTCTGGTCCATGACCTTGCTTACACTCTCCTGACAAATCTCTGAGCAGCATTCTGTATGATCAGTGCCGCAGTCACTGCCCATGATGATATTATTCTATGTGACAAGTAAAGCATCTTTTCTAAGACAATTTGGAACTGGGTTTTGGAAACTTGTGAAACTGGTCGCACTCACACTATGACAACCTATTGCTGCTATGGGATGATGCACAAGGCTTTAAAAAGTCAATCAAAATCAGAGACAACTCCACAGGATTAGCCCAGGATTACCTAGACAACTCCCAGAATCCACCAGGTAATGTCTCCCCAAATTGTAACATGGTCACTGATCTATGCACAATGAAACTCCCTGAAAATATATGTTGTCGACAGACAGCCTTTCCTGATATATATCAACTCCAATGTCCAACCATCTGAAAAGCTTATGCTAAACTAGAGGCAAACCTCTTCAGCTTCTTCCTTCGAGGTCAATCAGTATACATGATTCTGTCTGATGAGTGCCCACCGATATACAGAGCCTGAAATGAATCTGATCTTTGCAGGTGGTTCAGTTTGCAAGACAATGGCTGCAGCACACTTTTTCCAATTTAGTGTATACATATGCATATATTGTGGGTGCACAGGCCTTTTTGCCAACTTGACATCATCATGCGCCTTTGGGCGGTCACCACTGCCCTTGAGCTTTAAGATTGAGCATGGTGATAACTAGCAAAGGAAGAATGTTATTAACTTACTGGGACAGGCTCCTTTCTGTGCCCCTCCACTCTCATGCTTTGTTCCTGAAAATAAAATATGAAAAACAGTAAAAAATAGACAAGCAGCTTGCCCATCGCACATTGGCTCTGCCCTTCAAATGACATCCATAAGGATTATAAATATTCAACATACTAATTTGCAAACACATGGTGGTTAGCGTGGTAAAGCCCAAGTGGATCCTTCAGTTATGCAGGAAATATTTCTATAGTGGACTCCACATGACCCTAGAATGCAGGAAGGCCAAAGTTTAGCCCTTAAGTGAATGCATTCCAATGTGAGTCTCTACCCTGAAGGACAGAGCCAATAAGGAAGTATTCTATCATCAGTTTGCTCCTGCTCCTGGCAGTTATGCTAAAGTTGGAAGAATTAGACTTGTCATGTTTGGGAGGGAAGAATATGCATAGTTGAGCTTCCTACGCTTTCAAGTAATTTTCCTGTGCTTCATGGGAACATATCCTGACGGCCGGTGTGATGGTTAGCACCGTGGTTGTGGGAAATTTGTGAGAAGGATTCCTTGTTGTATGGTTTTGGATATTATTGGCAACCCATTGCAGGCAGTCAATTTTTTTTGCAAAGTTTCACACTGTTGCCAAATCTGAAAATGAGCTGCGACCCTCTCAAAGTGTTCTTTTTGTGAAGATTTTCAAAAATTTAGCCAGAAAAGTAGAGGAAAAAGAAAAAGAAAAAAAAGCTGAGTTCACCACATTTAGACTTTGTGGTCCTACAGGTAGTTAAAAAGTAGCAGGATTCTACAAAACTTTTAGCTTCCTATTGTCCTGTAGCAAAACCTGACTAAATCCTCCTATAGATGGTTGCCAGTCACAAAATTGAGAAAAAAACCCCCTGAAATTTTCAGATAGCGCTGGTTTTCAAATCTTGAAAATTGTTTCAAAAAAGCTGTGTTCCCTTGTAATTCAATCCTGGGCCTAGGAATGTCTCTGTGCTTTCTCGAGATGCTACCCTGCATAATATAGTTTTGGCGCACAGTCACCCCACAATCTGAATAATTGGAGACCGCTTATTTCAGACGGAATCCAGTAACCCAACAACTGGATTAGGTACAAGTTTAAGAAGGATTTTTAAGATTTTTAACACAATATATAACTGCCTCCATATTACAAATTTTCAGCTGTAATACTTATCAAAATTCTTCTTCAATTCCTGCAAAGATTCTAACTTATCTCTCTTAGAGTCTTTGCCATACATGTGTCTCAACTATTAAACCTTTTCGCACGTTAAAATATAGAGTGATAGGTTGCCTGTTGGCTAGAAAACTCCCAACAAAACCTCAATGCACTTACAAAAAAATTGGGAAAAAGGATGTGGATCCTCGACTTAATTTTATTTTCCAGTACTTTCAAAAAATCAGTCAGACTTATTTTCCTCCGTCCTCTCCACGTCCACAGGGGATTTGAGAAGGATGAGTGTTTCTTTTAGGAGACCAACCAACAGAAAAGGCAACAACAGTACAGAAACCCACGCTGTAGCAAAAAAGCTTCCTGCCGGATGGTCCCACGGAAACACAAGCCAGGCTGTGTTTTATTCTGTAGGCAATATCTGGTGCAAAATGTAAATTATGAAGAAGTTCTTCAGACGTCTTTATGGCAGGCTGCAGCGATCGCATTGCCACAAGGTATTTGTTGGCCTTGCCTACCAAGGCAAGGATATTGTGTTTAGATTCGTTTTAGTATAGTAGCTTACGGGATTTTAGCCACTAGGTAATAGGTCTATTTTTATATGATGGCTTTTGAAAGATGGTATTTTGGCTTGTGATGATACTTGAGATTAGTTATAGAGTTATATTATCTTGAATGATTTTGGTTTCTTTAAGAGGATTTTTTTGAAGATTATATTTTTGCATGGTGAAATATTTGAGTTTTCATACTTCTTCTTTTGCCTTAAGATACTTTTTAATGTAAATGGCAATGCCATAGTGTGACATACCCCTTGTTAAAACTTGGTATGCCCCCACTGGCCAGGGTGAACCTATAGAGGTACCTTCGCCTTCTTAAGTGAGAACACAAAGTGGCTATATTAACCTGAAATGTTAAACTTGGACAGAGCAACCCTGATTAAGACTTAGGATCAGGCATTTACGATGTTTACAAACAACAACTTAAAAATTTGGTGTTTGTATCAGTGTTGGTATGGTAAAGTGGAAAAGTCTGTTATCAACCCAGGTATAAGCTACCCTATCTGCAAAGTACTAGATTTTTTAGAAACCCTCGATACCCATGTGCCTGTGTATTTTATTTGCAAAAAAGCCCTTCGAAACCCTACAAGCCAGGGGTTAGGGTTCACATTTCTTGTGTCATACCAGACCTCTTCAGTGTGCTAAACAAGTATCAGCAAACAGGTACCCAGGGTTTTAGCACGGGTGGTATATGCTTATGAGTGTTCCTCCTTTAGCATTGACAGCAGAATTCCTCAACATGTATTCCATAGTTCACTGTTGCTTGTCGTTTGTGAAGATTCATGCTTCACTGCTGATTTATAATCCTGACCAGTAACTTTTTTACAATTGCAGACAAGTTCATTGCAAATTCAGAGTTCAGTCAATATTAGAATACAAGGTTCATATTTGGCCACATCAGGCATCAACATACCATTGTTGATACCCAGTTTGCAAATTCACATACATAAACTATTCATATACCAAATTTTTGTGATTTTCAATATTAAAAACCTTACCTAATATCAAATTAATATCATTTTATTACCACAAACCTTGAAGTACTTAGAAAGTACCATACCATAGTGCCTTAGCAGCTTCAATAATCATATCATTTGTAGAAATGTTGAAATTTTCCAAAAATATTTTTTTCAAAGAACAAACTTTTGTGAAGGAAAATAGAAAATCTTTTGAAATATTTGAGATTTTTTTTTTTAATATCAAACTTTCAAAATTAATTAATTTGTCATGCACTACCACATCTAGGCAACTACATCAATTATCCAACAATCTCCAATATATCACAATATTCTCTTGCTTAACAAATGCACAATCTTATTAAAAATTTTAATCAATTCTTAGTTATCAAATCTTACTCAATCACATCTTGTGGGAATTGCAAGCCCAAAAGTTTCAAAACACCAAACAAGCACAACATATTTCACAAATCTTTGAGACTTTGGTGTTTCAAAAAACCAAGAATGAGACTCCAAAGCACAAACATGAGGCATTATCCTTAAACACCAAAAATCTAGAACCTTATTCACACTAAACTAATTCCAAACATAACTAATCACACAATAAAATTTGTTACTAGGATACTGGTTGATCCTAACTGAGATTAAGCCTAATACAATAAACCTACTTAAGTAGACTATGTAAAACTCCTCAAAAATTATTCAATGGACGTGCTGAAATTAACCTTATACCACAACACTAGATCAACACTAGTTTTTAACATTGTACAAATATGAGTGCTAGTTCGCCCCAAGCCACCACTAGTTTAATATAATAGTACAATAAATAAAAACAAGCAAGACAATGCCAACATAATAAGTTATGTCCATAAATTGGATTTGTTTGGCTCATTATTCATGATTTTATTTGTCACTTTCATATTTCAATTTTTAATCTTGTCTATATATAAACAAAGATTATAATATTCATTATAATATTCATATAAAAGGTGTTGAAAAGGTTTTTGTGTAGGTGTACAACGCAAATGTTATGGCAAATGAAATTGTTGGATTTGGCGGTCTAAATTTTTTACGTTAGTTATTTTGAATGAAATAAAAATTAAATGTGTAATAAGGTTTGGTAGATTTGTGGGATCTTTAAAGGACCAATGGAAATGCTACAAAAGGATCATTCTTTTCAATGTTTAACATAATAGGGTTGTTTCCAAATCAATGGGATGGTTGGATTTGGTGGTTTAAATTTGTTTTCTTAGTTATCTTGAAGGAACTAATAGTCGATGTGTGATAATTATTTATAGACATGGTTCTAGCACATTATTGGTACACTTTGTTGTGAAATATACTGGTAGTCAATTTTTCGTATAACTAATTAGCCTTTGACCCAACAACTTTGGATTTGCAGATAACCAATGCACATGTTTTTATACATTCATTTGCTTGTTTCATTTTGAACCAATGATGGTAGGAAGACATGTGAGTATGAGTGTGAGCTTGTGAGGATGAGCCTACGAGCAGGAACGAAAATATTTGGAATATTTTGATGATAGGGATAGATACTGACCTTTGTGTTTCATGAAGTAGACCCACACCTTCCTTATGTGGTCATCAATGAAACTCATGTAGTACTTGCATCTTCTAATGGATTTTGTCTTTGTGGTCCACACATTTGAGTGGATCATTTCCAAAGGTTTGGAACTTACATGTGTTGTTTGTGCTGGGAATGGATGCTTAACTTGCTTCCCCAATTGGCATGCTTCACAAACTTTTGACATCACCTCTTCTATTCCAAATTTGGGAAGGCCTCCAACAAGATTCTTTTTCTCCATCTGCTTAAGACATTGGAGATTAACATGGCCAACCCACTTGTGCCAAATTCGAATGTCTCCAGCTCCTTTTCCATGTGTTAATAACATGGAATTCACTTCAAGCATGTTCACATCCAAGGTGAACATTCGTCCATTCCTTTCCCTTTTTGCAATCAACTTGCCTTGGTTCTTCATGTCTTCCACAAAACATCCATTTGGGTTGAATGTCACCTATAAACCTTATTCCACCATCTGGCCTACGGAGACCAAATTTTTTGTTATGGTTGGAACATGAAATATATCTTTTAGGTATTATGTTTGCCCATCTTGCATGGACAATGGCACCTTGCCAATTTGTGTGATGGGATGTGTAGTGTCATCACCAGTTTCCACAAACCCTGGTGTCTTCAAATCCTTTGCGTCTCTAAACCATTCTCC
>Ga0116231_10010895_pt1 | contig 14308 bp, 12 predicted proteins | sample S1TSphgellanicum_2_FD_89695 | JGI IMG/M metagenome (GOLD analysis project Ga0116231, IMG submission 89695) | Host-associated microbial communities from peat moss isolated from Minnesota, USA - S1T2_Fd - Sphagnum magellanicum MG | ecosystem: Host-associated > Plants > Peat moss > Unclassified... | reverse complement strand
TAAGATAATGCATGGCGGCTGCGTTGGTTTGATCATGGAAGCTCACCACTTGAGGAGGACGGCACGGGATTATGGCAACGGAGGTGCTGGCCTTTATGGTCTAAGGCGGTGGGAATGCATGGCAGCGCCGGAATTGGCATTCATGGAGGAGGAGAGCGGCAGTGGAGGTTTGGTCTTGAGAGTTTGGCTGAGGCTGAAGGTGCTAGTCAGTAGAGAAATGGTACAGGGAGGAAGTAGGAGATCTTAGGAAAGCAACAGAGAAGAGGTGAAAGATTTTTTGAGAATGAGCAGGAGTTTAGAAGATTGCTAGTTGCTGATTTCTTCTGCTGCGTTATTAACTAGGGGATGGCTAGCTCTTGAATTTGGTGAGAGTCTGATTGTGAGTAAGGATTGAGGTTGTAGAACGGAAAAGTTTGGGAAATGCATAGGATAGACAGCTCGAGTGGTCTGTTTTTGGGGAAAGCTCGATCGTAGACAGAATAGTGGACAGACTATTGTTCAACATTTTGGGAAAGTGGACGCTTGTGTTAGCGAGGACCTTTTTGTGCAATCTGAACTATGCATTTTTATCCTGGAAGTTCTGAGTAGGAGTTGTGTATGCAGAGGTTCGGGCGAGTCTGTTGTGCTCCAGTGATGAATCTCTCGTTTGGATATGGATCAGTGATGTTGTTGTGCTGTTCTCTTGATGTGTGAATACCTGATGCTCGCTCTGACAGGAGCAAGCAGAGCTAGAGGGGTCTGGTTGTTGCGTGGTCCCTTTCCTTTTTGGTGACACTTGAACCTCAGTTTGGATAAATTGAAAGAATGTGAGACAGTCTGTGAAACCAAATGCTGAAAAAGAATAATGTTTAGTTAATTAATAATTTATCCTTACCAATTCTGGGATGTAGCTGAAAGCTCAATAAACCTTGAAAACCTTGAAAACCTTGAAAAACCCATATCAAGGAAACCAGACAAACAATAAGTAATTATTTGATTAATTAATCCTTACTATTTCTGAGATGTAGCTGTAAGCTCCATAAACCCTATAACCCTTTAAAACATTGAAAAACCCAACATCTAGGAAACTGAGCAAAAATTTCCCTACCACCAACAATTCCAAATCTGAGAAAATGTAGCTTCCAAATTCAACAGCACCCACACAGATCATCTTCAAAGAAGATCGGGACATTACTCGCGCACCCTGGTGACACTACTTCCCTACTTCTTCTTCTTCTACTACTTTTCCCCCATTTAAATTTTTTTGTTTTTTGGGGAATGAATTTTCTCAAACCCTTTCTGTGAATTTCCATACAGATTGCGTGGAGATCAGAATTCAGTTTACCTGCTGGGAAAGGAAATGGATGTGATGACAGAAGAAGAGCAGCAATCCTTCATAAAACTGTGAAGGAAGGATGGATGGAAAGCCGCAGCAGTTTGCAATAGTGATTTTTTGGGGATAAAAAAATGTCACTTTTTTGGACAAAAAATTGGGGAAAGCTTTGTATTTTAGGTGTAAATTTGACTAAATTTGGTATGTTTGGGTATAATTCTGACAAATTTTGAGTTCACAAAACTGTGAGGAAACAAACCAAAAAAAAAACCCTGGAACTTTGAAGTGCCCCATCCAATAATGGACTTGTCTTTTGGTAAAAGTGGTCCTCTGTATTCATTGTAAGGACCAAGTTATTGCAATTGTTGAAGCATGGCAATCTCTCTTTTCCTCTAGTTCCTTCAACTGAATTTCAGTAGCCAACACAAGCTTCCCTTAAACTTAAAAATCTCTATGATATGGCTTTGTCCATGTTGAGGAAGGGTAACACAGCATAAGGTCCTTGCTAAGCTGTAGAGGGCTTTACATATCTTTTAAGGGTTCCAATAAGGGCATCATCATAATCTAACAAGTTTTGTTGGGTGTAGTAATGCCACTCTCTCATGCTCTCATGGGAGATGAGGATCACTATGAAAAATCACATCCATCAAAATTACATTATCTTGCAACTAGAACTTAAAAAACAACTCAAAGTGTTATGTAAGGAGTGCTTGGTTATGGGGTGTAATGCCCTGATGCATGGGCCTTGCGTGGCATAATGATTGAGGCAAGCTAGTAGGCCATCCTGTCACTTGGCAACAAATTACAAAACACCCAACATCAAGGTTATTATGTAAAAAGAAAGGAGTATCTTTCCTACATTCCAAGGTTCTTGATACCTTCGGGTCAAACTACCTATTGGCTTCAAAGACATGGACCTTGTTTTCCTGAAAGATTCTCAAGAAAAGCCCTTCTCCTACATTTCATTTTATTGCAACCATTTTTTATTATTAAACCTTGTATTGCATGCAGCCTTTTCTTTTTTCCTTTTTTCCTAAACTGGCAAAATTTCTCCTAAAAGAAAAATTAAAAAATTAAAAAATTAAAAAAGAAATGATTTAAACTTATAATTTAAACTCTTGGTGGCATGGTTTGCAAAATGGTTTGAGAGTACTCAATCAAGGAGTATAAGGATCTCTCCTAGAGTTATATCTCCATCTACAACAACATTGTTCATTACATCAATTTGAATGCCATTAAGGAGGCAATTGCAATTTGCCAAGATGTTATTGCATTTTTCCAAACTTCAAAAAGTTTCATGGATATCATCAATACAAGATCATGGCTCATGTGGCAATACAATTTTAAATAAAAATTATACATTATTTTTCAAGAACTCAATTACTAAAACAAGGGTGCAAAAATGTTGTTGAACTTGATTAATTTTATTATTACATTAATTAATGTCATTACATAACTACATAATTGCCAAATATTATAATCAAAGACATTAGTGTACAATTTTTGGATTAATTTAATGTCTTTAAATATGAGATTAAAATATTTTAAATTTTAAAAATGAAATTTAAAAAATTGAATTTGAATGATCTAATTTCAGAAATGAAATTCATTCCCTTGTAAGATCAATAAAATTTAATAAAATATTATACTTGAATTTATGGACAAAATAAAAATATTAATTTAATGTAGTGATTTGGCATGTGAGATTGAAGATGTTATACTTATTAATACATAAATAAATAAATAGGATGCAATTAAAAAATTATATTTGAATTTATAACCTAGATCATTTAGGGTAAAAATACACTATTTTTGTGAAATAATTATTTTAAATTAATGTAATACCTTTCTACATTTTGAAATTAAAATACAATAACAATTTCAATGTAACTATGAAAAATGAATTAAATAAAATATTGAAATTTGAGGACTTTTTTTTATCAATCAAATTATTGAACTACCTTATTACATAATAAGGTTATAATGCATGAAATTAAAAATCTATGTATGTTTGTATATTTTGTAATAACATTTCTTGTCAGTGTGTCACCGTGTGAGGTGCAAAGTTGAAATAAATTAGAAATAATTTTTAAATATACATGTTCAAGTTTATAACCCAAATCATTTAATTTAGAAATTTATATAAATTTTTTTGAAGGAAAAAATTGAAGTTAACATAAAACTTTCCTAAAATTTGAAATTAAGAAATATTATAAATTTCAATGTGATTATTATAAATTAATTGAATAAAATAGTGAAATTAAAGACTTGAAATCAATTTATGAAACTATCTAATTACACAATAAGTTTATTATGTGAAAAATTACAAATCCTATCATATTTGTGTATTTTACGATAACACTAATTGGGATCAAGTTTCTATTAAATTTGAGGCAACACATTGTTGATATCTATTTGTTGGATCATATACTGAGAATATATATATATATATATATATATATATATATATATTGTTGCATCATTTGGTGGCCTCACAATCAAAGTTTATTTTCAACATTTCAAATGGTCAATTGTTAATTTTTTACTTTTCAAAAGTTCAAAATTAACTAAATACATGATAAAATAAAAAAAGTGGGCATTAGCATTGGGTTTGGGGTGTGATGTTTTCGACATGTTTGTATATATATAGTATTGAAGAAAAAAAATTAATTTGTAATTATTATTATTTTTGTTACATCAACTAGTAGTTCAATCATTTTAGTTAGCACAAACTCAATCAAATTTTATGTAAAAAAATGAATAATCAATTCTGATTGGAACCATTTTGGAAAATATTAGCATCAAAACCATGATTTTGTGGTAGCAGTGCTTCAAGGGCTCATGAATTGCTATTGGTCTATGGAGAGCCTCAATTTTATTCAGCTCACATAACCTCTAGCTCTACATGTGAAGCTCTCCATCATCATGTTCAATGATTATGTTTAGTGTTTGTTATTGTTCATGTAATGTATTACCTTTGGATGAGACTAAACTTCAAGGGCCAAGGGAATGTTGCTAGTCTCTACGAAGGGCTTTAGTTGTATGGTTCAAGAATAATCTTCATGTGAATGACACTAAGGCACTCTTTAGCCAGCAGAAATTCTCTTTAGTTGCTTTGTTGAATTCTTTCTATATGATCTAGGTTGATTGTAGCAGAAGGAAGAGATTTGTGCCTTTTTCTATGCCCTATTTGCATGGGCAAAACAGATGCATATCCCTTGTTCTTCACTAGTATGGTTGTGTCTTTCACAAAGTTCTTAACATTGGGTCATGGATTTCTTTTGTGGGCATTTCTTTCATTCTGGCTTTTCTTAATCATGAAATCTTGATTCTGGTTCCACAACTAAATAGAACCAGAAACCTAGTTCTGGGTTCAGTTCTTTTTCTGATTCCTAAAATCAGACTCAATTCTGATTTGGTTCTCATGAAGTGGAATCAGAACCAATGGTTCTTACCTGCCAAAGCAAGTACCCACCAACAGTGTTCTCTATAGCATTTTGTTTTGAAAATCTCCTTTCACAAATTGCAGCTTAAGGACATACCAGCAAAAGCAGAGAAAACTGTTTCTGAAATGATGACCACTGAGGACATTCAGCTACTCTGGTGGCAAAGGGTAAGACTGTAGCCAGGCAGTTGGGAGTTTAAATCCCAATTGGACCCCCTTCTCCTCATCCTCTGAGGTGAGCAAGCTGCAATCGTAGAAAACAAAGAACCCATTAGTGTCAAGGATCAGGCTAATGATGAACATGGCTTGCTGAATAAGAGCCCCACCTGACTTCAAAAACAACAAAACATTTTGAGAGCAACAATCCATTATCACTGATGGCACAGACTTACACAAAAGTTAGGGCACAAGTACAACATTAATATTATCTGTCCTGTTGTTGCCCACCAGAAGTTTTGAATTAAAAATTATGGTAAAGGTCCACTGTCATGGATCAAAATCATGTCCAAAAATTGTTGATCATTCCTATGTTGTTCCTCCACTCTGAACCTGTAATGCAAACACCACTCTCCCTGCTGCAATGCTCACACAAGACTGCCCATTGTTCACCAAAAGAAAGAATTGCATGAGCTCAACAGAGACAAACTTTCCAGTTATAACAAAACTCTCTTTTTCCCATCCTCTTGCCTTCTTTTTATGATACAATGTCTGATCCCTTCCTGTCACAAAAAGGGAGCATCAAAAGTTAGGCATCTGCCTTTGAGAGCTGTCACCTCATATAACACACCTTGACTACTTACAGTACAGCCAGATTTCCCCTTATACGTCCAAGCTAACTTCCAAGCTTATGCAAGTCTCATCTGAGCTTTGTCCTTGATGATCACTTCAGGTCCAAAGGATAGCCATCACTCACCAAGTCAGCCTCCAATGATCCCATCCCCTAATGTGACTGTAGCACACAAGAAACAAGAAGCCAGAAAAACTTAGGGCAGAAGAATGTACATGGGGTTTGAGTTTGAGCCACAATGAACCTCACATTTTCAATTGATGATAAATTTGAAATGAGTTTAATGAGTATCCAAAAGCACTTTTTAAAGGACTACCACCAGTGCTTTAAAGCATAATTTAAGCATTATAACTAGTGAAAAAGAATACTGAGTGATCAATCCCAATCTGTCACATCACCTTGCTATTACCTTTTCAATACTACTTAATTATGCTGCAGCATGTATTGTTGTTTCATTTACCCTACTTTGTCTCACTGATCAAATTCTATCATCAGTTTACTTCCCAAACTTGATACAAATTTCACTACAACCTTGCCATAGTGTGTGAAAGGTGGATATAAAATGTGATGATGTACCTACTTCAAATAGCAGTTGAAAAGTTCCTGTAATGTTGTTTTGTTTGAGATCAAACTGCCACCCATCTTGGTGCACATGGAGTTGTTGCCCCAGGTTTGCACCTCCTTCACAAATTTATAGTCACAATTTGTCATAGCCTGCTCACTAAGAGCTTGAGCACCATTGACAAAGGGGCTTTAGTTCTTGTCCCACTTGTGCTAAACTTGAAGGAACATTCATTGCTATACTGCCAGTGCCATGGTTACTACTCCTATACGCTCATCTGCCCAATGAGACTATTGCAAGAGAAGGGGTTGGGTTGGTGAAGACACTTGATTAGGGTTTCAGCCATCTTTAACCTCACTAGAGTCCAGGCCTTGAGGAGATCCCAGCCACCCAGGCTGACTGCTCGGCCAAGCTCTGGACTTACATGACTCAATGCATATTCATAAGTTGTCATGCACATTCTCTTTGTTTGGTTCAAATCCTCTGATCCAAGTCCAGTTTTTGAGGACATAACTGAGGCCTGAAAGCTGCAACCTGAGGAACCAGAACATCCAACAAAGCTCAAGTTTTGAATCTCAGTGATTGATGACCATGTCAGAGAGTCCAAAGCATTTAAAAGTGATGAGCAGCTGCCGAATTCCCTGCTACTATGGCATGTATTCAAAAACCCAATGGCAGTGCTAGGGATCACCCCCACCAAGTTAGGCCTTGGGCCTGCCTAGCCAGCGGTCTGAGAATTCCTGTTGCTTGAGGTAGTAGGTTCATGGTTGATCCTCCACCTCCTCCAAGTGAGCCAATGCCCAATTGCTGCAGCATGACTTTCAGGCTTGGCAAATCATCCTGTTGACCTAACAGGTTCATCTGAGAGAGAAGATGGGATGGGAGGGTTAAAGTCAAGAGCTCCTGAAAGGTTTTGCAGTAAGGCAGCTTGACTGCTTGGCAAAGGGACGCTTTGCAGAGCAGCAATTTGAGCCAAGAAAAGACAGATGTAGGGGACTAGAGACTCCCACCATCTCACTCAATGCTCCTCCTAACCTAGCTACCATGTTCACATGATGCAAAGCTGCTATGGTTTGTGCTATAGATGTCCATCTGTTACTCATGTTCTACAATCCAACATCTCATTGATGCTAATCAAACCACCATATATCCTGGATCTTGACCACCAAAGGACACTCAGATTGTTTGGTTGGCTTGCAACTCCATTTAATCTTTTGAGGTAAAGCCAATATTTCTGCAGCAACAATAACCATGGCACATGAGATCGTGATACAGAAGAACAAAGTCCTGACATCTGATCAAGTAAGTTGTGGAAAATAACAACTCCCCACATACATCTCATTGAAAACAAGGAATAGACAATGGTGCTTAGGCTCCTCAGGAAAAAAAAACCAATTCCGTTGGCTGTAACAACTTGAGACAGTGAGCATTTTTTAAACCACATTGACACCATGCCAAAATTACAAAGGGAAAACAATTGCACAAAATTGTTAAACCAACAAGGATTTTTGGAGAAGAAGCTCTTACTATCTATTCCCAACTGGTTGACAAAACTCACTAAATACTGATGCAGATCAACAGACCAAACAACATGGGGCTTCTTTGGCATGGAATGGTCATCAAGATTATTATTATTATTATTATTCTCCTGCTGCTCAAGGTCCTCTTCTCCATCTTTCACTTCTTTCTTCTTCTTCTTTCTCCACATACCATCAGTTGTATTGGTAGCTGATGATGCATCATCAATATCCTGATCAGCCCCACCTCCTTGTTTGTGTCTCTCACCACCATCTTCAAAGCTGGCTGAATGCTCTGACCCCTTGCCAGGTTCACTAGTCCTCGACTTTCTTACTACATGCTGCTGGATGTTACTCCACTCCTCAATCTGAATCAGCTTCAGGAGGAAATCACATGCACCATGCGTGATCACTTTTATTGCCACACTTGTCTCTCCATTTCCCAATATCACTGAAAACAAAACAATTCTTGCCACAATAGGTATATGCCAATTCCCCTTGCAATCAAAAGATTACAAGAAATGTGGTTGATCTTGTGGGCTGCACATATATATATGGCAAGCTGGCACAACAACAACACACAGCTGGGTTCAATGTGTGAGATTGAGAAAAGTAAACTTATGACAGGAAGGTCCATCTCAAGATCCACAAGCTCAAGAATCTTGAATCCATCCATGTCTGGCATGTACACATCACTGAGAACAAGATCAAACTTGTCTTTGCCTTTTCTCAGTAACTCCCACACCCACACATAGAGAGCAATCAACATCATTGACAAGCCAAAGTTCACAAACATTGCAGAAGAAGGCAGGAACTAGAACTTCTTCCACATGTAGCAAGGATGTACCTTATGTGCTTCTCATGATCTTCTAGCTTAGACATGAGGTTTTGGATAAAGTGAAGGCAAAAAGCTAGGAGAAAATTGGCATGTGGCAATCATGCATATTTGAAGCAGGCTGTACACCCATCTTGATAGGAACATTGCCGCAACATCTTTGGTAGAATTGCAAGGCATATGGGATCATCATCCATGACGAGTATTCGCAAAGCCTGAGCCTGGGAAATCATCAGCTGGTTCCATTTCGCTGTAGCTTGCCGCTGCTCAAGCGGTGTTGTTGTTTGGAGTACTACTCTCAGCTCTTCTGCAATGTGGCCGATGAGCAGCTGTGACTTGCACGTGCAGGTTCGTCGGTTGATGACTTTTGTTACTGCTGCTGTTGTGGTAGTGGCTGTTGTTGAACGACGGTCGTGGTTGGATCGGTCAACAAGTTCAGTGCAACAAGAACAATGCAATAACGTCCAAGAAAGGTCAAGATAGTAAGCCAAGCGAACAAGAAGGAGCAACGCTTAGAAAACTACGGCATTAACCCAAAAACAAGAAAGAAAGACAAAAAAATGCCCACCCTCAACAGTACAAGTCAAACATCTTCAACACCCTCTCCTATTAATTAGATGAGGTGCCTCCCAAGTTTTTTTTTTTTTTTTCTGCAACCAGCCAATTTTATTGGACCATCACTCAAAAAAACTGGAACTATGGGGAATCCCAAAGATGAAGTTTGTTGTTTCTTCCTTTGGCCCAGGTAGTTACATAGGTGAAAGGAGGACAACATTTGCCAAAGCATATGGGATAAAAGTGAGGTGCTATGGAGAATATGTTGGGGAACATCTTGGGAAGTTTGGGAACATATAGGGAACCTCATGGGAACTTAAAGGGAACATTGAGGGAACACATTGGGAACCAGGGAAAAATGAAAAGAAATCATCCCACCACTATTAGAGCCCATAGGGTAAATTGACTCACCACCAAACAGAGGCTGGTCACCAAGCACCCATGTAATGCAGCAATTAACCTATGTCAGAACAAATAATGGCTTAAGGGTGTTTTAGCCCATTACCAAATGTTTGGTTGAAAAAAACATTGTTCTAGGTTTTCCATATTGGTGACCAGCCATCAAATTTAAGTGTTTGGTATTTGGGGTTTAGGTGGGTACATTTGTAAAAAAAATTGAACAATTTTACAAATGACTAGTTCAGTGATGGGCCATGAGTCAATTTTCATTATGCAAGGGGGGAGGGGGGGAAACATGACATGCACTTTTAATGTTTGGTCATGAGAAAAAAGGGTCCAATTTTATAGCAGTCTCAAGTTTGGGGTGGAAATGAGTGTTTGGTCACATGCAATTGGACTTCACACTAAAATGAACATCACTAATTTGGTGATGGGGTGCAAAGGTCATGTTAAATAGCATAAAACTAACCATAAACAAGGATTAGGATTTACAAGAATCTAATTCAAAAATAGCAACTACACATTAATTAAGGAAGGACTTTCAATTTTCCCCCAAATTCACAAGGTTATTATGCAAGGTTTGGATTCACCATCTATTTTTCAAATTCAGAAGCAAAACTTTTTCAACATGTTAGAGTTTTCAAATTGTGATAGAAATAGTCTAAAACCTTTCATCAACATTTTAAGAACATATGGGTCAAATCGACAAAAGGAAAATAACATAGGAGTTCTAGAGAATTATATATTAGAAACATAAATCTTAGCATATCAACCAAAGCAAGGCATCTTAAAGTAACCAAAGAGGAACTATAAGAGCTAGAGGTAAATTAACAAAATTTAAATAGTAAAGTAGTCAAAGAAAATCTACAACAACTTGAACATCAAGGATCAAATTTTAGTGCTATCAAAGAAGAGATAGGATCTCATGATTTAGAGGTGAATGTAAAGGGTCAATTAAAAAAACTTGCAATAGATCATCTTTACAACCAAAAGTTCAAAAAAAATTTATATTACCGTTAAGTGTAGAAATCTATAATTCAAAGATATAATTTAGGTAGTCATAAGAGAAGTAAACTTTATCCAACTCTAAAAAATCGTAGTTTGTTATACACACCTACCCACTATATAAAAACAACATACCATAATTTAGTTCGGGATGACTTTGAAAAAAATTATGCATTGATAACTTCTTCCCAACAATTAAAAATATATGCATTTCAAACATACCTTGACTTGTCATACTTCCTTGAGAGTTGGGAAAAATGCAAAAAATTCAAATTTGTACATCTTGTAGGGCCAAATAACACACCCCCAACATGTTGGAAGTTGGGAATAGGGGGACTTACATCATGATGATCAATGTACCTCATAGGAGGTGAAGTGAATTGTAGGAGGAACCAAGCCAAAATAAGGAGAATGTCCCACCATCTTTTGGATATGAACCAACCAAAAAATTAAAAAAAGTCAAAAGATGTAGTCTTTTAATCATTAGAAGCAAATGGACTAATAAAACATTGGAGGAAACTATAGATGTAATTGAAAATGGGACAATATCATTGAGGAAGGCAAGTAGGCACTGGAACATACCTCTTACCTCATTGTCTGATCATTTGTATGGGAAAACAAGATCTAGGAAACTTGGACTAATAAGCGTGCTAACAATATAAGAAGATCAAATTGTAGTTGTTCAAGTGGGTTTTGTTTATGTAGGAAGTTGGGCTATCAATTAGCCTACAACAATTAAAAATGAAAGTGGCATAACTAATGCAAACAAGGCCAACATCTTTTTGAAGAGGGGTACTAGGGACCTTTTGGTGGTATTTGTTCAAGAGGAGACATCTTGAACTCAACGTTCATCAAGCTAAAGGATTTGATATTAGCCAAGCACAAAGGTTGACAATTCAATCAAGATTTGCCGAAGCTTAAAACTAATTTACAGTCCCTTTACAATAAAACATAATTATGTTGTAAACCATATTTGGAATTCTAATGAAACATGGATTTAAGTAAGAAGATAATTGGGAACAAGGGTTTTCGCAAAACGAATTTCACACCAAGTGTATAACATTATCTCGAAATCTAAGGAGTGGTTGATTATTAATTATGTGGTTACTGCAGTAGGAACATCATTACCATGGTTTTACATATTTAAAGGAGAGAAGATACGTGACAACTACATACAACTTTGCAAATTAAGAACTTGAATGTAATCAATTTGGTCACTTAACCTTCGGGTCATGGACTCAAAAACTAGCCCTAGTACTCTATACACATTGTAGAATTAAGTTAGGGAAGAAAAATAATTAGAGCAAGAGGATGGTAAACAAGAATGGGCAAAACAAACAGTTGTAGAAGAGTTCATCAACATAGGTTCAACAACAAAATTCCAATTGTTGGTCTCTTTGAAGACCAAACTAGGTATTATGTGAACATGCGTATAATTAGTATAATCACAAACCATGCATTTATAATAAAGCCAAAGAACATGGTTGAAAATTTGGCACAACCTTCATTGGATGAAATTGTAAAGTTTAAAAATCTTGAAAGTTCAACTCAAGTGGCATTGGTATAAAGGTGTCATAGTTTGATGTCATTGCCACATCTGCCTGCAAGAAGGATCGATGGAAAATAAACCGTTAATGGATTATTTTCAAAGTCATGTTGTAACTTTAGAATAGTATTTGAAGATTATGTGATAAAAGGTAATGGATAGGGAGGTAGTAGAGCATACCAAAGAAAGTAAAAGGAAAGAAAAACAAGAAAAACACTTACAATGTTGACTACAATTGAAAGACCAGCTGAAAGAAAACTTGTAAAACAACAACCAGCCAATTTCATTGCAGCTTGGTCATCCTTAGTAATTAAAGAAATAGATTTCATTACAATTTCAAGGCATGTATGCAAGTTGACCTTCTTGGATATAGGGGTGTGAACCTTGGTTCAACAACATTTGCATACAAACAAGCCCAACAATGAGCCAAGGTTTTGAATGCAAGCCAAAAGGGAAGTTGCAACATCCTCATAACAACCTCAAACACATAATTAAAGTTAGAAGGGTGGGTGTGCAGGGTTTGATGCTCAATGAAATAAACTATGATGATAAAGAATAATAAGGGGTTAGAATGAAGATGAATAAGTGTGAAGAGGAAAAACAACATTGCTAAGGACAAATAAGAGAAAAACAACAACAATTGACGATGAATAAAAAAAGAGAAAAATGGAATAACAACTGTTAGTGATTTTGGCAAAATGAAAAAAAGAAAAAGTAGCAGTAGATACTAATGAGAATGAACAAAGGATAGAAAAGAATATTAACATAAAATATTGTTGAGAATCTACAAAGGATACAAAGGAGGACTATACATAGTAGGTGCTACAAATGTACAAAGGATAGAGAAAAGGAACATTAATAGTTGTTGGTGAAAATGAACAAAGAACATAAAAATAAAATAAACATTAGTAATTGTTGCAACAAATGAACGAAGGAAAGAGAATAGGGGCATTAATAATTGTTACTAACAATTATTAAAGGAAAAAGAAAAAGAGCACTAGCAAGAATGAACAAAGGACAAATAAAAGCTACAAATAATAGGGAAAGCTACAAATAATGAACAAAGGAAAGAGAAGAAGAACAATTGTTGCTGAGAATGAACAAAAGTAGAGAGAAAAATAGCATCTGTTAAAAATGAGTTAAGGGGTAGCACAAGGTCAAGAACTAAGGAGTAGTGTAAAAGGGTCAAGAGCTAAGGAGTAGCTTAAGATGGTTAAGAGCTAAAGAGTAGTGCAATAGTGTAAGAAGGTTAAACATTGAGAAGTAGCATAACACAACAATGCAAGAGGGTTAAAAGTTGAAGAGTAGCACAACACAACAATTTAAAAGGGTCATGAACTAAGGAGGAACACATGGCAACAACGTAAGAAGGTCAAAAGCTGAGGAATAACTCAACAAGGTCAAGAACCAAAGAGTGGTGTAGTAAGAATAAATGTGCAACAAAAACACATCAAGGACAAGTGCATGTGCAACAAAGGTGCAACAAGATCAAGTGTGCAACATGGGTGTAGCAAAAATAGGTGTGTGTGCAACAAAAATGCAACAAGAACAAGTGCACAACAAAGGCACAATAAAAACATGTGCACATGCAATAAAGGAACAATAAAAATAAGTGCACAAGAGAGGCGCAACAAATTAAGTGCACAATAGAAGTGCAATTATGTGCACAATAAAAAATAATATAAACAAGTGTGCATTAAAAGCATAACAATGAAGGTGTTGTAGAACAAGGCGCCTTGATGAGGGCCACCACATGCACATACAAAAAAATTGGCATTAGGAGCTTCAAGTAAAACCACAAGCAATTGCCTTGAAAGCTCCATGAGAGTGAACCGCCATCACCTTTAGAGCTTCACAAAAACGGGCATTCAAGCATGTGAATGAAAAATGAGGGAAAGGAAGGTGAAATTGGGCATGGGGAGAGGAAAGAAGAGAGGGAAGGGGGAGGATGTAGCAGGTTCTAGAGCGGTGTCATGTGGGAGAATAATGGGTTAGTGACAATTTAACAAACCCTTTGGGTTTGATCATGAAATACATTTTTACCTTATTTAGGGTTTCGATCTTGGCCCTTGAATACAAGGGCACAAAATTTTCAACATGTGTGATCGATTTGCTTGTGTTATTGTTTGGTGATAAGCAGGATTTGTGACAAGTCCTAGTGCTACAATGTTCGTTGATAGGATATGCAATGTTTGAACATAGGTAGGCTTAATGTTTGATGACTTTTTTTTTTTTTTTTTTTTTTGGGATATGGGGTTGTGACCGGGTTGAGTTTTTTATTTTTTGTTTTGAATTCTAAATTGCCGGATTTAAAGGGTTTTAGGTGTGCCCCGACCCCCTCACCC
>Ga0116231_10010894_pt1 | contig 14312 bp, 7 predicted proteins | sample S1TSphgellanicum_2_FD_89695 | JGI IMG/M metagenome (GOLD analysis project Ga0116231, IMG submission 89695) | Host-associated microbial communities from peat moss isolated from Minnesota, USA - S1T2_Fd - Sphagnum magellanicum MG | ecosystem: Host-associated > Plants > Peat moss > Unclassified... | reverse complement strand
TCCAAAATTGGAGATTTAAAAAAAAAAAAAAAAAACAACAACAACAACAACTGGAGAGAACTACAGCAACAACGACCCCCATGGATCATTTTTAATACCTTTTCAGGTTTGGCACTCAAAATGCCCAATAATTATTTTATTTTCCAAAATTCGTTTCGGCAGTGAAAAAATAATAATTTATGAATTTTTTTTGTCAATAAATAATAGGCAAGTTCTTTAGCAGGTTCTCTGGACATTGAACCTTTAACAGAATGAGAGACTTTTTTTACATGTTTTACTTCTTCCTTTTGCAAAAATGGGGAGGAAATAATAATATTATATAAAAAATAATAAGATCAAGAAATGTTGTCAATTATTGGACACATGCTTTTCAAATGGTGGGTCAGTAGCTTAAAAAAAAGTTGGAAAATTTCCATCAAATTTTTTGGTATTTTTCGCTCGGTTATAATTTTCTTATCTTTCTTTTTTTTTAAATCATATTTTCTTTTTTTTAAAATTACTGCCTTAGTACCTTTTCAGGTTTAGCAGTAATTAAATTATTTTTACATGGAAATTCAATTACATTTAAATTAAAAAATTTATATAAAATAAAATAAAATAACATTTACATGAAAATTATATGAGACACTACTTAATAAGCAGAGGTCCAGAGCGTAGCCACACTAGTGGGTATGGGAGGTGCAAGAGGGTGGGTGGGGATGAACAAAGTGGGCTTTTCTAGGTTTCTGGGGTAAAGCTCTTCTCCTTCCTGCTCCCGAGCGATCCCTCTCTCTCACCAACGCTGCCTCCGAGACTCTCTTCCTCGTGAACCTCCTCCTCCCCTCGCGCGCACTCTCTCCATCTCTCTCTCTCTGGGTTGTTCAGAAGCTTGCCCCGCAACATACCCATATACTTGAACTCTCTCTCTCTCTCTCTCTCTCTCTCTCTCCCTCCCACACCGACTTGACTCTGGTACCACCCACAGCAGTAGCTTTGAAGGCTACAAGCAAAGCTAGCTGAAGATCCTGGAAGAAGCTGCTGCTGGGATGTTGGTTCTGTTCTGTCGCAGTAGGATGATTTCCCTTTGGGTTTCATAAAGTTTCTCGTGGTTGAGCTGCTACGTCTGCTGCTGCTGGACACTGTAGCTCTAGTAGACTTCTAAGAGCTTCATGTCTGCATCTTGCTACTCATCATCATGTAGGTGCTGAGTTCGTTTATTGCACCTCAAAAGCTCTCATTATAGCGGCGTCCTTAGTGTCATATTCCACCAGCAGCAGGAGATTGTGTGTGTTTGTGGGTGGAAGAATTGGAGATTTTTTTTTATTTTGTATTTCACGCGATTTGTATATTCCAGTGGTCACCTGGAGATTGAAAAACAATGGAGGGGAGCCGCTCGAGTTATAGCTGCACCGACGTTGTCACCTCATCCTAGCGGCTTGCAGGTTTTGGTCTCTGCGCCTATATAATTTTTATATCTTTTTTCGGTAAGTTTTCACGGGCGCTGCAGCTGGGAACGCGATGTTGGACTTCTTCTTTGACTTACGGAAGATTGTGTGTATGTGTAGAATGATGCTCGTGTGTTGCAGGTAGTATTTTGTAGCCACAAGTTGGGTAGCAGCTGGAGTACCTGATGCGGAGTTACATGATATTCTGTAACTGTGTGGCCAGTGGCAGGGGGGTCCTTTTCTTCCTCTTCGTCTTCTTCTTATGAGCGAAGAACAAGCTCCTACGGAAGCATCATTTTCTTTGGAAACGCTCACTCACGCTCTAGAGCTGCTTGGGGACATGCCACAGCTGCGGCTAGACTCCCCTGTTTTTCTCTGGTCTGCTTCCCACATAAGCTTCGTGTCGCTAAACTGAAAGTCTAGGTTTCCTGCATACACTTGTAAGGTTCTGGCGCTGACGTTCCTGGTTGCTGAAGGACTCGGTGACTGAGAACCTCTGCGTCTGCTGCGAGCTCGCGAGCTCGCTCCCTCCCTCCCCGCGTGCATGACCCAGCTTCGATACTACTGGCCCCCCGAATGGCCGTTGGACTCCTTTCACCCAAGCTGGGATCAGAAGAGAGAGAGTACAGCCCCTGGATCTAGCCATGGTTGTGTAGCCACTGCACTCCTCATGATGCGGGCTGTGCCCACTCTCTTCTTGTGCCATCTTGGGTGCATAATCAAGCCGCCCCAGTTATCTGCCGGCTCCTCCTGGAGATGACCCAAGTTATATTCGGACACGAAACTAAAGTGCCGAAGCCAGAGATGGACCGAGCAAGGAGCGTCTTTTGGAGACTTGCCGCTGAGTGAAGTCATCGTAAGAAGCTTGAACACTGGCCGGCCAGCGAATTCACCCAACGGAGAACTCATCCTCTCTAGTGATGTACTGAGTCCGAGAGAGAGAGAGAGCAGCCTGTCCAAGATTACCACATACCAGTGACTCGCAACGCATGCTCGTATGCATGCCGTACTGTCTGGCTGTGCTCTCCCTTTTCAAGCTCCGACTTCGCTGAGGTATATTCTTTGATTGTAGGATCTGGTGGAGACGACGACAACCGACTAGCATGTGCCGGGCCGCTCGCAACTCTCAAACGGAAATCAGATATCGAAGCTGCAGGAGCCCGGGATCAGTCTACAGAATTCCAAAAATCCATACCACTTATGAATATTGCCAGCAATTTTGCAGAGAGAATCAAACAACTGAAATTCTCAACGACTGTAAAGCTCGTTGACATGATCAATTGTTTGGACCAGCCGCGCGCATGACGACGGTGATGATGTTCACTGCACTAGTAGAATCTCTTCGCCCCTGCGAGGCACAGCCCAACTTGGTAAAGCTTCAAACGTATTCAGTACAAGCTGGCAACGTTGCTTGATCATGAAACGTATAATCAGCCCGCCTACGGCGGCGGCAGGTACACTATCGCTAGCTTGAGAAATGCATCAAACTGCTTTGAATCTAGCTTACAGTAGAACTTGTTTTATATGCTTGATCAATCCCTTCTCAAAATGCTTTGTAAATTTTATTCTCTCGACAACCCAGCTGCAGAACTATGTCATATGATTTAAACCGACCGATCTCCAAGCTGCTTCAGGAAGCAATCAGGCAGCCGGAGCTTTCACTAGGGAGAAAACAGTTGAAATCCCTGAATGATCTCAAAATCTCAGTTGTGGTTAACTTTGATCAGAATCTGTATTTAAAAGACTGAGCATCAAGTCTAGTACTGAGCTTTGCACTAACCAGCTCTAGTCTTTAAGATTTAAATGTTGGACAGATATTTCACAACTGATTCGAAAATTCCCCAATCTACAGTTTTCACAGCAGCGATCCAATATGGCCATATTTTTTTGTACAGGTTTGGAAGGAGTGTTCAGATCATGATCAAGAATTCAGTTTATTTCCAAGACTTCAGTTTGCCAATGTCTGTAGTTGGAAAGGTACAAAATGAACTCTTGAGTGTTACATTTTCTCCTGGTTTTGTTTCTTGAAAGAGCTTTTTGTGTGAAATAAGTTTCTGAAATTGTGTAGCTGATCTGCTATCCTTAATTGCACAATGTAGCTGGCCCTGATGGATTTTATAAGTGTTTAATTTCTTTTGAACATGAATTATATATATTATTTGTCATTGAAGTTTTTATTAGGCTAGGTGCACACCTAGTGCATGTTTTCAATTGCAAAAATCTGAAATGTCCAAGTCTTGAAAAGCATTTGGGTCACTTTGAATAGTTCAAAACATGAAGAACCAGCACCCAAACTTTTTTTTGCAAATAATTTTGAACCCAAGCTGTGATCTTCTACCTGCTGCTGCATGGAGAACTAGTCTACTCCATGTTTGTATGTATGTTATTGAGCAGAACTTCTTTGCATGTAGATGTAATAACAAGGCTTTTTGCACATGTGCAGTGGATTCATGGGTTCATGGACAACCGTTATGACATTTTTATGCTTAAAACTTTTTTCATTATATTTGCAATGAGGAGGTTATTCATCATGTGTGTTGTTTTACTCAACAGTGTTATCCTTACATCTATTCCTGAAGAGGTGCCAAATGGAGACTCTAGATCATCCTTAAATTCCTCTGGGTAAGTGGTCATTGTGCATCTTGAACATTCAGTCCAAGGCAAACTTCAGCATCAGCAATAACTAGAGAGGTCCTAGTAACTTGTAAAGGAGTAGTCTTACTTTTGCTGGCAATCTATTCAACTTGTGTAGTCACAACTTTAATAATAGCTTCTGATTTTCTACATGTAACTTGTTCATAATGTCATTGATGTTTTGTGCAGCAGCATTGAAAACTTTTTTCCTAGTTAGCATATAGCCTTAGTGAGGTAGCTATACTTGATAAACCTTATGATGGAGTGAAGTGTAGATAAAGCAAGCAAACTACTCACATATGGACTAGCACAACTTGTACACATGTAACATAACTCATTTATTAGCTGACAGGAACTGAACTTGAAACCAGCTTTGCTAATTGAAGAAAATTTAAACAACCTGCATATTAATCTTAATGTACTTCACTTGGATAAACTTAGCTCTACACTTCTAGTTCCTGCAATTATGGCTTTGGACTAATTTGTTGTGTGATTGCAATACTACCTTGCATTTGAGATGTACAACAATTTTTTTTGGCTTTCTGGATTGTTTGATTCTTTGATATATAGAATTTTCCTGGAGCATTGACAAGATTTGATGATGGATGAAGCAAGGCACGTGGCTTGACAAGTGTTCAACTCTCATAGTGCTGCTGGGCTGCAAGTAACCCAGTAGTTTACATGTATGTAAACAAGAAGGTGGGACTTCATTCCAAAGTCAATGTCTCCATTATTATTCTTCTTTACAATTCACACTTGTGACCATTTGAATGAAATGTTTGAAAGTATAGACGCAAATAAGCATCACAAATTTAATACTTTGTTAACATGTTAGTTGGAATTGTGCAGAGCTGGGCTTTAATCGTCCAGAATATCTAGCTAGATTGTTCTTTGGTTCAGATGCAACTAATGCCCTCACATGATTGCAGGAATAGCACATGATGACGTAATTAGAGGTCAAGAGAGGCTGCACAGGATGCTGCTGGTTGTAATCTCATGTAAGTGATGATTTCATTTCTCATGAATTTGTTTTTAGTCAGCTGGAGCTTGAACTCTCTGGACATTATTCGTCGATCTAAGGCTCTCTTTCTTCATGTCATTTGCACAGAGTTGCGTATGAAGTTGCAGCATCTCAGAGATTGGAATTTGAGGTATGCAGCTTTTGTCATGATCAGCTAGTACCTCTGAATGACAGCAAACTTCGAAGTGGTGGAAAGGTAGATCTCTCAAAGCGTTTGTCAATTTTCATGCTTGTAGACTGGATCCATGGTATCACTATCTAGATGATTTTGCACGTATCATTTATTCAACATGTCGAGATCATCTATTTGCTGAGAAAGGACTACATTGTTCCTCGTGTACTTCAAGTGTGTACGTATTATGGAGTCTGGAAGAATGGCCAGCTCCTTGTCACTGTTTCAGAAGATATATAGACATGCTGAACTGTATGGTTCATGAACTGCTGCAGTATCTCTAGCAAGGACACCTTGCTGCTTAGAACCTCAAGGAGTCCGTTATGCTCCAAGTGGTACTAGACTCTGGCTGCTGCTAGGCTTAAAGGATAGGGGGAGTTTAAATCTGTGCAGTTTTTTTTCTAATATGATCTCCTGCATTTCAGTGCAGTAGGAGGAGGAGCAGCAGCTGGTGGCATCTTAAATATTAACTGGCTAGCAGATTTTTCTGCAATATGGTTTTGGAAGTCGTTGAAACCTGCAAGACACAAAGCCTCTATTCATGGAACCCCTGTACAGGTTCATGGATGCAGGAGAACAGATTTGTCTCATCATGCATAGTCTGCTGCAAACCATCTGCTGTTGCTGCTGCTATGGGCATGTTTTACATGGTGTACCAGCCAGCAACATTCCGCATGATGAGTAGAGGGAGACTTGATCAAAAGCCTCACGGTTGACCTTGACCGTCCTTTCCATGGTTTGCTAGCCTAGAATATTATGACTGCACCGAGGATTAATGGGCCCAATGCTGCAATAGATTTGCCAGTATGAATTGGAGCATAGTGATTATTCTTTAGTTTCTGCTGGAGTTTTGTTGGCAGCTCACTCATAATATAAGCTATAAATTTCACGCCTGGTTCTTGTCCCCCAAAAGTCTGGATCAAACTCTGTAATGCAATTGTCAAATATTAAAGATTTCAACTCTTCTCCACACTACTACCAGCTACTACTACTATTGGTTCTGTTGAAACCAAACCCATGATTGTCCATATATAATTCTAATCAGTTTACTAGTTCCCCTTCCATATCAAACAAAAGACAAAGCTTTTTCTTCTTCTTGAAGCTTCTCCACAGTATTAGCTACTACTATTATTGGCTGTGTTGGAACCAAATGCATGATCTTTTCCATATATAATTATAATCAGTATAGTCCTCCTTGCATGTCAAACAAAAAAAGATAGCTTTTTTCTTCTTCTCTACAGTGCTCCCTGAGAGCACCTCCACAACAAACAATATTAGGGTTCCACATATACTATACCTCTCTCGAGCTCTTTGCTTTGTCGTGTAGCCGGCCCGGTGGGGTTTGTTTTCATCCAACTCTTTGAAGATCTATCTAGACTCTGTACACTCCTTCTGAAACTCCTTCCAAGTTTCTTCCCGGAAGTAATTTATTAAAAATGCAGATTATTATATGTGAAAGTGAAGCAGCATGTACTACAGAAGAGCATCCGAAAGTAGCTCAATCCAACCGGATGAGAGACCCAACGATGTCGCTGACATATATATATATATGTATATTTATATGTATGTATATTATGTCTAGCATGCATATTTTCTTCTGTCTCCAAGGAGAATTTTCCATTCAGTAAAAGCGAGCAGCAAGCCCATACAGCCTCTAACTAGAAACACGATGCCCATACAGTCGGAACTAAGTTCAACACAATGCCCCATACGGAGACTAGAAGAAAGAAACGAAAATGCCCATACAGAGAGTCTAGAACGCTGTTAAACTGCTGCTGTTGCCGCTGCTGCATGCCTGCTGCTGGCTGCAATACAGAGACTCCAGACCAGTTGTAATGCATCATGAATGGCGGCAACTGGATCAGTTCCGAGTACTGACTGAACTGATCATCACCGTTAAGCAATTATCCGCTACCTGTTCGCAGTTTCCAATTAACATTCCATCGACCGTTAGCATAATTAAGCGCCGGGCGCTAGTCTTGAAAAGAAAAGAAAAAAAACCCTAAGAAAATGTGCTGCACTGACAACAAATCTATTTCTCGTGATTGCCAGCCATCATGTGATCCACTGTTTGCACTTTTTGAGCTTAGTCAAAAGCTGTAGGCTTAGTCAAGGGGCGGCAGCAGTGACACTTCTGCACGTAGGAAGAATTAGACTCCCTCTGTGCACAGCAGAATGCAACAGGAATGGAGGAGGTCCTGGGAGAGAGAGAGAGAGAGAGAGATGGCCGAAGCAGCCATGAACTATTTTTGGCAACTAACTAGCCCATTGCATCGCAGCAGGTACCACATACATACAAGATGTACTAAAATTATTTTATTGTTTATTTTCCCTTTCCTACTGCTTTGCCCATAATTTAACAACGGTCGTGCACAGCCAAAGCAAGTCGTGTACAAACAAAAACTAGGGCCAGTGTGAACCAGCACCCCACTAGCCTAGCCTGCACCATGACTTCAGGATGGATGGTAAGTGGGTCACTACACAGTTTTCTGTTGGGTTCCTGGTAGTTAGTTGGTTTTTTTCATACTCCCCTACCCTACTAATTAACAACCCCATAGGAGGTTGCTATTGGGTAGATATAGTAAAAACCAGCCCTTGCCTAGACTAATAAACCAATGTTGAACGGTCATTGAGTTTTGACCTGGTTATCAAGCCAGTTATTAATAACCTACTAGCTGGTTACTGATTTTTTTTAAAAAGTTAAATCGATAATCGCTTAGTTGTACTGAATTTCCAAAAATCTAATGTACCCTAGCTCAATGACCCAATTATTATCCAGGTAGGTTATCAATCTTTAAGCACTAATATTTTAGAAAATTAACAGAAAAAATAACATTATTAATTTTTTAAAACCCTAAGTATAAGTGGCTTATAATTGGTAGGATAACATGGTTATTAATCAATTATTTGATAACCTACCCACCAACAATATATATATATATATATATATTGACATTGATAACTTGTGTGATCTGCCTCACCCCCAAAGGTTCGAAGCAATTACCTACCCAGCAGTTTTTTAAAGAGAAATGTCCCAGCCAACACCGGTATAAACAATCTACTTAACTAGTAGTCTTCTATTTTCCTACCCTATTTTGCCCAGATATATAGGACATCCTTTTTACAAGAATGGGTTACCAATGTGAAACCACATAATAATGCAGTTCACGTTCATCCACAACTGAGTCATTATGGGCATCCAGTAGAGGGTGGACTGGTGGGTGCTGGTTTACTGTGGACACTACTACGAGTACTTCCTCTACTTACAACGTTGTCTGCTTCATTGTAGGCGCTACCAGACAACCTCCTCCGTATCTAGTACACTATACACGACCTAAAGTCTTTTCTCCCAGCTACTTAGTACTGACTGTTTAAGCCATACTCACCATCTAGCCTGCAGTGGGCTACTACTAGCTACTACCACCTTTCTAGACATCCAACCCGGCCCATTGGGGCACCAAAATTTCCGCCTAGCCACAAGGACTACGGCTCCTGGTTTGCATAAAATTTGTTGGCCTTGCCTACTACCAAGGCAAGGATATTGTGTTTAGATTCATTATAGAGTATAGTAGCTTAAGGGATTTTCGCCCCTAGGTAAAATAATAGGTCTATTGTTATAGGAGGATTTTTGAAAGATGATATTTTGGCTTGTCTTGAAACTTGAGATTAGTTATAGAGTTGTGACAAAATCTTGAAGGATTTTGGTTTCTTTTAGAGGATTTTTTGAAGACTATATTTTTGCATGGTGAAAGTTTTCCATATTTCTTCTTTTGTTTTAAGATACTTTTTTAATGTAAATGGCAAGGCCACAGTGTGACACACCCTTTGTTTATATAATTAACTCCAGTTGATGTGCTTCATAAGAATATAGGTTTTGTGGGTGTACTGAAGATTAAAAAATTTACTCATCAGATCACAGCAATGAGCTTATAGAATCTGCAATTGTACAGTTAGTTATATGTGATGGCAAGTAGCAATAGTTGTTTTAACTGCATGTGTGTATATAACTGCCTCCTTTCTAATTGGGAGATTCAAGTACTGGCCTCTTTGGACTGGGCTTTCAGATAGTGCATATAACAACTGTACATCATAGAAAGCTACTGATCTTTTCCCCTAGCAAGAGTAGAAAGCAAGGACTGTACACTTCAGATCTACATTAATTAAGGTACTTCATTGGGGGTCATTCCTTTAGGCAAGGACTACCTATGTCTTCAATAATTGGGTCTACAACACTTTAACACTAGAAGTAGCTGGAGCCTAACACTAGAAGGAGTTTGAACCTTGGACCTTATGGACAGAAATAGGTGATCTCCAAACACCGCTGTGTAAAACACCTCTAGTAACTAATTAGACCTAAATTAAAAGACTAAGTACACCTACATAAGATACCTAGTCACTTCAACCTAGATTAAAATTGTTAGGTACTTTAGACTTTAACTATTAGAAGTACTTAAAGGGCGGCATATGATTTGATATGCCACTTATTTCAAAGCTTCTACACTAGTTGTATGCACTCATTTCTATTTTGTTCATGTGCAATTTTGGTTTCACTTTATTTATGTTTAATAAATCAAATGAGATCATCTGAAATGTGATTATGTTTAAAATCTAACCAACACTAATGTAAAAATCATCACATGGGCCCTTGTATATTTTACACCTTTATTTTTCAAGATTCTTAACATTAGGGCCTAAAAAAAGGGGGGGGGTGTTAATGATCATGAGTTAATGTGTTAATATTTCAACTAGGGCCACAATGGGGCAAAAGCATCTTTGAATGATACCATTTTAAACATCACACCTTCATTTTACTAGACCCATATATATATATATATAGCATTTAAACAAGAATTTTCATTTTAAAAAAGTTTGATGATTATATTTACTAGGTTTACTAGAATTTGAAAGTTTAATAATATTTTTAATATTTTATATTTTGATAGTCCTAATCATTACGTTTTTAAAAAAATTCCAAAATGTAACAATGGTTTTTTCTTTCAACTTTTTGATTAAGAGGACAAGTTTGAAACATGTTTTAATTTTCTTCTCAAAATAATTTTTTAAAATATTTTTTAATGAGTTCTCTTCTTTTTTCTAAGTAAATAATTGAAGGCATGTATAATTTAGATATGAATTTTCAAATTTCAAAAGCATGCTTATGTGAAAGGCCATTGCAATTAAGCAATAATAATAATAATTTGCACCTTTTTTATTCCAATAAATATTTTAGGTCATATATTTTGACTTAAAAATAACTATTATAAAAGCATTCAAAAGAAAAGGGTTAAGAATATTATTTGATCAATTTACCACTTCAGGAATTTCTTGAAATGCTTCTTAATGGTCCACCCAAGGACACATTTGCCTAGTGAACCAACACCTAGTAACACACCATACAAAATGGATGGATGGATGGAATGTGGATTAAAAACATTTTTTAATTGATATTCATGTCCCATAGATAACCAAAAGTGGTTAACCATGTACTAAACCATCCACATTCATTTATACTTTACCTGTTAGCAACCAAGTGCATTCTTGCTAGCCTACATACATAATATTAACCTCTTCCATTACCTACATACACACCTATACTACCCACCAATTTTAAATAGGTAACTACATAGGTAGTGGGAAATGAAAGTAGGATGGTCTAGGGGGGATAAGGTGGAACCTTGATGATTTAATAGTGGTTCATCAAATGACAACAAATTTGCAATGGATGGTGCACTACTGGGTTTCAGGTGACATAATCCAAATTACAATAGCAAAAATTGGTTGCACGCCATTTGTGAAAAAAAAGCTAATTAAACTTTATTTGACTCTTCATCAAAAGAGTCCCAAGTGGGCGGAAAAAGCTACAACTGTGTAAATGCTTCGTAATAATGTAAAATGTTGAAATTTTTAAATGTTGACTTGCTAGAGTTGTGGGTGACTTCAAAGTTAAATTTGAATCTTTTGATAAAAAATTTGATTGAGAAATGGAAAATCTCCACAATTGGAATTGCAATTCAACTAATTATGAGTAGTTCTCAAATTTTCACAGTTTTTGAAATTTTATTATCATGTTTCATCAATGGCAAAAATTCTTGAATAAATAGAAAGCATCCACATGAAAGCTGGTGTGACCCAGCACCCATAAACACACCACCCCCATTTCTTAGTTTTGAGGCCATCCAATTGGATGAACCCCATGGCACTCTTTAACATTGTTGAGCTATGGGGAGGTTAATTGAAGAACAAAAATCCAATGAAAAAAATGTCATGTCCATGTGCCATTCATCCATGGTGATGTGTTCATAGGTGTTAGTTCACTTCGGCCCCATATGATGTTTGTGAAAAAAAATTCACCCTATTTGCATTGGGATGAGATAGAAATGAATGGTAAAAAAAACACATTCAATGGGCATCTACAATGAAAGCCAATATTTGTGACAATTTTTAAACATATTGTATAAACTTCTCATATATTTCCATGTTCCACAATTTTTAACACAAGCAAATACTTGAAACTTGGAATTGTTAGATATTGCCCAAGCTCAGGAGAAAAAATTTCAATATAAATTGAAAAACATAAATGAAACATTTCATCCTTCAATGTTTGAGGTGTCACATTGCATTTATAGCCAACTTTTAGATTTTATGGAGACTCATCTTTTCTATTGCATTCATGGTGGAGAAAGAATGATCTTGCATGATGTTGTGTGAGATGTTTTCAGGATCATCCTGAAAGATGCAAGATTTCATGTCTCCTGAAAATAAACTCATGCCCTTTTGTCCCTTGCCCTACAGTCTTCATGTTGTTGAATTGACATTATGATATGAATCGATGGTGTTCGCACGTTGGTAGACATTGTTATGATCAACCACATTCGAATTGATTTGGTTTCGCAGGTTGCTTTTTCTCATGGGGTCATTATAACTCAAGTGAAAGATGGTCTTTATCGTGATCAATTCGTAATGAACATAATTTTCCTTTTAGTTGTAGAAGTTTTTGGATGTCTACACTAATAGGCAAACAAATTTTTTCATTGATGTGCGAACATGATGTGGGGAGTGAAGAACATTGGAGGCCCTCCTCTTTTAATTTTATGTGCACTTTATAAATAGAGAGTGTTAGTGACATTAGAACATGTGCAAGCGGTGTCTATTTTCAGACGTGTTATTGCAATAAGTGAGGGTTCGTCTTGACTAAACCTCCTTTCAAGAGGTCCTCCCCTTTCCTTATATGATATGCTTTTCACAATTGGAAAAAGGTTTGGGAACTTGATGTTCCCCTTGTGGTTCACCCTCTTTGGTGATTCATTTGTCTTCTTGGACATGGGTCCTTCCATTTTGTTCCTTCTTTTGTCCAAAACATCTTGTGAACATTCTTGCGAATTTGAGATAGAATATTTCTCTTTTTTATAATTTAATCCCTCAATTTTGAGGAAACTCACCATATAAAAATCACTAGGTGCAGTGGTTTACTGCAGCTTTCACTACCCATTTAGAAATTGACCATATGTTCTTACAACTTCCAAATATGACCAAATTCCAAATCATCCTGTAGTTGAACTTTAGGTGTGCGTAACAACCTTGGAGAGAATTCTTAGTGCAATTATAAGGCAGATTACATTTAGTAATCAAGCTTACAAAAAGAGCCCTAGGGCAGAGGGTGTGAGATAGTAAGATCCCAAGGGGGCAGGATGTAAACCAATAAGATCTTTAGAAAAGAATTTTATTTTTAAAAACCATGGACTACCTTGGTTATTATGCATGGGGCTGCTGTCAGGGAATTGCTCCGTGGAGCATGGTCTCCGTCCTTGGTGCTCACACAGTAATTCCCTGATAGCAAGGCCTTACCCTATACTTTTGGCACGATGAAGGAGGTTTCAGAAAAGCAAACTATGTAGTCGCTTTGTCCCATCAAATTCCCTTTTGTCTTCTTCAAAAATTTTACTCACAAGGTTCCAATTTCCAAAGCTAGCACGATGATATACTTGCTTCCATAATTTGTATGTATTTGGCTGTCACTTCCCTCTCTCACACACTCTGCCATCTACTCGTTTAGAGTAAAATTTTTACTTTTTTCTGGCGCACTATTCCAGCTAGCACCCACCACTCTTTACCAGTTTCAATCTTTCTTTTTTTTGTGTCTCCAGCAGAACTGGGTCACCACTTCTCTTGTTGACTGCCAGTTGCGCCACCCCAACTTCTGTTTTGTTCTCCGGCAGTTTGTTACCACTTGCTTGGTCACCAGTTGGCCACCTCCACTAGTCCGTTTGGCTGCTTGGTCGCCACCAGAGTTTGGGTAGTTGACAGTCAAGGACATTTGAGTTTATCAGCGCCAAACAATGGGGTTCATACCAGTGTTGGCTGATTCTTGCTTTTGAAGAGAAGCTCTGATCTTGGTTTTAACATTTTGAAACCTTTTTGGAGGTTCTTCAGGCGCAGGTTTGAACCCAATTCTTCAAATTTTTGAACTCTCGATAACCTGGGCTTTTTTTTATTTTTAAAGTCACTTTCATTCAAGTTGAAGAATGTCTTAGCTTAGTTTCAAAACCAACTTTGGTTTCTTGTACACACTACATACTTCCTAAGGTTGGAAAGTGTATAGGTATTAAGTTTTATAACAAATTAGAACTTGGGATTGTATCGATATGAAGTTTGACAACTAATTGCATATAGAGTTTAACCTACTTGTCAAGTTTTTCAAAAAGATCAACTTACTTACCCAAAGAACATGAACATGTGTTTAGCAAAAATATTTAAGGTCTTTGTTTTGTTTTTTTATCTTACAAAAGGCTAATTCCATGGTATGGTTCTTGTGCCAATTCTAACAAATAGGTGTTGGCTCAATTCTAGGTCCCAAGAACTTGAACGTCAAGTTTAACCTTACAAACTTAGGAATCTTTCATGCCAATGTTAACTAGTTCTTTAGTTTATTAACTAACTAATGAGGTAAGGTCTTTGAGGGGGGGGGGGGGGGGGGGTTTCTAAAAAGGAATAAAAAACCTTTTTTTTTTTTTTTTTTTTTTTTTTTTTTTACACTTTTTTTTTTTTAAAATTTCCCTTTTTT